>JGI24158J21664_10011165_pt1 | contig 11950 bp, 11 predicted proteins | sample Ectturendosymbi3_FD_21664 | JGI IMG/M metagenome (IMG submission 21664) | reverse complement strand
AAGCTTTTCGAATATGACAGGAAAGCTGCTCGCGTACCACCTGAAAAGCCCTCGCGTACCACTGGTGGTACGCGTACCACAGTTTGAGAACCACTGGGTTAGAAGAACTGGCTCAATAGATGAAGAAGAACAGTTGCTGTTGACGACCACTTTGAAAGCATAGTACTTACACATTAAAGTAGCTGTTGGGGCCCCTTTGAAAGCAAAGTACTTGCATATGAACTGCCTTGGAGTATATTGTTTGAGTGAAAAATACGTTTTTTACCAAAAATGAGAAAAATTTACACACAAACATCTCGAGGGGGCCCCTAACAGGGGGACCGAGGCAAGTGCCTCGCTTGCCTCCCCTTAAGCACACCACTGGGCGTGAAGTTACAAATTTCGCAAGTCAGAAATTTCGCTTGACACCGGATCTGGATTCAAAAAGTTTAGAACAGGAGCAGAGTCGGAATCTGAAAAAGTGACTCCGGCCACCTCGGTGATTATCAAAAAAGGGCTCTTCATGTGAAGTGAGCTATTGACTACTGAAATCTAATATGTATGTCGAGTTGCATGCCTCCGTCAAAGCGATCAGTCGAAGACGTCAGAGCAGATCGAATGTAGACGCTTTAATCTGTAATCGTGTACCGTAGAGTAGCACTGCTGCTTCAGCTGCCTGACTGGTAGAAAACTACAGACAATAACAGCTATATCTTGCACTTAGCGATTCCACTTTTGATTTTGTTGTCGTAGTTAAAAAGTACAGTAGGCCTACTGCTAGTGCTACTGCTCTGATATCTGCAGTATCATCAAATCAATCCATGAGATCTGACCTCACGATTGATGTCTGTTAGGTAATGGATTACTGTTTTGTTTGGCCTCGAAAGACATCTATTACAATTATTAGTGCTTCATCAGTAGCGCAGTATATCTAGAGTTTGTTTGCTGAGCTAGTTGTTAACTGTGCATGATGATGTTACCGCTGATCATCCAAGTGCCAAGTGGCAAAGTGCCAAGAAAAAAAAGAGGTTTGCTGTAATCAACCAGATCGTGAATTTTTAGCCTTCTGGTGATGTTTGATCAAATTCAACGAGAGCATAAAATATACTTCAGATGATACCTTAGGCTGATCTAACCATTAAGACTAATGGCTTAGAGGGCAATCTTCCCAGATAGATATAAGGCGGATAATGTAGGATCTCTGCTTTTGTTAATGTTAATGGTTTGTTTCATATGACTCAGCTAATTAACAGAAACAATACAAAAAGCCATTGCACGCTAAGTAAACCAGGCCCGTAGCTCGGTCTTAAGGTTTGGGGGAACACAAAACATTTTTACTAAAAAAGGGGGGAAAGATTTTTGTTATATTTTTTAATATAAAATATTCTGGGTACAACAAAATTTTGGGGCCACAAAAAATTTGGGAGACATTTCCCCTGAAAAATGCCCCCTGTGGCTACGGGCCTGAAGTAAACCATACCAATGAACATTAGAGCAAATGAAATTACAATGGCATAATAACTAATCAATGTATACAAAAATAGCACTGTGTCATATAGGATTGGTAAAGGACCATGACAGTCATCATCTAGTCAACCAACCCCAGTTATCACTATTTGAAAAGTACTGAAAAACAACTGTCGGAGATCGTAAGGTGAAGTAAATTTACAGGTGAAGTGCATGCTTTATGTACATACAGACGAGGGATGATTTATTATTTAGCCTACTGTACGAAGTCATGATGCCCGTTTGTTTCTTTAGTGACATCACCAACATTTTTTTATGTAAGCTCCCTCTCATGGAAGTTGACTGTTCTCCATTTTTTTCTGCCACAGAAGTTGAAAGCAAAATTAAGCATTAATGTAATAGTTTCATCATATAGGCAGTAGCCACAAAAGGTAGAAGTCTGCCACAGTTCTATATTGATGTGACTTAAAATGTGGAACAAATAAAAATCAAAGCACAGTTTGCAAAAAATTGGTCGAGTAAAACAATACTTGAAGAGAAGTTAGCAAACTTGCAAAAAAGGGGATTGATTCATAAAGCACTATCTGCTTCACATTAGGAAAAACAAAGGGGAGCAAGTTGTAGTACAGTAATACTTGTAAACACGCTGGGTATGATCTTTGGGATAGGCATAACAGTGTCTAATCAGGTTTTTAAGCAGGCCAGAATGTTACCAGCATTACCACTGCCAAAAACAAGTGCTGGTACAATTATCTGTTGTTGTCTGGGTCACCAGTCATGTCAACAAGTTTTTTTGCATGATCGCGCAAAAAAGGGGCAGTTGACTATCCATATGCACTGTTGTTCTCAATTGAACCTGGTTCAAATACATAGCATACTCAAGCATTTAAGAAGTCATTTTAGGTTCTGTGTTTTGCTGTGCTTGCATCTGTTGCTATAGGACCTGTTGGGAAGGAGCTGTTTGGGTAGTGACATGAAGCAAAGGTGTCTGTGATTGTCACGTCCCACATCATTCCACTTTTGTTACCGGGTGACATACTTTTACATCATTGGTATTTATGGAACAAACTGGATGGTGTAACATTATATCGCAGACTTTAATTGGATACAAACTCTAATCTTTTCCTCTTGAAAGTTTCTTCATTTACATATGAAAACTATGAACAGACATAGTGATTTAACAAATTGAAGCACTTGCTTGGGCTTCAATTACAAGGTGTTATATAATGATAATGGGATAAACATGGTAAACATGTATCCATCCTATTTTCTCATGGGAAACCATCTGGTACCAAATGTGTTAAATAGTTCCCAAATGGATATGCACTGGCAATCAAGAAGTGTTCAGGAAAGACAGAAGAATAGTGGCACAGATCCAGTCTACAAACCACATCATTTGTTAATGAGATAATGTTGTGTGGCATGAGCATTTTCAGGCATGTCACACATGATAAGGGAAACACACATGACAAATCAAGCATGATAGCACTAATGAAAGTGTGCTGGAATTCTGGCCTTGGGGAATTTCCCATATTGAGCATAAGCAAAGACAAATAACTGTGACTGAACAGTCTGGTGTACTGCATAAGAAAGTAACTTTTTTAATCATTATTTTCATTTTGCAGAATAATTTCTCTGTTAGTAGCACTTCCTTACCCATTGCATACTTCTTGCTTTGAAGTGCTTGTTGTACAAATGTTGTTATTTTTCTTTTAGCATGAGAACAACAACCTTGATGCATGGGTTCTAGGGTGTGATGCAAAATTTTTCAAAAAATGTTGTATGTGTGTTTGCTATGAAATCTATTCTGGGCACAGATGTAACTGCAAAACTTGAAGGGATCTAACTCTTCGCATGAATAATTGCTACATTGAATTCACTCACAGCATGAATGTTAAAAGTTTTATACTGACATTAAGGTTTCATGTTTTTTAGAAATTTTCCTTAGGGCTTTGTATTCGTGCTGAATACTTTAATATTAACTATTGTTAATGTTTCATTATTTTAGAAAGCAGGTTGTCATTTATAACTGTGAAAGTTACTAAACAAAAGAGGTGTACTTATTATAATTTTAAAAACTCTTTGACAATTTATTTTGCAGATATTTGCCCAACTTGTGTTGTGTAGTGGTGTTTTGTATGCTTTACTATGTCTAAATCAATGTGGGCTGACTTTCTGCCTCTGTCATCACAAGTTGATTGGTGTGAGGAGAACTATGATATTCTTCCAATTGTTGCTGAATTTTGGAACACTGTAAGCTTTGCATTGTGAATTCTTCAAACTTTTTTGCATTGTCGGAAGTGGGCATTTTATAAGTCATAAAATGCAAATGCTACAGCATGACAAAAATATCCAACTGGACACAAGTACCTCCACTAATGTATGTGATAATGTTGGTCTAAAAGCGAATTGTTGACATTTGCAAGAGTCCAATATTGGCTTTGGACTCAGGGTCCAGGAATATTTTAATGTAGGCCATGACAATTTTATGACTTCAAAGTTTTTCACAGATAGCCAATACATTAAGCAAGTGGGCTGGCTATTCAGTATGAAACATTCAGCTTAAGATCTAACTTACTGGAAACAATGTGCAAAATAATCTTTTTTGGCGTAATTGTTCATTGTTAAATGCAGTTGTATTTCTTGAAAATGTTTGTTTCAATCATACTGCTGTCAATAAGCCTTTCTCTTAGTTTCTAAAGGTTTGATTTGGTTTAATACTTCTCACTTTTTGCTTGGAGCTGACCATGGAGAATCTGTTGTTGAATCACTGGCTGGTCATGGATCAATGAAACCAAAGTTTAAGTTGTTTCACACTAGCGTGTCCATAAATGTGCTGTGGAAAAAACTAAGATTTGTTCATATGTTTTGAATAAGTTAAAGAAAGAGATGCAGTTATTAACATTCATAATGTATTTTCTCCAGATAAGCAACACCATATTTTTCGTCATCCCTCCTATTCTTATTTATTTGTTCAAGCAATATGCCCGGCAAGTTCAAACACCAGTCAATGTTGTTTGGGTGTTGCTCATAATTGTTGGTAAGATTTCTTTTGTATGGTTTAGTAGTAGAGTTGAGTCAAACATGTGCTACTAGGTATGATAGGTTTTGGTGTAAAACTTAATGTCAAAAACAAAATAGAGCATGAACAATTGGCCCAACATGCTCTTTGCAATAACGCAACAGCTGGCTTAATTGATATTGAGCAGTGTTTCTCAAGCTGTGTTGTTTGCTTCACTTTGTTGGATCCCAACATTCACTTCAGCATGTAAGCAACATGGTTGCTTATCAGACCCTAAACAAAAGCATAAAAATCTAATTTAGTGATTAGACAGGCTGTCAAACTATGCAGCTTTTTTGTGGGTTGTTCTGATTTTTCTTTTAAGTTGGAAAAACTTTTTTGCTGGTTTGCTTCATCACTGTTTCAAATTCATTCAGAGCATATGTAACGAAGAATGCTGAAATGGTGCACATTATAACATTCTGTCGTGTAGAAGAATTTGCTGCTGCATATTTGATGTGAACAGACATCACGTAAAAACTGTTAACCATGATTGTCAGTGTAAACCAGTGATTCTCACCCTTTTTCCTTACATGGCCCAGATAACTTTTGGCAAAAACTATGTAGCCCACTATGTTGTGAGCTATGCTGTTATATGCATCAACAAACATACATTCTACAGTACCGATTTATTCCTATTTAGTTTGGAACTTGCTGCTGAACACAATCAATGTGTTCCAATGCTGTAATGATTAAATATCTTGATAACTGTATTCTAACATTTTAACATAGTTCTGTGGCCTACTCAAAATTGCACTATGGCCCACTGGTTAACAAACACTGGTGTAGACAGAGAGCGGAAAGTTCTTACTTCAGTCAAATCCATGCTTCAAATTTTCAATTTATGCGTATGCAGTGGATTTCCAAGGTGATCACTATACCTCAACAAAAATGTATTTATCCTCATCTTCTTTCATGTATTTGTGTACTTCTCTTTACTGCGATGCATGTTTAAAGTCTAGTGCCTTGCGTGTGGGAGTGAAGATGTTACACTTTACAATACAAATAAACTCTTTGAGTTATGTCATATAAAAAGCAAACTTTATGCTTTTTACAGTCTCACAGGTTGAAATTGCTTTGTGCACTGAATGACTGCAGGCATGAAAAGTTTTATTCAAATGCTGTAAATGACAGCAGTATGTATTGTGCATCCCAAACTCTCTTCACCATCGAAAAACTTGGTTGCAGTTCAAAGCCTCACCATGTTTTTTGCTGCCCATCTTTTTCACTTTCCAGTGGTTACAAACATTGCCATCCCTGACTTATGTGCCACTAATGATAGTTTTTATAGTATGAAATATTTCTGTAGCAATTTTGTCAGTGATGCAGATTTACTTTTTGCCCTTAATTTATAGTCAGTAGTTGTTTTGATTTATATTTTCAAACAGGGCAATTGTATAACTCGTAAAAATGATGTCACAAACTTTTGGGCCTTGCTTACATTTATGTTAGGATCTAGACTAAATGCATGATATTTGTGCTGACAAGGAAAATAATATGCTTTGTGTGTGTTTAAATGTGGTGATTGAAAAGTGCTGTCTCTTTGGTTAAACCTTGATTTCCTGCTTAAATATTTGTATTATGCCTGAAATACAGTAGATTAAAAAAATGGTTGATTTTTTGAAAAACAAAAACAAGTTATTTGAATGACATCTTCCAGTTTATTGCAATATTGTCTAAATTCCCAGGTAGTGCAAAGATGAAAGATCTATCTGTTAACTAGTTGTAAGAAAGTTTTGAAGTTGCCTGTTGCATGCGTACAGCAAAAATATCTGCAGATTAAGTTGGCTCGTCAGTGTCACCGCAAAAATGTATCGTAACTTTCCAGAGAAAACTGAAGTTGAGGTTGTTTAGGTAATGCAATCGTTCAAACAAAGGCCGATTTCAGGGACGTTGCATAACAAAGCAATGAAACCGAAGTTTCAGTGTGTGGTGCAACTACACGTCACGACCCCGACCGATTGCCCAAAATGACGTCGACTGTTATTCGGGCTGCGTCTGTTTGTCAGGAGAAAGCACCCGGGGAATTGAGGTCACGCGTGTTGACCTGTGATGCCCGGTGCGCCTGGATCGCCCTCTACATTGTGACGCGCTTCACCCGTAAACAGGGTGTTTACCAACTCGAATCTTCCCCTACGGCGTCATCGCACGGGAGCGTAGCGATTACCTTTGTTGGAATAATTTTGGCAGACAAACTCTTTTGAGCAGAACTGAGTGTTTTGTGTGCTAAATTTTTTCTGCTGCTCCGGGCTGGTGCAGGACGTTTTACAGGAAAATTTTAAATGGCTACTTGTTGTGGTTTTGAAAATGGATCTACTGCAATGAACAACTTGCAGTTTCGTAGAATAGACGTATAACCATCAAAATTTGGATTGACTGTTTGTAGAATCTATTGCTTCCTGTCGTTGTTTTTCTCCGTTAGTTTACCGGCGGATGTTTGTTTTACAAAATCCCTGCACCCTCACCATCTTAATAACTGGAAAGTGCAGCAGAAATAAACGATATTTGATCGTGCTGTTCGGTCGTGTGGGCGTGTAGTGGGCAGGTCAGCGGAATGACGCGGCGTGATACAAAATTGTGACAGTGCAAGTTTTTAATCAAATTTGCTCCTAGGAAGGATGGCGATGGTTTTTAGCTTCTATCACGACCTCTTTTACTGCAAAAAGATCGACCTGGCTTAAATAACACTGTGTTTTCATCTCCAACAATGTACGCTTTGTGTTTTAACAGGAAGCATGGGTTGCGTAACATCACCATATTTTCAGTTTATTCATCGATTTTTTCATCGTGCAATGTTTTCGGGTTGCAGTGTAACATGTCATTTAGGCAAATCAACCCAAGCGGCTACAGTTAGGTCACAAATTTGCATGATGTGCAGTTGCGCACAAGGGACAATCAGATAAGCTGCAGATTGGAGCGATAGAGCGGAAGCTGTCTGGGATTAAGGACTGAAAATCCGCAGTCTTCCGTGAAATCGATTGCCTTAAAAATTTGCTCGATTGATTCGCTTGTGTCACGTTTGTGGAGACTAGATATTTCATTATATATCTGAAGCTCGCTTTGTCGCTTGATGTGATATTTCTCGGGAAACACGCAGTAATTTGTAAGGCCTTTTTTCAGAACAGTGATCAAATCTTGGCTGCGGAAGTTAGGTGAACTTCACATACCCACAACGGTTGAGCGAAGTAGTCAGCAGAATCACTCTGTGAGAGGATAAACATCTAACGTCGAAATTCCGCAGGAATGTTTAAAGTCTCGCATGGCAGAACCAGTTTGGCCTCCACGTAGCGGCAAGATGTATACCAGCAGTTTGGTTTCTCAGTGCCACCTCCCTCTGGCCAACCAATCAGGTGAAAGCCTGGCGCGCTGGCTGTTTTCGTGTTCGCGCGATCGTTCAGCCCGTGCAATGAATCACCAAAAAGTGTTTAGTAAACTGGGAGTCATGCTGGTGAGCTGAATTAAATACTACGCAAAGCAATCCTATTGACGTTACAAACTGAGTTACTTTTAACTGTCTGTTATTTTTGTGGAGCGTCCATGGGCGAGCGCTCTGTATTGCGTGTAGAAGTGCCAACTCAACACTGCTCAGCAACTTTTGACATACGAACTTCTATAGTAAAATCCCGCTGCGCATATTCTGTGACTACGCTTTCACGCGCAATATTTGAATGACAGTTTCGATTGAAATCAAGTTTTCTGTTTCCAGATTTGAAGTACGGAAACGGGAGAGCTTGTCTGGTGCAAGCTTAAAACACTGTTTTTTGATTAAAATCTTGTCTAATATGCTGCTCTCTACATTGATTTCAAATGTAGTTTTCTAAAAAATACCAGGTCGTCTTTTATGCAGTAAGTCTGCCGTGACACCATTTTAACGAAATATGCTATCTAGTTAGAACGCACAACTTGAAAACCCATGATATGAGTAAAGTCAGGCTGGACGTTTTGAAAGTAACTTTTCAGCAAGATTTAAAAAATGAAGCATTACTAGCGCACAAAACACGCAGTTGGTAACATAAATGAAAAGAAACCAGCATCGCGCGTCAGTCATAATTACGGCAGTAAAAGTTGCAACGACGGAATCTACAAAGAGCTGCTGACTAAATGAAATTTTGAATAATATATTTGGATGACGCATCGATGCTTCACCAAGTCTGTGCTTGTGCGAGATGCACTCTAATTTACGTGAATCCTTCCAGTAACGCAGTAACGAGTGGAGGCCAGAAATGCTGATTTATCAAAATTAACATCGTTTTTCCTTGTTTCCAGCACGATTTCTGCAGACTTCCAAGTTCTGCTTTGTTTCAAATGTCAGGTATCTTTATTGTTTTCTTAGGCGCGGGATCAGTTTACTTTCATTCTACGTTGAGCCTCGTCGGTCAGCTCATCGACGAAATCGCAATACTGTGGGTGTGCATGGCCGCTTTGGGCGCTTGGCTGCCCAACAAGTATTTGCCGGTGTGGCTCCAACGAGACAGGTTTGTTAATAAGCATCTGCGTTTTTTGGTGCTCGATCTTCGTTAGGATGCTTAGACCGGATTAGATATTACTACAAATTTGTCTCTGGCGAAGCTTTGCCCGGTAAACTTTCCATTCCTCGGGAACATTTACCCTAGAACTGCACGCTGTTATAAGTACGTATCGTATAGCATTGATGTTGGTGCACCAAAAAAGATTTAGAATAGATGGTATTTAACAGTGTGCAAAACCACATTGTAACCATTGCGAACCTCTCTTTTTTAAAGCGTACGACGTGTTGTGAGCAAGGTTCCTTTGCCTCATTCGTAGGGTTTTGATCAAGTCACGAAGCGTGAAGTCAAATCCGAACGCCCTGTGATTGTTTTACGTAATTTGCGCATCAGAGAGCAGTGGGTAAATGCTAAATACCACAGCTGTCTCCTTCATGGAATGCTATGGCTTATCAGGAATGCTATTCAGAACATACTGAGCAACCATGTCTCTGACGTCAGGTGTTGTACGCTCCTCTGCCATGTGTGTGAAGTTAAGGTTGTTGCCGGTGCTGATCGGTATTCTGCCTGGTTCGATACCTAAGCACTCGTGAAGTTCTTATCTGCCTGTGCGATTGAAGTTAATTTTTTCGGGAGGCGGTTATGAGACTGCTGGGGATCAAAGATGTTTAGATATTTGTCCATGACTCCCCGGCCCCACCATACTTGGCAGTGGGCTGCCGCACTAAGTGTGCAGACGACGTGTGGGGTATGCTGCGCCGTGCTAATATATTTCTCTCTTATGTCTGGAAGGTGAAGTTGGCTTAACCCAAATACACTCCAGAGATAGATGTGCGCTGTACAAACGATTCTCCAGGACGTTATGAAATATATTTTATTTGTACTGTTGCAGGCCAGACTTTCTTGATTGCTCAAGTGTTTGAATATTGCCAACGACGGCTTGATTGTCTGTAGTGCAGAACATTAAGAAAAACCGAGACGCTCGTGTTTTATATTTTGAGACAGTGAAAATCACTTGCCGTTCTTTTTGTAAATTTTGTTTCAAATGTGACACCAACGTTTATTTTTCTTTGCGGGTTACGTACTCAAGCGGGTAACGTGATTCCTAACCACTATCATCTATGTTGAAAATATGATTTGAAACATTTTTGGTTGTGTTTTTGCTGTTTAAGTTGTCGCTGAAGTAGAAAAATCAGTGATGTACAGTTACATAAATCAAGAAAGCGCCTAAAATACTTTTCCTTTTGCTGTTTTGCTTTACCTGCCAGGGTATCGCTCAGATTTGCGAATGCTCGTTTTCTTTAATCACAACAAAATTGTTTTCATATCTGTCACCGTCAATTTTGCTTCGCAGAAAGCGCTTCCTGGCATTGGTCGGTGTGATCGCTGTGGCCGTGTCGCTTCTCGCCCTGGTGAGGCCAGAGATAAATCACGGCCTGTTGTTTTTTTTCGGAGTTCCTGGAACCGGTCTTCTCGTGTGGGAATTGAAGAGGTGAGACGCATTGCGCTGGCGTCCACGCCTTGCGATAACACAACGACGTGCGCTTCCTTTTATGTAGCAGCTTTAATCTCGGGAAGCGTGTTTGCTGTTTTGCATAACTCGATTTCAAACCTAAAAAGAGACCTGGTCGTGACAACCTCCCTTCTAAAACAAGGATATCATAGACTGCCTTTATTGTTTTCAGATGCACTTGCCCTTTAGTTTGCCATGTCGGAAAGATGTCAGCTTTCTGGTGGGTTGTTGCTGTGGCGTGCTGGGTCGGAGATCGTTTTCTCTGTCACGTCTTGCCTTTCCCTTACTTGCACGGCGCTTGGTAAGTTCGCCACTGGATCCGGCGCATTTTTTGTGTTTTTATGACATTTAGCTGGTTACTCCACTGCATCATTCAAGAAACCCGTTTGTTTACTTTGAAAGCAGTTCGATGTTTGTATTGAGACTTGAGAGACGTCACAAGTAATAGGTGATTCGACTTCACAGATGTGCTGAGAATATTTCGCGGTGTGTGATCAGGCGCGTAGCCAGAAATTTTGGTAGGGGGGACAAACAACAACCGAGTCGCAACATTTGAACATTTTGTGCCCCTTGTTTTTAAAGCTTTATCCAACAATTATGAACAATTATGCTCAGATTTAAGTGGCAAAAATAAAGTCTACTTTTACTGAATTGACAAGTTTTGAAAGTTCGTTTTTAGTGAAGTTCCAAGCTTGTACTTTGGATGAGAGCCACCATTTGCTGGTAAAACTTCCCTGCAAAACGCTTGTGAAAATCTTGATGATATCAGTGCAAAATCTGCATTATGCTTTTTGCAGCCAAAATTGAAGCTGATCGAGAACCCATCGTGGCCGCCATTACGATTGTGCGTTTTGTATTTACACGCTTCTGATGTACACCAACACACGTGCGATCGAAGCCGAGTAGCGACTTTGCTCTAAGTCTCTACAGTTTAAACCAACTTCCGAAGTAGGCCTTCTACAAAAAGTTCGCGCATATAAGACGTGGACCCTGTTGTCCAATTCTTGAGCGACTCATTGACGTATGCAGCTGTTAAACGTAATCGCTATAGTCTCTCAACGAGTTTAAAAAATGTTTGGATTTTTTGTCATTAAACGCTATGAAATGCGGCTGCGGAAGGACGTTCGTACGCTGCTTGCACTAAGCTTGCTTCCCAAAAAGGGTTAGGTTTTTAGCTATTTAGAATTTAACGACAATTCTGTAAATTGGGAAAAGCTACACGTGTCCTCAAAGCAAACGTCAATATGTTTGACCCACTCAGTCTACACAGAGTGTGAAAATGGTTGTGTATTTGCGAAAACGACGCTGCAATCGGTTATCACCACGGTTCTGCAGTAAATACTTGTCGCGGCAGCTTAACACAACGATTTGTTGGTTGATCTAGCCATTCTAGGGTAACCACTTGAAGTGTTTTTTAAAGTCATTTTCATGTTCGAATAAGAAAATCCAATCCACGGAAAAAAA
>JGI24158J21664_10011162_pt1 | contig 11952 bp, 6 predicted proteins | sample Ectturendosymbi3_FD_21664 | JGI IMG/M metagenome (IMG submission 21664) | reverse complement strand
ATGCGACTTTTTTAGCAGATTACGTTAATTCCGAACAATAGCAGAATTCGCTAAAAATTTTCAAATGACGATCATCTTGAAACATATTTATAAATATGAAGAATTCCCCGCATCTTCATTTTTTCACAACCTTCGGACAAGAAGTATGTTCTCATTATTTGGCCCAATAGCAATGTGCTATATTGCAGGCATTGTGAGATTTCTTGTTGAATGTGGCGAACCACTCTCAAGTAACTGTGATCGCATAGTTTATTGTGACGTATCTTTCAAGTATGCAGAGTTTTTTTTGCGTGCGTTTCATGTTTCTGATATTTCACCGGTTGCAATCTGTTGCATAATAGCTTTCAGACACAGAATCTTTTCGCTGAAGACTCTGACATCGCGGTTACAAATCCAAAGTAAAGTCACATCACCTCGCGTTTTTCAGATGGCCAGAACATATTCTGTGATCTAGCTTTTTTCATATTTATATTAATTCCAATCAACATTGTCTAGCTAACCTAAATTTAATTTCTTTGAGCTATTGAATGCTGTCTGAAATAAATGTGGTCTCAAATGAATGCACTCTCAAATGAACGTGGTCTCATGTGAAAAAGTCTCAAAGGAATGTGGTCTCCAACGAAACAGTCTCAAAGGAACGTGATCTCACATAAACGAGTCTCAAATGAATGTGGTCTCAAATGAATGTAGTCTCCAACGAACGAGTCGCAAACCAACATGTTTCAAATGAAGTGGTCTTAATTGTCTGCATACCAAAAACGTATATATACTGCACATAGCAGACTATAACAATAACTTCAATAATGTGCTCTCAGTGATGCTAGGATTGCTTTATGGTTAACTTGACGTGGCAGTAGCGGTTTAATTATCTTAGATCAGTGGTTTCTAACCAGGGTACACGCCTCTCCAGTGGGGCGTCAATAAATTTCCACTGGTCGTGAGCCCTTACGCCCTTTACAACATGGAATTAAGATTTTGAGCGGGAAAGTGTTCCGTCCAATTTACTTATTAGAAAGGAGTGGTGGAGAAAAGGTTAAGAACCATTCTTTTAGACTATATGAAAGGCTTTAAACGTTACTTTTGTCGGTACTTGTGCGGGGCGATCTTAAGGTGCGAGACCCTATTTCGATAAACTCCGTCTAATAGGCTCAAAACCGGCTCTGCTTGAGAAGCGCTGGCTTACAGCCTTCATCATGGCCTGCAAATTTGGTCTAGCTGTTGGGTTGGGCTTATTCCAATTACACATCCATAGTGTTATTCCTTGACTTCGTTCGTTACCAACAGATGTTTATTTCGAAAATTGTATTAGTATTACCAAATGTGACATTCATCACATGACGAAAAAGGAAAATACCGGAGAATCACGGGCTAAAAGGTAAAGGCACTAGGAAAGTGCAAAAGTTGAGACATAAATAGCCAACTAGCATTGAAACTAGGCGAGAGTTCCTTTGAAACGTCTAGCGCGATAAATTTGAATATAAATGTCAAAACGCAGAAACACTCCAATACGGCAAATCCCCAGAGTAATGTGGCTGCAACCTATAATTGTAGGAGATGCGTTTCAGCCCATACATTTAGTGTGGTCTGGGCGGCAAAGTACTTCATGCGCCCTATGCGTCACCCCTAAGCAGCGCGCAAAAACAATTGGCAAATAACTTAAGCAATTAAGGATCCGTCCTGAATTGGAGTTCAGTAAAAGGTTCAGATACGATGACAAGAATGATGAAGGTAGGCGTAGATGGATGACCATACGGTGCGCAATACATGATCGACAAAGCAGGACGAGCCCAGAATCCAGCAAGTTCGAAATTCAACACCGAAATCTAGAGCAGATAAATTGCGCACACGAGTTACAATGCTCGATCCCGCAACCCGAGTGAAAAATACGAACCCTTCGCTTGCAACGACGGAGTAATGAGACATTTGTCATATGACGAAAGAGGAAAATACCGGAGAATCACGAACAAAAATAGAAAGGTACTAGGAAAACGCCCTTTGGCCGAAACGCCTAGCACTCTAGCGCGATAAATTTGAACGTAACTATCAAAACGCAGAAATGCTCCAATATGGCAAGTAACATCCCAGAGTAATGTGGCTGGAGCACAAACCCTGCCAGGTGGGACGTCTGTCTTTTTAATGTCCAATAGCGATTGCAACGTCTCAAGTTCAACTGTAATCGCTATTCACTTTTTTTACAGCCATTGGCATTGCCAAGTTGTGCAACTGTTTCGGTTAATGTCCCTTGTAATAAAAGCCTTTACCACAATCATATCTAAACATACGAGTATGGTTTGCTCTTGCGTTAGGTTTTCAGACTAAGGTTCATGCTTCTAATTTATCAAAATAAAACAACAGCTTTTTTACGTTTTTTTTCTTGTTGAAGTTTTTCTTGTTGAAATTACTTTTTTAATGACTGCAAATGTTGAGTGCACCGCTGAAGAAAGGAGATTTCTACGAAACCCCCACCTGCGTTGCCTATGGGTCGGCCTTGATTTACTGTGCCTGCAGTTTATGCCTACAATCTGAGCTATTTCCCACGAAAACACACCAGCTGCACTATCTTACTTCAAGTACATCATTTTTGACACCACTGCGTGATATACGAAAACATCACTTCTACTGAAACTGATCAACGTTACCTTGGCAGAGTTCTCAGTTCACCAATCAAATTTAATGTTGGTAAGTCAACCTAATGACTAGCCTAGAGCACGAGGCATTTATTGAAACTATCCCACTGAACATTAAAAAATAGCACTTCCCAAGAAATGTTCGTCGCCAATGCCAAGGTGTCACTGTCATGTGCAGTGGCGTGGCCAGCCAAAAATTTTGAAGGAGACCAAGAAATTTTGGGGGGACAAAATGTTTGACATTAGGCGAGCAACAGTTTTTGTTCGGGACACCACATCTCAATGCACAAAATGACTGGATATGCTAAAAATTTGGAGGGATTTGCCTCCCTGGCTACACCAATGGTCATGTGATGTAATGACGTGCCGTTGGAGTGTTGCTAGGGATCGAACAATAAGAGACAAATGATTAGGCTAGCGTTGACTGTTTACCATAATTTCAGGCAAGGCCATTTTTGTCAGATTTTGAAGGAAGAGGCAATATAAACCTTGAACTACCGGACCAGTAATGTTTTCTGGTCTACCGTCGAATGTCATCTCTGTCCTTTGTTTAAAGGACTTTTGACTGAAGGGGGAGATGGCTTTGGCTGGAGAGGAAGGGTTAGGGACTGGTGGCAAATGCCCCTCAAGTAAGCATGTTAAAAAGACCTGATTTCAAGAGAAACGCGCTGGGGTACTTTAGCACATTGGATTTGACCCAGACGTTTCAGAAATCATTTTTAATCAAATGTCTCGCTCCACAGCCACATTTCATAGTATTTTAGTCAAGCCTACCGATCTAGGGCTTCTAAACACAAAAATAAAAGAGTTAGAAGTTTCAAATGTTAAAAAATTAATTAAAAATAATAAAGACGAGTCAGAACTTTTGCACTACTTTCAGCAATTGATTTTCAATAAACAAATCGCAGGGCCCGCCCCCCAGAACCCCTCCTTGCTACGCCACTGGCAAGTAGCAACCAGCACAGGGAACATATAAGGTGGGTGCACGAGCAAGCTGCACGTGTTACAACGGTGAAATGCCAAAAGAAAACAAAACCAATAATTCGCAAATTTTGCATCTGCCTTTGTAAGTAATGGCGATGAAAGAGCCATGAAGCTGCCATTTAATGTAGTAAGCATTTAGCCATTCGCGAACCATTTCTTACTAACGTTCGTGATCGTGATTCTTAAAAGTTGAAAGGTGGCTTTACTTAAAACTTTACGTCAGAAGGAAAGCAACAATTCCGTTATCACTCAACATCCCAGAGCATCAATTGTATTATTAAGCACCGTCAAAAGAAGGCATGCACAAATGGTCGAGCCATCTAAAGGTATGTACACATCTTAAAGAACGATTCAGACTATTTGCTCAGTATTTCAATCTTACAACCTTCAGATTACTAATGCGCCGTATTAAATTCAAAGAGGCCTGACCAGCTCAGTACATATTTTAGTGCAAATTTTTCGCATTTCACTGTTTCATCAAGGCGCCCCTGATAATATATACAAAGAGAAACACCGTTAAAACCTTTTATTTAGATGTGTGCGAATTAATCACGAGTGGTATGAATAAACATGCTGAACATTTTCGGCAGAAAGCAATACATATATTAATATGACGATGAAAACACGAAATCCCAGCTGATTTATTCACAAGTAAAAGCCTTAAAACAAAAGTTCTTAACTTTTGTCCTTTTTCCTCTTGTTTTGCAATACACGGAAAGCAAACATCAATGTCAATTTTCTTGGGTTTATTACTTTACATCCTGAAAGGAACGATGCAACATACTGTATTTACAAGCTACTGAAGTTAAAGTTTACAGTTCCGGAAGGCAAATATGCGAAATTATTTCCGTTGCTGGAATCATATTTGCATAGAAAAAACAACGGACAAATTACAAAATGATGCACCCACACATTTTTCCACAACACGACTTTTCTTTTTCTGGTTTGCGAGAATGTCGGTGGCTACCCTCAGACCAGTTGCTACGTTGGTGAGAAGTTGGTGAACCTACGACTACGCCCACAAATGCGTAGCTATCTCCACTGCCTGAGTGTGCAGGTTGCCGTACTGCCTGGTAGTCATAAGATGATCTGAAATAGCAAGTAAACCGTTTATGTTTTGCATGTTAAGTTAGACAACAGCTATTTAGTATGCAATCTTCATGTGAAAAAAAGGCTGCAAGATTCGTGCAAAATGATTACCGCAAGAACTTCTTTCATTCGTACCACAGACACTTTTCACTATAATCTTAAAAGTTTACTGTTCGGACGTATTGAAGAAAAAACGTATTGACTGAAGCTCGACATTTTGTCTATTCTCACACATCAACGAAGAAATGGACTAGCGACTCATTTTCTACAAAACAAACTAACATCAACATTCAGTTTGCACAATTTTGTTGATACGGCATCGTCATATGTAAAGTCTTACAATACTTACTTTTTTGCTTTACGAATTGTGTAGATCCAAATCTTAGAGAAGGTTTTGGTGTAAAGAATGTCCAAGAATGAAAGAAATGGTGGAGAAGGCTATGTTGCTTAGCTAATGTTACATCAGAGAAGGAGACTGCGATTGTTAAAATGTGTGGAGGATGTGTGTCGGGATGCTAAGATGTGGAGGAGGGCTGTAAATGGGGAGAATAACAGCCCGGGAAGGTCTATTTTTCAAATACTAAGCATAATTTTGTGAGAGAAGCTGACTCGGGTCACTGACCAAAATTCTGTGAAAGTGATGATATCACGGTCTGTTATGTGTTGTTCAAATCGTTAGAACACGTCCAGAAAGTTGTTTTTGATTACCCTATGCGAGCGAGTGCTTCCGATATTACTTATAGCAGGAGTTTGGTACAACGTCTTAAAATTGTCATTTTGAGCAACACAAAGGAATCGATGGTTGTATTGCTGTCGAATGTTTCGCATGTCAATGCTGATTAGGTCAAAGCACTTGTTTGACCCGGTAGTGTTTTTTTCGCATTCTTTAAATAACTGTTAAACAGCCCGCATTCCTACTTTACAATAGCATGCCGTGCATTTCATGCTTAAATCTGCAGGGGTATCATATCTTAATCATACTGACTGCTAACAGCATTGTTACACAGCTACAAAAGCTATGGATATTTTATTATATACCTACTCATTACAGCTCAGTTCCTTTTAGATGGCCACACTACTACGCACCCGGTTTGATCATTCTGACTAGAAAGCAAGTTGTTGTGGTACTTAACGTTTTTCTTTCTTCTGCAACAGTGGTTCTCAACAGTTTCGCTGAATGTAGCCAAATCCAGACCTACGATTTTGTCAGAGCCAGGCAAAAAATTTTCCCAAACGTCAACTGACACGTTTTCTTTTATTGCACTAATGAACACTCTAACACAAAATATTAGAGGTGTTACTGAAAGACACTGTCTATAGAAAGAAATCCTTTCCCAGCACGGAATCAAACACTAAGCTCTAACAGAATATATATTTCGCCTGCGAAGTTAGCTGGGAAAGGATTATTCAAATAGAATCTGCAAGCAATCAGAATGCTTGACACGACACAAAATATGTTTGCAGTACATATTGACCAATCATTGGTCTCAGTTCAGTTAAAGAGCTTTCACAATGCTTTCCTTCACGTGTTGAATGTGGTGTATACAACGAAGCACTTGATGTGGAAAGCAGATGAAGTTTTTCAAAATATCGGAGGCAAATCTTTGTCAGCTTGAACAATTTTTTAGAAAGGTCTACACCTAATTTATTTGACAACGAAGCTCGGCAAGTTTTTATCAATATATTGGTGCTCATAAAATGTTTGCTGTTTCAATGAAACAACGCCTGAAAATACTGATTCGTTGCGGTAAAATGTTAATACAATATTGTTTTGGTGATTGATGGCTGTACGTTGCTTGAGTATAAAGTTAGATGCACAAATAATTTTGTGTACGAAAGAGTGAATTGTTGTATGATATTTTTACTTGACCCAAAAGCATTAGGCAAAATTAAATTCCTATTCTTATCCTAAAACTGCGCAAAATTGACCTATCCCTCTTATTGAAACAAGTGTTTTACCTTCGCATAAGATAGGGTATTGTTACAGGCTAGTTTTGCCTGAAACAAATCATCTCCGTACAAAAATAATCTTACTGAAAGACCCTCAAACCTGAGGAAGCTAGAACAGCGATGAAAGACTGCAACCAATCAAAATTTATTATTAATCAGCTGACTTGACTAAAAACTGCTATTCAAGGACACTAACCTCAAGTCACCTCAGTGAAAACGCACCTAAACGTCAGCAGAAGTCACAAGACAATTAGCTAATGGTCAAACACGACCAGGAAATGCACACGACAGGAAATGTGCAAAAGGAGCATGAACTGATAACCAGAGGGTGAAAACCCGAGCACCAACAATCACTCGAAAGTTCCAGAAGCTTGTGAAATCAGCCAATCATCAGAAGATTCAGCAGGAATCAACCAATAAGAACACCTAGATTAAAGAGGTGTTGATAAACTCTGAAGCAACCTTCAAGTATAAATACAGCTACATTTGGACTTAAAATCAGTCTTTTTCAAGACTCACTCTGCCGTTTACCAGGGGTTGCGGTTAAGCCGTTGCGGGTGCCTAAGTGCCAGCAATGGTCAGGAAAAACTGGCTTGTCCGGATGAATCCCTGTCAGGCTAAATCGTAAAAATTGGCTTGTCCGAATGAAGTTCTGTCAAATTACTTTGTGAAAGTCAGATTGTGAAAGTAAAGCTTTGCCAGATTATTTTATGAAAGTCGGTCTGTGAAAGTGGAGTTCTGTCAGTTTAAGTGATGAATGCAGTATTACAACAAAGTAGTTTTGACAGGCAAGACTATGCTGGTGTTCATGTCGAAACTATTGAATTTGGCCAAAATTATTGTTTTGCTAATTTACTGTTGAAGTCTGAGTTCAGTAAAAAGGTTTACTCTCTTCGCCGTTAAAGGTTTTGCCTTCTTCCGCTTCCACCTCGGGATGCCGTATAGAAAGTGAGCAATGCTCCTTTTTATGCCGCCGTGGCCGAGCCACACTTGGGTGAGGTCATTAATCATCTCAACACGCACGAATACTTTAGTGTTCGTCCGTTCCTGCTTGGCATGTCGATTGCATCTCTTTGTAATCCGCTTGCATCTCTTTGTAATCCGCTCGAACCCAGCTCGGCAGTGGTCCCTAAATTACTTTCGATTCTTCTTCGAATCAACCACTTCTTACTGAACTTACTTTCGACTGAAAACAGACGCACAAAGTTTTGATTAATGATAAATTTCCGCCAGAACTAGCAGTACTTGCCTTTCAGAACGTAACGCGACTAGTTAGAAGTGAAATGTGCACATGTCAGTATCTTATCAGAGTTATTACGTTCTTGAGTGAAATATTCGATACGATGTTTACTGTAATTGAGTGGCTATGCAAACAAAGTAGAGATAATGAAGCGTGAAAATTAAGTCTTATAAGTATAAATAAATGCTTGAATAGGGGAACCAATTTGCAAAGATTGTTGATCTCCTAATCACAAACAATGAGAATTGAATTAATAGTATGAGAATTATGTGAGCATTGTAATTTACAGTGAAGTGTCTGAATATTATGATACATCGTGATTTGGTGAGTACTGTCATGTTTTATTTGCATATTGTTATCATCACTAATAAAATTCCCAGAATATTAATCAAATGTTCTTTCAGTGTGTGTAACTGTTAAAGTAAATAGTGAGAAAGAGGCAATAACGGGCAATCAAAAGGGTTTGTTAACCAGACGAGTTTCTGCGAGCACGAACCCAGGTCCAGTAATGGGAACTCATGCAATAATGATGTCTACTGGATCTAAAGCATAACTTTGCCACCCTATAGGGGTCGCATGGTATGTAACAGTATTTATCCTCAAAGTTTGAACTGTAATGAAGTTGCCCAACTCATAAAGCCGGTCAAGACGATGTATGCACAAATTCTAGACCAATAATAAATCACTCTTTCGCCAATACTGAAATTCTTGAATGAAACATCTGTAATAATCGCTTGTATACTTACATAGAGCAAACGAGAATGTTTTCCAACGATCAACATGTTTTCAGAAATGAATTGTCTTGTTTCTTAGCTGTATATATGCGCGAAAGTCTTTTGCAGAAAATTGAAGGGTATAAAACTTGCGGTATCTTCTGCAACTTGTCCGAAGCATGTGACACCATTGATCATAGAATGTTGCTGTGGAAACTGGACACTTTTTTGGAATTAGAGGCTTACCCTTTAACCTCTTGCTAGTTATCTACAGAAAAGATAAAAAGGCACCGTGGCGGGGGCTGTAGATCATATACCCTCAAAAGAACCCTCCAGGGGTAGCCCAAGGGTCTTCATTTGGACCATAGTTCTTTATGTCAACGCTGAAACAAAAGTAACTACGTACTTTTGCTGACGATATAGGTTGATACATGTGAAGAAACAACTGCGTGGAGCTAAAAAACATAGTTAATACTGACTACTGAGTTACAGAAAGCAGGTGAAATGAATGCGCTTCAAAAAACTGTCTATAAATTGCTCAGACTTTGTATATGTTGACAAGTCCCAATGCCTGTCGATCTTATAGCTTTAATGTAAAAATTTAATAACATTGCTACAACCCAAAGAAGTTGCATTAATATCTGGGGATATACACTGATGATACGCTTACTTGGTCAGATGCCATGACTAAAACAATCAAATCACTTTATTTTAGCATTGTCTATAATCATGTGTGAAATGCAGTTGGGACCTGGGATGGAGTTGGCAAGGCAAACCTTCAACGGTTAAGTGCATTGCAATTTTAACAACAGGATAATTAGAACTGTGACGTAGAGCTCCTTAGGTCTAAGTTAGAACCACTGTATAAAAAACTTAACCTCCTCGAAGTAAACGACATATACAACCTAGAGATAGGCAAGGTGATGCATAAGATCCATACAGCAAACCTCTTGACAATTTTAAGAGGCTTTTTACTCCCTTGAATCAAATTCATTCTCATGCGACCCGAAGTGCTGGCCGAAGTGCGTGTATCTGTTAGATTGCTTCAAGCTATTATGCAAGATCTTTGAAACACCTTGGCTCCAAAGTTTGGGACAATATTGATCCCTCGCTGCATGAATTTTTTTCATTTATATTTAAAAATACATTACATAGATTTGATTAACCCTCATCCATCAATATCTCTGTAATGTTTTTAAACGTAAAAACACTCATTTTATCAACTCTAATCTCTCAATAGCGGAAGTCAACCTGAAAAAGCAAGCCTGTTTTACTCAGCTGCAACACGTAGTGATTGACTGACAGTTTTTGCGTTGCAGACATTACGCTGTACATTTCCAAATGCAGCGTTTGCCAAACTGGTGCTTTCTAGGTCAATTTTAGGGCTTCAATTGAATTTATACGACTATAACTGGCATGTCAATTTCAATATGTGTGAAAAACACGGCTGGCTGACAATTCTAAATTACTTCTACCACCAGATTTCTTCAATTTGGTATTAACTAATGCTAACAATAGGCTGGCTGAGTAGTTGACACGTTGCGCCGATTCATTGTAACTTAAAAAAATGCTGCAACAGATAATATTGACATCTACAGCAATCAGGCAGCAGGTAGGGCAATCCATATATTTATGATTCATCCCACGAACTAATAGAAATGCAATAAAAAGAAAAAGGAATGAAAGGCCAAAGGACGGAAATATTCAGTGCATATCAATAAAAAAAATGAGAAACGAGAAGGATTTGGGAATTGTGCGGATTGGTGTGAACGATTAAACATATTGCATCTTCGTTAGCAGCAACATTTTTTGTGATTGGTAGAATGTGTTTTTGTATTGAAATCAGGCTCCAAGAAAGGGGGTGGTGCCGGTCCGCAGCACCAGGANCTGTGAACCTCAAAGTTCAAAATTGAAATGGGCAACTTGGCATAAAGTTTTCATTGGTATAGTTTGATTCATACAGTCTTGCGCAAATGAATTGACTGAAGTTGTTGTTTCAGTCGTTATACATTGTACTGCCGTTTCTTTTGGCGTANGTTTGGGAATATTTCAATTGCTGTTGTTTCACTGTTAGCACAACGTACTGCGTGACGTGTCGAAACAGTCGAAAAACATGTTTTATGACGGCGCATAGGAGTTTAATCAACCAAAAATGTTTGGAATCACGCCACCAGTTCTTTCTGCTGTGTGTACTGTACGTAGTTGAGAATCGTACATGTTGCAGGTTTGTAATTTTGAACGGCAAATATCACATCTAGGAAACTCTTGAGATCTTAAGGCCATTGAGAATTTGTGATCAACAATAAAATTTCCTGTTACAAAAAGTGGATTGCACTAACATAACCAAGCTAATAGAGGCAATTATTGAAGTATGGTATCGGGACAGTAGATAAAAAAACTGCCACAATCTTGTAGAATCGATGCCAAAGCGAGTTACTAAATTCTTGATCTGTTACTGATGTATACTTGCGAAATTCGCAGAGCAAAAGTGCTATGTGCATTCTGTGTGATCAGTATGAGCCATTTTGATATTAACATATGACATTGGTAAATGGTTATAATGTAAAATAATAAATAAAACATAATTTTCTAGACATAGTGTTGAAAAGCTAATGAAGCTCGTAATCAGTTATGATTTAGAAGGGGACCCAAAACAATTATCGAACCAGAACTTTTCTTTCCTCTCAAGGGTCCCGATTGAAATAAAGCATTTTATGAAGCGTCGTGCAGGTTGTTAAAATGATTTAAGTCCTGCTCACTTCTTCAAATTCCATCACCCCAAAGCAAGTGGAAAGTCCCTAAGAAACTTGAGATAACGACGCCGACGGGCCCGATTCAGTTAAAATGAAGAACTACTTGTGGAAGAGACCCATCGTCACATTCATCAATTCGTGCACGACACAAGCAATTTATGGAGACGGAGGTGAACATTAATTAAAAATATTGACCATAACCTTGTCTCAAATGTTCTGGATGAATGTTTTGTCATTTTATGCGACACTGTTCCTGTTTCCACAAATTTCTCTACTTTTTCATATTGACATAGCATACGTCCTGCGTTTCACTCAATATACTCTTTATATTTTCGCTCATGGCAATCCTGCAATTAGTGATTAAAATGAACATCTTCATACGAATTCGTTCAGAACATTCCAAATATCACTAAGAAAGACAATCAAACATACCTGGTGGTTCGGTGTCCGATGTTGCATGGTGCCAAATTGACTTTATCAAATGTGTGATCACGCGTTTCGTCTCTTCTAACTCTTACACTTTCTCCATCGTTTTCTGTTGTAAATTTGTCGTCGTCCCAAGCCGACACCACAAGTACTTTCATTTTTGACAAATA
>JGI24158J21664_10011161_pt1 | contig 11954 bp, 8 predicted proteins | sample Ectturendosymbi3_FD_21664 | JGI IMG/M metagenome (IMG submission 21664) | reverse complement strand
AATAAACACATGTTTGTGAAGGAGAAAAACAAAGCCAGCTTATTTCAACGACTTCGGCGTTGTGGTTTTGGCGACGAACAAGACTTGTGGTCAGTGCGCAATTGCGCATTACCACCAAGACTATTTGCGCAGTGCTATCTCATTCTCGCGCACTTCTAACATTCTAAATATAATACGGTATATATATATTGCGTATCACTTTTAAGGTTGGGAACGCTTCACTGTTTGTGTCTGCATGGTTGCGCAGTTGCATGCGCTTCGTGCGCAATAAAACAAACATTTGCTCAGGGTAGAACTTTTTTAGAGGGAGCACTGCTTGTGGTACATTTCCGTAACGGGTTTTTGTCCTTTCTGTGTTGTGGAACATCATATATTAAAAATAACTTTTCGTTTTTTCAACCAATATTCCCGCATTTCTTTCGGTAAATTGGCTGACCAGAGGCCTACATCTTTGCCTCCAGTGATAGCGTCAGACAACCCATCTGCCGTGTTTTGCGATGATACTTCTTAACGTTCTTCTGCTATTGCACCGCTGGTTAAACTATGTCTATTCTCATCGGTACGTACATCTACGTCTGTAACAACATGTTCTTCGATTTTCTGTCCTCTTACAGGTTCGGCAGAAATGTCTCCACTGGACTTCACTGCCACTGCAAAGTAGTAAATTGAATGATTCATGACTTAGCTGTAACTTCTTCCTCTCTCATTTTTGCCTCTTTTGCTTCTTAATGTTTTTTAGGACCACTTGGATAAGCTCTGCACTTGTAAAGGGGACGATCCCCTTTTTTCTGTTAATGTTTATTTATTGATAAGCTCAATAGGGCTGCCATATTTTTAGCGCAAAAAAGGACAATTTACGACTGTCACCTACTTGAGTGTATCACTTGCACTTAACAAGTCAAATAACAAAACGCCTGTTGATTACTTTTAAGCATTGAAGTAAAGCGTCCAGTGTAGACAATGTTTCATTCAAAACACACAAAACAAATTCCTTATTTACTTAACATATTTAGCCCATGACTATTTTGCTGATTTCTTAAATTTCCTGAAAATGTACAATCGCCTTTCACAATTTTATGAAACTGCGTGCATGAAAGATGTTTTAAATTGCACACCAGCTTTAGACTAGAAACTGGTTCAACCAGAAAGGATTCTCTTTCTTTTTGGTTTGTGGCTGCATCAAGGAAAAAATCATTCCCTATTAGCATAAAGAGCCAGAACGTTGAAGTAAAACTGTGCAATCGTAATCAGTTCTTAAAGCGTTTAATGGTATTGCAAGTTGCAAAATATTTTGCCCATCTTTCGTGTTCCATCATTTTACAATGAATTGCATTTGGTTGATGCTCTTTTTGCACGACCTCAAACAAGTTTTGGTGTTGGTCAAACAGTTGACTTCGGCTTCATCAACAGAAACGAATCTATCAAGCAGATACTACTCACATGGTTCATCATTTTCCCAATTAGTTGTTTGCAAACGCAGGAATTTAGTCAAAGCATTTAAATTCAGCAAATAAACTGGTCCATTTAGCCAGATGTGCACCACCAGACTTGTACAATACAGATACATCTGACATGAGTAAATCACAGTCATGATCCTTGCCTTCGCTGAATTTTCTTAGTGCTGATTTAACTTGGCTTGATATGTACTTCTGATTGTCTCTCTTAAATCCTAGCCTTCACAGTGGCGAAACATGATACAACCTCAACAATTGATGCTTTTAACTTCTCAATATTCTGAACTTGCTCAATAAAAGCAACCACAAATGATTGCATATGTCTTAATGTTTTATACAGTATTCGTTCAGAGAATTTCCCAAAAAACGATTCAGAACAACAGTTGGCTTGTCGATGGACATGAAGTATGAATTTGAAGCTGGGTACAATTGAAACATCCTTGGCAAGCTGCGATAAAGTGATAGCCACCTGGTTACGCTACGAGAAATACGTTTTTGGTACACAATATCCACAAAGTCACAAGAGTCTTTTCACTCTTTGCGAACTGTGCAAATGCAACCACACGCAATTCACTCAGCTTCAAAATAATTTAGTCCTTTTCTTAAAAACGGGTTACTTCTGACGTATTTCTTCATTTTTCAGCATTACTGACGAGCTCAGGGGTGTAGCGACTACATAAGCTTTGCCATACAGCATTCATATGCAAAAAGTGTAAAATGCAAAAAAACGTTTACGCGCTCCAAGTTTTTCATCTCGCGGCGCGAGTGCGCGACCGCGTTTTTGCACCCCTGGATTAGCTATAATTGCTAGAAACTACTACACTAAGCTATGTACAATACACTGATCACCGTATCACGGTTCATCAGCAAAGCTAGTACAGTATAGTGGAGTCAGCAGTCTGCACTCTAATGCCAAGGTCACTGAGATAGTAAAAAAGATTTACCAATGTTATGTAACGATTAATGTGAAAGCATTCCCGCCTTTCCTGCAGAGAATTAACTCAATCAAAACATATTAGACAACCCGCTCGCAGGTCCCCCCATAAACTAAGCTACGCCACCAGCTCGTATCTTTTTGCAGTAGAGTAGGGACAGCTTACTCTGTTGAAACAATGTATCATAGCCAGTGACGTAACTGAGAGGAGGCAGAGGGGCAAATTGAAAAATGTGGGCATGAACTTCAAAAAGAGGGCAGATGATAGTCATACCTAGCAATGCTACTCATATGCGACCTGTGCAAATCTGAGTAAAGCAGACGCAAAATCTACCAGAAACGAGTAGAGACGTAGAGACGTAAGCTAACGTGTTCTACGTGGCTTGGACTTGCATTCACTCGATTCAGATACCTGACGGACTTCCAGGAAACCAATAAGTGTAATAGTTGTTTTGTCACAATATCAAATATTCTTCATGTGAAATACTACTGTTTGGCCGACTGGTAATAGCGCTGACAAACAAACTTTCCTCGCTAAAATGACTAAGTGGCACCCACATGTCGCAAATATGGCTAAACACATGAACATGGTGGGGGCCCTCTTTGGTGGGGTCCATGGGCCCGGGCCCCTTGGGTCCCCCCTAAATCCGGCGCTGTTGCAACCCAAATTTTAAGAGTCACCGGTCTAGTGTTTCTACTCTACACTATTGCGTTCTATCTTTGTGAAGTGGGAAAACGGATTTGTAAGACTCAACATAAATGGTGGTAAATGTTCTTTAACTGATAACCAGGTCTTCTTCCAGACTGTCAGCTAACACGTATGAAGATTTATGCAGTTGAAGAAATAGGCCCAAGAAACTCAAAAGATACAAAATTCGGCTGCATAACATACATCGGGTTCATCGAACCCGATATTTTAATTTTCTTAGTTGGTCAAACTCAACATATTGTTAACGCTGAACCACTAGGAATAATGACTAGAACCAATCCAAGCTCAAGGTGTTGCTTTTAACGCAGAAACGTTTCAGAGTCAATCAGATGAACTAAGCGTTTAGGCCATACATTGTATTTATCCCATCATCGGTGGATGCAACACGGACCAAAAAACTTGCACCAATAAGTTTAAAAAATTAGTCGCTGCCAACCACTGCCACAAAGCGCCAGTGAAACGATAAACCTGCTGCAACGTTGCAGGACACTGCAACCATGTGACAGCGTCATCATTTGCAATAAATACGCATTCATTAAATTCATTGGTTTGCATATCAATGTACTTTATTTGATTTTGTAAGACTTTCAAATTTACTCTGTTGTATAAAGATTTTTTCTTCCAATATTTAGAATTTGGCAATAAAAAACCTTAGCTTGCTGTGCATATTGCAAACATTGTTTACAAAATTTGGACTCTTTACGTTTTATCTATAGGTTTAAAAATGAAAATCATCTGAGCACTTAATTGTTCTTCTGTTTGCCGTATCAAAAGTAGACAATTTAATAAACGGTATCTATAGATTTCGGCTGTATAGCATAGATCAAGTTCATCGAAGGATCCTAATAACTGTTAACTGAAGAATACATTTATTTTAATTTTCGTAGTTGGTCAAACTCCACATATTGTTACTACTGAACCAATAGGAATAATCAGAAGTTATCCAGGCTCGAGGCAGGATTGTCAGGTTGACCTTTTTCAGACCAAATTTCAGAAATCTGTTCTCGTTTCAAGTTGGTTGGCCAAAAAATTTTATTTGGCTCTTTGGCCTCAACTCAAGTTGGTTGATCTTAAAACATGCCTTTGGCCTTTTGGCTCTTTTTTGCCTTTTTACGCTAAAAAAATTTTATCTGAAGGAAAATATTACTATCTAATCCATTCTTTAGGCAACACATACGCAAACTTTTTGTAATAAATGCTATATTAGACCCACGTCCGCCTTCAGATATTTGTAAGATTTGACGAATACGAGATTCAAAATAATTTATTTGCGTAATCACTGGAAATGTGTGCACAGCGTAGTGCGTTGGAGGTGCTGAGCGGGTTCAACACTTGCAGACATGTTTGTTTCTCCGCGATAGAAATGCGACAATGACGTCGAGGAATTGGAAGGCCTCTTATGATTTTGCACGTAATACAGGAGTGAATGTGAGTGACTTTCATGCAGACAGTTGCCGATGTATCAGTATGCAAACTGTGGCACCATTTTACCCAAAGTGTGCCAACTCATAACCATGCAAAGTCAGAGAAGCATCATTATTGAGAACCAGTACAAGGTCAAGCAAGACTTATCGAAATTTCGAAGATCATTTCTAGTGATATTCTTGTAATTTAGATTTTTTGGTGAGAAAGGAGTAGCAATACCACAAACAAAGTTTGGCTTTTTTCTGGCCTTCGAACAATCGATTTGGCCTTTTTCTGGCATCTTTTTGGCACTTTTTGGCTTTTTAAAATTTTCATCTGGCAACCCTGGCTCGAGGTGTTGCTTTAAAACGCAGACACGCTTCAGTGTCAATCAGATGAACTAAACGTAAACATTGTATCTCTCCTGTGATCGTTGGAGGCAACAGGGCATAAAAAGATTCCATCAATAAGTTCAAATGGTTATTTGCAAAATGTGCTGCACCTCACTGGAGTAAGGTTGCAGCGGAAGGTTAAACCTGCTGAAGCGTATCAGGCGACTCAAACCACGTGACAGCGTGGACATCTGAAATTAGTGTTCATCACAATCAATGGTTTGTACATAAATGTTTTTTATGAGAAGTTTCAGGACTTTTAACTTTACTGTGTTCTAAACACATTATTTCTTCCAGTTTTGAGTACAGTATTTGGCATTAAACAACTTTAACATGCCCTGTATTTTGAAAACGTTGTCCACAAACCTTCATGTTTTGTCAATAGGTTTAATGAAATTAACTGCTTCTCTGTTCACCATATGAAAAGCAGGCAATTCAACAGTTGTCATCACAATAATCATTGGCGAAATATTATTGAAAATATAATTGATCAAAATTGGGAAATCCTGAAGATATCGTCAAAATTAAACCACCAACAAACAGGAATTGCATCGAAAAATCAGTAACAACCGTTTGCTCAAGAAAACCTCTTCACCATATGATCATACCAACTGGTACCTAGTCAGTACTCTGTTCATTCAGACCTAGAGGTAAATAATCAATTCCACGCATATCAACGTGAAACACATTATCGCTTACCCTGTGGTCGCTGAGATTCACTGCATCAAGTAAAAGCTTCAGACTCTTGCCAAGAAATTTACTTCGCTTGGTCATTGCAATGGTGAATTTTCGTTGAGATAAACTTTTATAGCTGAGAATGTAAGAGATGGAAACAGCATCCTTTGGTTGGATGTCATCAGGCAGCTTCAGAGTATCAGGAAGGAGCGCAACTAGCTCTTCTGTTATACTTTTTTGGTCCGCCTCGAATGCCCGAGAACAGGGAAGCACCAAATTGTTTCGTGGATCAAATTTTCCATCAGTGACAATTGATTGTCTTAACAAAGCTTTCAGAAGTTGAACTTTCACAGGAAGAAACTTTGATTGAAACGTAAAAATTTCATTTAACCTTTTTTGTGAAGAACCATTTAACAACCCATACAAAAAGTGTACCACAGATTTCCACTTAGCCCTATGCAGTTTTTCAAGATATTCCATAAACTGAGTTTCGTCAGAAAAAAGCATCAGTTTCATTGCAGCGAATAGTTCTTGCCACAAAAGATGAACAAAAAAGAATTGCCTGCTTCCATCCAAAATTTTATGTTTTGAGGAAGAATCGGTTTTAACTTTTAAAAAGTTGGTAAAAATCTTCCTTTCATTTTCTGGATAGTCGCGCAAAGCAAAGATAAACTTATTTTCTTCAATGCCACTGAGAGCCAAGTCCATCACTCTTAACAAAGCATCTTTGCTTCCACGTAAATGCTCGTCTTCGCTTGCAATGTACTCATAAAGAGTTTCAATAAAGACATGTGTTGAAGTGATATGAGTTAACGATGCACTTTCTGGAGAGATTTTTAACTGAGCTACAATTATTTTGCAATACAGGGGATTGTAGCAAAGTGCAGCAATATCTGGATTCCTTTCCAGTTTTGTTTGCACTTTTCTGTACATTTCGTCATTATTGTTGCAATTTTCTATTGACAATTCTTTTTGAGAGTTTTCACTGAGGCCCAGAATTTGCACTTTGAAAACTGGTTTACATTTTGGATGAAGGCTTAAGAAAGCATCCGGTCTTGATGTAACAAGTTTTTTAGCATTTTTTAGAAAACGCCCCTCAAATATATTTTTGATGATTTTATCAGCAGTAGTAGTTTCAAACATATTTATTGTCTTAGAAGGCTTTGAGAAAATTTCATCCTCAGCTTCATCCAAACCATCAATCAAGATGTAAACTCCACGCAGCTCATTAATTATTTTAATGAGTACGTCCTCAGTGTTTTTATCTGTATTCCAATCTGGAAGAAGCTCTTTAACAAGGAGTTGGAAGGTGGTCAATTTGCTGCTGAAGTCTATATTTCTAATGGGGATATGGAAGACAAGAGAGCAGCTGTCAGTAGTCAGGTTCGTCAGTAAGCTTTTGACTAAGGATGTTTTTCCTATTCCTGGCTCACCTACCACTCCTATAAAATGCTTACCGTGCTTTTCAGCTTCATTAAAAAGCAAATTTGCATCATATTCTACCGCGTTTTTTAAATAAGTCTTAATTTTCCGTCTCATGTCAAAGCTCTTTCCAAACACTTCCCCATCCGATTCCTTGTATTGAACGATTTGCAAAGGAACATGGACAGAATCATCCGAAAAGAGGTTTTCAACTGCTTCGCACAGTTTCGTACGCAGTGCTGCAACTGTAATGAAACAATATATTTCTTTCATCCAAAAACTTACCTTCTTTACCAAACTTTCCGAAGCATTTTTGCTAGGTCACACACTACATTACATTAAAACATTTTGAGTGGGACAGTGAACAAGGAACAAAACGGCAAAACTGAATTAATTTCTGGCGGTTACATTGAAAACTTGAAGAAAGTGTTCCTTCAAAATTATTTCGTGTGGTCCACTGGTACTTTTGGAATGCAAAGGAAACAGGATCATCAACCTCTAAAAATTGTTGGCCACACACTTTCTTGCTCATGATTGTGAGGATTTATAAATTAATTATCAAAAATCCTAAAATATTGTAGGAGGATGGAATGCAAAAGTAATATCGACAGGCTTGATGTGTGTTTCTGTATAGAGACAGCGCCAGTTTGTGCTGCCTTTTCAGCGTCCTGCTATAGGTTAACTTGGATAAGCCATATAAAGCACTGAGGTAGCGTGTTGCTCACCATCGCCATATTATTGCAGCGCTGCAAACGTACCAGTCAGGCAACATGTGACACTTCAAAGAAAAGCAATACAAAGTATGTATCAGAGGTGTACGGAGTCTGAAATTTTTGACTCCGACTCAGCTCCTGCATTGCCTGAATATACTCGACTCCGCTCCGACTCTGAAACATTTTAAAGNTTTGGACTCTGACTCCTGCTCAAACTCCAAAGTGAATTATCTAAACTTTTGGCAGTGTCTAAACGACCGTATCCGGTTTTCGCATTAAAAANACTAAAAAAACGNNTCAAATGAATTTGCTGATCACTGCAATACATGTCAGTTGCTTCTCAGATAAAGGATTAAGGTCGCCATAGTTTTTTCACCCTATATCCTAATCATTTACCTCAACTGCAAACCCTAACCATCAACATTAAGCCCTAATCCTAAACCCTAACATTAGACACTAACACTGAACCCTAACCCTAAACGCTTTCTATAAACCCTAATTTGGAACACTAACACAAAACCCTAATCCAAAATGCTAAACCTAACCCTAAAAGCTCTANTNNAAATTATCAACACTTGTCTGCTTTTCGAAATGCACATAACAAGGAGTCCAAAAATTTTGACTTACAATCTTGTGTAAGCACATCAAAANAAAAACCAAACACAACAAAAGAATCACTCGAACTGATGATTGTCTAGTCACTTCCCAGTCGACCACGTTGATGGTAGTGAGATGTTCTCCAACTCAGTTTTAAATCTGGCAGAAAACTGGATGCAGGATACGGTACTTTTTGTCCTTCGAAACAGAAAACTGGAACTGACGGTTGTTGAGACGCTACCTAAACTTTTTATGTGAGCTAAATTTTATTGGCCAACATATTTTTAACGTATCGCCATGAACAAGGAATTGTCCAAATCTTGACACACATGAAACTCACCAACCTAACCTGACTTACATCCATGTTGTATTAAAATTTTAAGACTTCCTGTGAAGTATTTTTGCACATTTGAAGGTCATGTTATAACATGCTTTGTAAAAAACAATCTGCAATAATAATAATCAATATTAAACAAACTAACCTATTATTAAAAAACTGACTCCCGCCCCGGCTCCTCCTTAGAAAACTCAACTCCGGCTCCATTCCTATTTTCGAAAATTGTTAAGACTCCGGCTCCTGTACACCTCTGCTACGTATACGATTTTTTTCAAAAATATGCAGATTGATCCCAAGTTAGGGTTCTTGATTCTTTATTGTAATATTGAAAACATTTTCAGAAAAGCAGTTTTTTAGACAAAGCAACGTTGCCTCCAGAGTGTTCTCGTAATTTGCATCAAGCAATGATTTAGTTTGATAAGTATAGTTTACACTTTCACCGGGGTGTACTTTTCAAATACATTGCACTTCGCGGACGTCATTAGTAACAGCACTAAAGCTAAACGAACCTTTACCTAATTCATGAAAAATCTCTGTTGATCCACTTTGGTTAGGTACTTGGTTATAAATGTTTACATCTCTTCCAGCGATATTCAATATTTCGGCTTTTTCCACATACGTGTTTGTATTCATGTTTAAATCTGCGGAGAAAGTGATTGCCGAATAACTATAGCAAATTTAGTATCAGAAAATAAAGTCTTTAGCTTCAAGGCTGTCTCGAAAAAAAGTTCTGCCAAACAGTAGCTTCAGTTACACTAAGAAGCATTTCTGCAGAATAATNCCACAGCAAACTACTCATTGAGATAAACCTGCCAAAGACCTTTGGAGATTATTTTCCTCTTGAGACAGCTCTATTACATCAGACACATNTTNTTCTGAAGCATAAAAGCAACGTTGAAAATTGCTACGTCAAATTTTCGTTTGCATGACTTTGCACATTCCAAGCAATTCTGGAGTAATAGCCCAGGGCATGATTTCATCTCTTAAATTTTCCTATTTCAATGCGTTGATTATTTTTAACTGTTTTATTTTGTTTGAAGTGAAGCGTTACCGAAAAATCGCCTTTCAGAAGTATCAGAATTTCTGTAAGGAAATATTGTATTCAAAAATAANGACAAACGAGACAATAAAGGTGCAAGTGTATTTTGATCNTTTTGGGGCCATCTTCCACTGGAATGAGATTGCATTTTAGCTTTTGTAAAAGAGGAGCAACGTTTCCATAAGTATAAACAAACAGCCATTTCTACTGAGCAAGGTTATAAAAGCTTTCCTGCATCTGTTGTTTTTTGCCATACTTTTAGGAGAATGCATAGAACCAGTTAAACACACGGTTTCGATTTCACAGCTGTACGAAAAGCAAACGTTTGCGGTTGCCAAAGTATTCCAGATATATTCAGACAAAGAGCAAAACAACATTTATTTTATTGAAATATAAAACATTATGTGGTGCAAAACTAAGTTTGCATCAGTGGCATTGCTGTTGGTCAAGTTCACTTCACAAACGCGAACTAGCAGCGTAAAGATGCGATGCAATTTTCAAACAAAAATAAAGAGGAGTATTCGACATCTTCTTATCCGTCGAATTGATCTCAAAGAAAATTGCTGCTGTTTGTTTCAAGTTATCAGAATGTTGGATATAGGACACCACACAATCGTAACTTTTTCAGAAACAAAATTAGGCGATCTGATTTCATGGCAGCAACTTATTTACAGTGAAACTGGCAAAACAAAGAAACATTTTATTTTGCTTGACCAACACATAGTTGCAGGGTTGCCAGATTGAAATGTCAATAAAAAGCCAAACACTGCTAAAAAGAGGCCAAAAAAGGCCAAATCGATTCTTTAAAGGCCAGAAAAAAAGCAAATTTATTTGCGGACAGGGTTTGAAAAATGTAAATTTCCAGGGAATCGAAATTTCCCGTGGACCGCAAGTAGAAGACCATCATCCCTTAATGACGTCACAAAAGGAATCTGTTTTCTTTAAAGCTTTGTACTCAAAAATCTTAACTATCACTGCGTTCACATGGATCAGCTTGGATTGATTCAGCCTACTAGCACCGGTACACATTCAAAGTGTAAACAGTTGCATCGCCGCAGTATACCACGCTACCGCTCAGTACATAAAAACGAGATACTCAAGGAGTGCAAAACTGATGGCAGCGGCAAATCTTCGCCTCGAAGTGGCAAATTCTCGCGCCTAATCCTTGCTTATCCAGCTTCTAAAATTTGTGTTTTGTGAGCACTATTCAAGTCACAAGGAATTTTATGCTACATTAGAGTTTCAGATGATTTGTTTAGTAACACATGGACAGCTTACATGAAGCTTCGCAACAATCGCCGGCATTTGGAAAACCTTAACACGGTCTCTAACGACCAACCAAATCGTAGTTATTAGACCATTTAGAGACTTCCACACACCAAGCTAAAGATATCCTTTGGATAAAAAGTTTTAATAATCTCTAACGTAAGTGAGATTGTACGTAACTCGCACAGTAGTGACGAGCAATGCCTACTGTCAAGCCGCGTAANCANGGCATGCCTGCGGCTCATGCACAGCACAAACCAGTAGTTTTCAACCTTGTCGCTGAAAGGAGCCAAATCCAGACCTACGATTTTGTGAGAATCTCACTAAAAAAATTTAACGCAAGTCAATTCACGCGTTTTGTTTTATTGCAGAACGAAGCCTGTTACACAAAATATTGGAGGTCTTATTCATGGGCGTAGCCACGGGGGCTTGGGCGTAGCCACGGGGGGCTGACGGGGCCATGACCCTCCCAAGGTTTTAGAACATATAGTAATTTTGTGCTTTGAGAGGCGGTATCCCCAAGAAAATAGTATTAATCGGCTAAAGTCAAACATTTTGGCTCCCCAATTTTTGGGCTGGCTTCTCTACTGGTTTTATTGAAAGACTCTGAGAGCCGCACAAAAGGTGCTTGGGAGCTGCATGCGGCTCTCAGAAAAGTGGTTGAGAAACACAGGTACAAACTGTGTGGAATTTGCTAGTGGTGCAGCATTTGCAGTGATTGCGGCGTCGTGTTTCTTGTTTCCAACGTTGATTGTTGCGGCCAGTTCTGTGGTGGCGAAATCGGTGTTGTAGAACATCTGAATATATTCAAAAGCTTCCAGCTGATGCTAGCACAACCGTCCACTCTGCTTCCTAACGCAATGAAGTTCGCTCGTATGCACGCACGTAGTTTTGGAACAGTGGTTCTCAAAGTGGGAGGAATCACCCACATGTGGCGCAGGTGGGCGAGTTAAAAGGGCAAGGGGGCGAAAAAGACAAAGGGGGATATAGGGAGCAAAACAACACAAATGCT
>JGI24158J21664_10011160_pt1 | contig 11956 bp, 8 predicted proteins | sample Ectturendosymbi3_FD_21664 | JGI IMG/M metagenome (IMG submission 21664) | reverse complement strand
AAGGCCTGCTAGTGCTTCAAAAATTTCGGATGTATTATACCGTTTAGCCATACTGGTAATTCCATTGATGAACTAAAAAAAAACACAAACGAATCACAAAACCATGTGTTTGTTGAGGCCTGGTGCGACAAATAGTTACCATCATCCTCAACACAAAGTCTGTTGGTCCGCATATGTACCAGTTACATTACCATCACCCTTACTACGTTAGCCTTACTGTAAGCTTCAAGAAAAAATACATGAAACAAACTTACTACTTTCATCCTAAACACCCCAATAAATCCCAGTCTAATGCTAGCCAATGTAACTGTAATCCAGCCTTCCAAAACACTTGCAAGTCTTTGTGTCCCTACCTTTCTACTGCACCGCATGGAAAATGAAGCGAATGGCGCGAAAAGAGATCACGTCATAGCAAAAATCAATGAAGCAAAACTGAGCACGTGCAGTTTTAAAAAGGTCGGGAAAGGTCAAAATAAACGGATTTATGGTGCATTGATGGCTTCTCAGACAGGAACGGTATGCCTATGGTACATATGTGTTCCGTTAGTCTTGAAAAGGTTGAGATATTTACGGTAATTTGCTGCCGACATTTATCAGTTTGAAGTTTTTCTTTGTCATTCGTTAAAAGAAATCGTGTTTTATCATTTTAAGCAGTACAAGTGATCGATGATGCGAAGACAGGTACTTACAGAAATCATTTGCGGACTGAGTTAATATTTCGAGATGTGGTTCGATATGTTCGAAAGAGATGTGTTACATCAGGGAAAGTAAACGCAATTAGAACGTGTTTGAAGTATCTTCGCCGAACCAGATACCAGGAAATTTATTTGAAATTAAACGCTGTTCAACTGTTGAATCGACCTTTCAAACTCTGTTGACAGTGGCCTTCACCAGGACAACTGACAGTCAAAAGTTCGTAAAATATAACCAGAGAGAATGTACGGTGAAGGGTAGAAATCAAAGCTAAGAAATGCCAGTCATAAATTAGAAATTGTTTCGTATGCTCTTGAGTTAATCGTTTGTACTCGCACAGCCCTTGAAGAAATAGTGCGACGGTGGATAAACTTAGAAAACGTAATTTTGTTTCGGATTTCGTGAAAAAAGTGCTCGCAACCCCACGCTTAGCAACGGCATGTTGGGCCAGGATCTCGTTTTCGAGAACAGTGGTCCAGCGAAATATTTTGCTCATTACTACCGCTTGCAGACGAGGACGACACAGCCAAGATCGATGCTCTCCATCGTCGTCGCTCTCTGCTCGCTGCGCTGTGCAAGTTGTTTGTCTTCAGCATGATCGATCTCAAGCTGGCTGCGTTCGTATTTCAACAGTACATCAGGTACGGGCGTGATTATAGGGCAAGTGAAAAAACTGTGCTGTGTGGTTGATGTTCATTCAGAGACTGTTTTTAAAGCAGCCTGCTCTTGCAGAAGTTAAATGATACCAACCGGACGATGTGATTCGTCGTCGGGTTGCCATACGTTTCAATCCTATTTTCATTGTGTGCCCTTTCCACCCTTGCTCTCTTCTGCAAGCAATCGCCATGTTGTTTATTGTAAACAGCACAAGTTTCAGGAATTTCTATTTTGAGGTGTATGTAATTATGGGCAGCACAACAAGAGGAGTTAGGGTGGTCCGAACCCCCACCATTTTTAAAGGGGATCGAGATTCATAGGACCTTCGCTACTCCACTGCAAATTTATTTTTTCAAGTACAGCATCTTCCAAATTTTACTGAGTGCCTGACTTCATTGATAAGGCTAACTTATACCCATGCAACAACTCTGTGAGAAATCAATGAAACGTTGGTGAATAGTAACGAAGCTCGGGTTGTCGCGTACGTGCAGTAAAACTTTAAAATATTGCGTAGTTATAAATACATAGTAGTCGCAGAAGAGGTTGGCCCCAGGTTTTAAGGATACAAAGTCTCACGAATGGACGTGACGAGAACGTTTCTTGGTTTGCAAAACCGACATTACTTGAACTGATACCAAAGTTGGTGAGACGCTTTGACACCCAAATAATCGAAAATCAACGATCTTAGCTTTAATCCAAATGGCGTCGTTCTTTTTTTTATTTTCTGAAAACTTCTCAAAATTCTGGCAGGTTCTACTCCGACTATGGTGACATCATCAAGGAGACGATCAGCAGGTCGAGGCACATAAGCAAACTCGCCTGCGCCCAAACCCTCGCCCTCAGTCTGATGACGGTAAGGCGCTCGTATAAGAACGTGAGCGAAGTTACCTCACGATCAACACTTTGACACACCCCAGTGCATCGAGGAGATCGTTGCTTTGATCGTTTTGTGAAGTTTCAGAATCCCAGCATCGTCGTGAATTTGACGAAGTGCTTCAACCCGCGTTTACCTTGAATATTCTGCACTATGTCGTAACTCTTGTATACAGTTAATCCTTGTGTACACACTTATTTTTTCGGGGTAAATCGACATCGATTTAGACATTCTTCGGGTCAACGTGGCAGCCATAGTTTTCCTGTTGCAATGTCACGGCTTGGGCGCGCCAGTGCACTGCACAGATTACCCGTTCCCAATAACGTCAAGGATTATGCGCGGAAGCCCAAGCGACAGCAAACCTTATGACACACGTGACTCTCGTCTCAGCTTTTCCGCGACACGGTCCGCGAGCAGGGCGGGGAGCTCGACCACAGCTCACAGGAGTACGGACACATGAAGGAGCTGGCGCGGAGGTTCGCTCTGACGTTCGGCCTCGATCAAGTCAAAACGAGAGACGCCGTCGCTGAACTGCACAAGTATGAACGGTTTGGTCGCTCTCCTTGACTCGAGCAGGCAGTGAGGCTTGTTTCTTGCACTGGCAGCTCGTGCAGCGCTGCACGTTGGGAATTGGGATTCGAGAAAATGTTCATTGCTGGTGGAACTAGGCCTTTTCTGCGGGGTTCCCAAATAGTGACGGTCTTTTTTCCGCCGGGGCCAGGACGGCAATGTCCATGCAAAGTCAACGTCCAACCGATCCCACTTTATGCCTGACCGGGCGAACGGCTGCCCTAAAAACAAACTGAAAATTTTGTTTGGAATGCTTGTTCAAGAACGGACTTTTGGTGACGCATTTGTTAGCAGTTGGTTAGTTTCACCGTAATTTTTTTTCAAAGTCATCAACAAAGTTATTTTTTTGTTTGCTAATCAATCAGATCAGTCAAATTACGTGAACAAAAATTTTGGTCCAAATGTTCTATCGGAATTGATCAGTGCAGGAGTAACTTCAAGTTCACCCCAAAACTCCCAATCCATGCAACATTTACAAGCGTGATTTATTGAATGGGACCTGGACCTTAAATTGTAATCTTTCTCTTTTCCCTCGAAAATAAATTCCGTTAAACTTTTTGCTACGCGCTGAAGTGAAAAGAGAACAAGACTTTTCTTTTGCAGGGAAGGAATTTTGTTTGCACTGAAGCGTGAAGACGGCGCGGCCAGCAACGAATCAGAAGCTCCTCCCAACCTCAGCTTCCTCGGAATTCTCGTTGAATTCTCAGCGAAGCTGATGCGTCAGGACAAGAAGACAGTGTAAGTTGCTCGTGAAGCGATGTTTTTTTCTTTTGCGTCGTTCCATGCGACTTGGAGCACTAATTCACAACGGTGCGAGCTTGTGTCACTCGGAAACATCCACTGCGACGCACGGATGCGAGTAGCTTGGGTGCAGAAGATAGCTCCGTTTTTCTTAAATTTTATTTATGCCTTTCAGCAAAATCGATCAGTGAAAAGTTAAAATTTATTTGTGGTTGCAAATAGCTTTTAATTTTGCGGTGATCAAATCACGCATTGTAAATATTTTTATTAATTTGCTAAATGTTTTCGAACTGCTTCGTCTGGAGTTGACTGTCGAAATACCAAACAGTGTTGCCGAGTCTGCTGTGCTGCACGCGATCGAATTCATTGTTCTGCGCTTTCAGTGTCCAGTACTTGGACCGGCATATCAACCATCAGATGTTGTCAAACCAAGACCAGAGTTGGATCCCGCTCGTCACTTACCGCAACTCACTGCTACAAGGGGCTGACGACGAACAGCGGCCCGCGCCTGCCAAGGTACCCGTGTGTTGTCGAGCAACCGAACTGTGGCTTGCTCAGCTCTTACTCATTGACCGTTTCAAATCTTTCAGATTTTTACTGATATAATTCTCGAGTGTTAATCATTTTGCTAAACATACTCTTTACGTCACTTTGCATCGCTTGTGAACAGGCCGGGCTGCTTGCAATCACGTTGATTCACAACTGAGTGTAACTAAGTGAAAAAACTGCTTGTTTTCGGTCGGTTGCTATGAAAAACAGCAGCGTTCACGCAGATTTGTATGTTGCGAATGTTTAGGTGGTTTCAGTGTCAACTAGTAACAAATGTGATTTCTGCTTCAGAGCCGAAGAGCTAGACGTCGCAAAAACGAGGGTGATTTTGAGGCTCCTGCCACCCCAGGTCCTGCAACCCCCTTACAACAGCCCCAAACGCCTATGACGCCTCAGGTTTGTTGCTACTAGTTCACATAGTCTATATCTTACGTTTTGAAACCCATTCGTTTGTGTGTTGGTTTTGTTTGGCGTTTGGTCATATCCCTGTGTTGCTCGGCGAAGTTCACTTTTTCCAGCTGCTGTAGGATTATTGTGTCAGTGTCGGCTTTCCATGCAGCCAATGCAACAACCCATGACGCCTCAGAACACGATGGGACATCCACAAATGACATCCACTGTTCTTCGAGGAATGCAAGGAATTCCAGACACCCACCAACAACCGCACATACCCGAAGATCATTCGTTGCAGTATCAGCCGTAAGTTTTGCTGCTTGGTGAAAACGTGAACCCAGATTAGTTTTTGTATCGCTCAGCTTTTGATAACATGTCATCGTGCTTTTATTTGCTGCAACAGATGTTAAACTGAACAGTGATAAAGATTTTTCTCTTTCGCTAAACATGGTTGGTTTGGGTTGCTTAAAAACACTTAGCCACTAATTTTACTGGTTAGAGTCAGTGTTTACGTGTTTTGCCTGAGATGCTGCCGAAGATGTGGTGAAGTGTATTTTTTTATTACCAGAGATTCACTGCGAGCGTGGCTGAACTCAGAGCAGAAAACATCGAAGCAGAGGTCCAAGTCAGGGAGCAGATCATACGAAGCGCGCAGTTGTTCAGGAGACAAAAAGAAAGGCAGCAGCGCAAAGAAAGCCAGTCGCGGAAAAACGGACGAAGTCGCCGCTTTGAAAAGGTCGCAGTCGACGCCGAGAAAGCGACACCGCGAGACCGTGTCAGAAGACGAGGGGTTTGGGGGTGACGAGGTGGAGGGCGAAGGTACGCAAAGAAAAAGCGCCCACGTTCGAAGGTCGCGCCGGAGCAAGAGCAAGACGGTGTTGTCGTACGCGGAAGCGTCTGACGACGCTTTCGAAAGTTCACCGCCGGCGACCTGGGGTCAGGCGCGCGCTGATCGCAGAGAGGAGGAGCAGAGCGTCTCGGATAGAGAGGGAGTTAAAACGGCGAGAGGTTCCAGGAGGAAAAGAAAGGCGGGTCTTGCCGATCGCATACTGTTCGATGCAAGTCTGAACGAAGAGGAATTAGCGATCGACGATTTCGATGATGACAACGAAATAAGCGAATGTGGTGAAGGTCGTTCTGGTGGGGAGTCACCGAAACTTCCATTGCTTTCCTGTTCGACGCTGGGTCTCATTGAACCGAGTCAAGAACAATCGAACCTGGAACAAAAGTCAACCCAGCAAGAAGTATCCGCCCAAAGTGAACGACGCTCGCCTGATTCTGATGTCGGTAAAGATGAATTTAATGACGATCTATTCACAATGATTGATTCCTCCATCAACAATGCTTCTAAGTATCAGCATGCATCATCTGAAGTCGTTGCAGCAAATCTTGCGAAACTGCAGGAGGAGTTTTCCCACAGTAGTCTCGCTAGTTCTGTTAAAGCCAAAATCAACAATCCCTTTAAACAAATTGTGTCGAAAGTTAAGCAGAAAGCGAACGTCTCCTCTGCTCAAGATTCGGATGCGGACCAGAACATTCTAGATGTTAGCAGCGATGAAGGCTCACTGTTGAGTAGCGACGAGTTCCAGTCCCCGGTGAAATTGTCGGCGAATTCAAAATTAGGTTGCAGAGCGCAGAGCAGCGACTCGTCGGCAGAAAGCGATGATTACGAAAGTGTTGACGAAGAAAACCTGGCGTTGCAGATAATGCAGGGACGAGAAAATGTCGATTACAAAGTGAAAAGGCCGCAGTTTCGACCGAGCAAAAGTTCCCAGATGACGAGACTAACTCAGGACGACGATAGTTCAGACGACGGCGAGCTTGGAGAGTTTCAAGATGTCGTGGACGAACTGATGTTCAACATCAGCCAAAGATCGCAGTTGTCGTCTCAGACTTCTGATCTGACTGGTTCTGGCGGCAAAATGTTGAGGTAAAAGTGAAGCAACGTGTTATCCTCAGGGAAATTGATGTTAGAAATTACTTCGGTTTAGTTTATTCGTTGTAGTTCATATCAGGTATTAAACAAACGTGCGCAGAGGATACTTGCACAAAAACACGACGTTGCATTCCTCCCCACAACTCACTGGCTCTGTGACGTTCGGTCGTATGTTGTCGCAGATTATTGACTTAAAAAAAGTTAACTGTACAGGTGAACATCCCCCACAACTATCAGCGGTTTATGACTTAAGCAAGAAGTTTTTGAAAATTGCTCAATTTACCAAAACGTAGGGAAACCATAGCATTTCAATCATTCTTAGCTAATTTTTGACATATGTGGTTTCCTGCGGTTACTTAAATGCCATGAAAAAATCAGTTGCGTTCTCAATTATTTTGTTGAACCCATGTTTCCTGCATAGTTTTGATTGTGTAAACGGATCTGTACTTTCAGGTCAGTTGTCCAGTTACATGCTCCAGAAATTGAAACCCGCCTTCAATTCAAATCTTCCCGGAAGCTTTTGGGTTTCAGGTTTTTTTTTCGGTCATAGACCTAATTTTTTAAATGACCGAAAAATCTTACGTCAATTCCGGCCATAACGTATGAAAATCCAGATTAGTGAATAGTGTTACGACCAGTTTCAAAACTACTATGGGACAAATGACCGAAATGCTTCAGTGGCCAAAATGTCTCAGCGAAAAAATAAACCCAGCGTTTGAGTTGACAGCCTCACCTGTAACTTGTGTGTCTGCAGCGCACCAGCAATGGCCAGCGAGTCGATGGTTATGACGCAAACGCCACAATCCATGCAAGCCACGCCAGTGCCAGATTACCAGAGCACGATGAATGTCGGCTACCCCATGAATGCCCCCCAACCGAGCCCCATACCACAGATGAGTGCGCCGCAGCATCCTGGCATGCAGTACATGCACCCCAGCACCCCGCTGGTTTGTACCAACATGGCACCAATGACCCATTTCAGGGGGTCATGTCGCCAATGCAACAGCTTGGCATGCCAGCGCAGTCCCCGGTAAGTGTCTACTTCTTCTCTTGATATAAGTCGACATTTTTCCAGGCGTCATAATTTTTCGGTTGTCAATTTGAGTCTGTGTGTATTTGTAGCACAGTCTTTATATGTTTCCTTACATCGATTTCTGCTAATGCGCGTTTGCTAATGCAGCAGAATTGCCCTATTACGTCACTTCAGGGAACCGCAGTAAAAGCGTCGTTATAGCCGAAGCCGCTGTGAACGAATTCTACTGTAGTTTAATTTGTTGGGACTGACGCGAAAGGCCGTGGCGATACCAATGAATGAATGTCCAGAACGCTCATGGCATGCGTTGAAGTATCTTGGTAGAGTTTGACGCTAAACATTGACTACTTTGTTTTTTTAGTACTATGGCAACTGAAGCGAGTTGGTGAACCAGTTTCGGCGGCGCATTGTGCTGCTGATGAAAAGATTGTGATCGGAATCAAGACTGGAATGTGATTAGTTCTTTGTCACGAAGATAGCATGTTACGATTTTGCGCCGAAGGTCACTGTCGTAGTGACACATGGCTTGTATCTATGGCTCTGTGCAGGTTGTTAGCCAGTTGATTGAATTGTTCTGTAGAATCACGGTCGACACGGCGCTTGTGCACATATCATTGTTTTCCGTAACTGCCGTGGGTTGTTATTAAAAGTTACCGAGTTTCACATCGTTATTTTGTAAATACATGTTTCGTTCTGTGTCGTCTGTTGATTTATTGCAAATTACTATTTGAACTTCGAACACCGCGTCCTTCAGTGAGTGATAAGCTGCCAGTTGATGATTTGAAAGACGATACCTATCAAAAACAATGCAGTGTCTTATTATTTCAACATGCTCCATAGAAATATGCAAGAAGTAAATGTTGTTCTTTGTCCATTTTTTCTTGCACATATCTGGTCTGAAACAATTTGCCTTCACTGCGCATTCTATGATGTATTCAAAGCCGTAGCCATGGGGGGCATGCCTCCCGCAAATTTGGAACATGTAGTTATTTTGTGCTTTGAGAGACGTTTTTCCAAACAAGGTAGTGTTATTCGCCTAAAATAAAAAATCCCCCCCCAAAATTTTTAGAACACATAGTCATTTTGTGCTTTGAGCGTTTTTCCAAACAAGATAGTGTTATTTGCCTACAATATAAAATTTTGGCCCCCCAATTATTGGCCTGGCTAGTGGCTACGCCACTGGATGCATTGCGTCACATTGATCTTTTCATGTGAAAACGATGAGATTGCTTTGCAGCACTAAGGAGGTACCCCGTTTGCCACTTAAGGCTTGACCTGACACTGAGAAGGCCTTTGTGTTGAACGCTTCGGCGAAGCTGCCGCGTTTAATATTTGCGATTAACTCATCCACTGTGGCTCAGTTTTCGTCAGCGAAGAACGCAGGTGCAATAGTTTAACGCATGCTTTTAGAGAAATGTCGCACCAGGACGATTGATAAAAAATATAGGGACTGACGTCCTAGAAAAATATCAGGGCTTTTCAAACAGAAAGGTAACCTGCTGGGTTACGGCAGGGGTACGCAAATGGTGGGTCGTGAAATAATTTATATTTACATNTTTAATTTGCCGTTATCGTTAACAGAATAAATGNAATCATTTACTGTTTTGTGCGAGAAATTGCTACTGTCAATAGTAGTCTTAAAAATTATATTTATAAAGTATTTTCCACAGAATGATATGCTCACGAAATGATTGGGTCGCGAGAATTTAGAACTGTTTTGTAGGGTCAGGGTCACGCCAAAAAGTATCTGCGGACCCCTGGGTTACGATGGCATTCACGGAGCAAAGACGTGCGAAAGGTAGTTGGAATGCAACTTGCTTGGCCATTAACTTGGTGGACCTAAAAGTTTCCTTGTTGGTGGGACGTCAGCGAAGGGGATGAATTCCATTTTAATTTGATATTGATCGAAAAGTACCTTATACAGTCGTCACCTCTCCTTGGTGACAAAAAGTTAGGGGAACACTGTTACACTATTGTCTGAGCTGATCTATTACCGCGCTATTGAGTGCTTACTTAAACCTTTCAGCAGGCGCGCCACAGTAAGGGACATGTCTGGATGAGACACGAAAATAGCTGTCAAACCTCCGCTTAAGCTGCAATTTCACTGAACAGCGATAGTCTTGAAATTAACGCTTTTTTATTTGTAAATTTGAGACCAATTCGCATTTGTACACAAGCACCGAAAAACTGGCGCACTGATCGTTGTATTTCCATGTTTGTCAGAAAATTGATTTTTGGTCGGAAGCAGTCGTCGCCAGCGGTGAAAAGTCAGACCACATCTAACGAGTAGGGTGCGTCACTTCGAGTCCGCAAGTAGTATTTGATCGCAACGTTCGTATGTGCTCCCTCGGTAGCGTAGTAGCTAAACACACGCCAGCAACCGGTTAAGTTCAAATATTTTTAGACGCAGCAGACCAGACCCGTAGCAAGGGGGGGGGGCAGAAGTGTCCCCCGAAATTGTGTTGTGTCCAGAAAAATTTGTTTCAAACATAAAACAAAAATCTCGCCCTCAAAAACTGTTTTCCCCCCAAACTTTAAACCTGGCTACGGGGCTGCAGTAGACTAGACTACATAACAATACAAACCAGTTTGAAAAGTTTACCCGAGAGGAGCGCATCCGGCTTCACTGCACATGTCGCAACCGCCTGCCAAGAACGTGTCGTAGTCAGTACACGAATGACCGACCATAGGTTTGTCTTTGCTTACGATTGAGTCGATCATAAGGTCATGCGATCTACCGTGATTGCACGTCACATCCCACCAGTTACCTGCACGAAGTCAGTTTTTGCTTCAGTGTTACGGCTTGCCGTTACGAGAAATGACACCCTTTCTCTGTCATCACCACAAGCGCAATGAAAACTAAGTGCCACCACGATAGTTTTTGTGCATGTAGAGCAGAGCTTCATTGAGAATTACCCGTTATTGAATATGTGATCTGTCAAAAATAGAACGGTAAAATCTGGTACGAACAAGTCTGTTTTGAACGGACACTGCTTTGGCCGAATACATGCACACCATTGAAATTGCTTTCATATTTGAACTGTGGAACGGCATTCTTCAAAGCTTCAACGCTGTAACAAGTTGCTGCAAAGCCCTACAATTGAATTAGCGCTAGTTATCGGTCTGCTGAAAAGCTTGAATGAGAGCCGAGAAAAGTTGGTTATTATGAGCGGCGTGCAGTTGATCGCTTTTGCAATAGCACAAACAAATGCGAAACTCGCCGAGTGCCCAACAAGAAGCCCGTTAGCGATATAGATGTCACAGACGCTGCGGAAGAAATGCCGGACCAACAAAACTTGAAAGGCAGTTACTTTTACGTCATTGTCGATCTAGGTTACTGAATTGCACTACAGAAATGTCTTGAGGCATATATCATGGTTTGCAGAGGTTTGATGTATTGACTGAGTATGACTCCATATCAGTGGCGATTCTAGAATTTAAAAAGTGGGGGTAGATACTGCGGGGCCAAGGAAAAGTAGGTGGCCAACATAAATGTCTATCTTGGTGAATTTTGTTGTTTTGAAGATTAAATTGCGATGGTTAGCCTTATCAAGCCCAACATAGGCTTGTGAATATCGTTAAATATGAACAAGCGTTATTATTCACTAGTTAGAGGCACCTAAACGCCACTGTAGATGCAGTCATACACATGTACTGTTTAACAGTGGCGCAACCAGCTCCAGCTTTTCATTTCGGGGGGGGGCAATTTTCATGAAATTTCAGTCGATGACATCATCGTGCTTGTTCAACCGTGGTGCAACTTGTTCGCAAAACGGTCACATATCATAATAATGTATTTTTGTTCCCGCAGACACGAAGTCCATAGTACAAACACACACGTTCTGCACAACGCTGGTTAATAAAAACAGACAAAACAGAACGTTTTACAACAGCGTTGGAGGCTAAATCACCAGTGTCAAGCGAAATTTCTGACTTCACGCCATATGGGCATGCGCAAAGCAACATTCAACATACTAAATACGCTGAGAAAACTGATCATTAGGGCTTAGCATTTGGTGTTTAGATAAGTGTGTCGGGTATATTACAGTTGGAAAAAGAAAATAAATGAAGTCTAAGATTAAGTTCAATATTTTCCACTGGTTTTACTTATTCCCATACTGTAGCTTGTTGTGGGTATCTGACATCTAACCAAAAAGTTGTAATTTACACAACACACATCAAAAAAGTAATCGCCAAACTTTATTCCCTTGCTCTGAGAAGTGAAATATCTGACAAAAAATAATAGGTCAGAAATTTCGAAGAGTTCAGAAATTTCGCTTGACACCGGGCGGCAGAAACTTACTTAACAGAACGTTTTGTAACGGCGTTGGAGACCGAGCCTCAGGTTTACAGACGGATACTTAACACTATTTGTTCACTTGGTACAACACTACTGCAGACTGGGACGTTAACTCCTGGTCAAGTCCAAGTAAAGTACGAATGCATTGTGACATGCACACCCTCAAACGAACACTGCAATGTCCGAGCACTCAGTCACAAAGTAAAATGC
>JGI24158J21664_10011158_pt1 | contig 11956 bp, 6 predicted proteins | sample Ectturendosymbi3_FD_21664 | JGI IMG/M metagenome (IMG submission 21664) | reverse complement strand
CAGGGCCAGGCAAAGTGGGCCAAGGTGGCCTAAAAGTCCTCCACTTATGACGTCACTCACAGAAAACCCGCACCCCCCAGGCAAAAAAATTTTTTTCAAGTGCAATCTACTAGACTGGCCGATCCGTTTGAGCCGTTGAACAGCTCTCTAGCACAATCGGCGGAGGAGCTAGGGCGTTGGTAAGGTAACTGAAAATTGCTGTTTTTAGGCCGAAATCAAAGTACGAATATACCGTAGGCCAGCTCTATTTGTGTTAAAGGGTGGCGTGATGACGTCATCAAAGAACATACAAATGTGCATAAACATCCTCTCATTATGTATACATCAACAGAAAACCCATAGGCCAAATGTAGAATATTTTTTTTATTGCAAACTACATGACTTCACGAGTCTTTAGAGGGTTTGAACAGCTCTCTTGCTCATTCTGACGGCGAGTTATGGCCAGCTACAGTCACAGGTGGAATTCATCCCAGATGAGTGTTTTTGGGAGCAAAATTTTGACCATTTTTTGTTTTTTGAGCCATATTTTTAGATCCAGATATGCTAGCAAGTAAGTCAAGGGCTCTAAAGACTCATTTTCAAATCAGGAATCAAAAAAAACATTGAGCGAAAAAAAATCGTATTGCCCAAGGCCAGGCAAAGTTGGCCTAAAATGGCCCAAACATGCTCTCATTGTGACATAACACACAAAGAACCCAAAATCCTAGCCGAAAAAAATTTTTTTACAATCTCAAGTCGAAGACTTGCCGAATCCGTAGAGGGTTTGATCAACTCTCTAGCTCTATTGGTCGTCAAGTTATGACTGGCCAAAGTTTGTCCGTAAAGGGGTCCGTGCGGTCTGTAAATGGTTAAAAGCACCTAAGTGAATTGCAAGTGCAGGTAAACACATAGTTTTTTGCTTTTTCTGTTACATTTTGAGAATTACCACTTCAGTCATCATTCAGGTTAATTCATCTCACAACTTAAGTTTAGCAAAAAGTGGCTGACAACAGGATTATTTGTGCATGTGCAATTAAGCAAACTTTTGTCATTGGGTTTAATGACATACCTAAATTACTAACTACCAAAAAAATTGAAATAAAGATATAAAATTCTTAGTATCTTTTGTGCATCTGCTGGTAGTTAAATTCTTTTGCTCAACTGCAACTTTAAACAAGAACTACTTCTTCATCTGTATCTACTCCACTGAAGTTGTTGCTTCATGCTTTCATGCTTTGAATCTGGTCACATCACTAAGGTATTACTTAAGATGACTTGGCTTAAGAGTTCTTGTGATGTTTATTCACTATTCTTTTCAATGTTGTAGGTAGGGTTTATGAAAGGTTTGACCTTAGTGACCATTAGACATGTTGAGAGACTGCAACTATTCCATCTGAATACCGAAATGGTCATAAAGTGAGGTTTTAGTGTATTTTGGTGGTGGTTATGCAGGGAGGTTCTACTGTTTTTTTGAGAGACCGTTTTGGGACCTCAAAACGCCTTGAAAAAACACTTACTCTCGCCAGGTGTCAATATTGATTAGGAGGTAAAACTGATATGGTGAAAAGGTGTTGCTGACAACTGTTGTCTCTCATTGTTCTTATAGAAAATTCACTTGACACCCACTGCTCAGATCTAAATTCTAATTGCACAATGATAAGAAAAATCTTTTTCAATCGTTTGAGGAAATACCATTCACTTTGCCATAGAGCACAAATGTCCCATTGTAAGTCTGAAGCATATTGAGTAGTATTCTACGTTGATCAAAAATTTGACATTATGTTTTGAAGTTTCCCTGTTTGTTTACTTTGTGAAAAATAAGACAAACTTTTACAAATCTTGTTATTGTCTCAAAAACCCAAGGCAAGCTCTGTGAATTTCCAACATTCACACAGAACATATTACATAAAACTGACAAAATAGCTCTATGACAATAGATATTGTGCTGCAGAATGCAATGTCTTTATTGCTGTATTTTTTATGCTTTTGCTCAAAGTTAACATGAATAACCTTTTCAAGGATTTTGCTGTGTAATATTGTAGGGATAAATAAGATTATTATGAATTTATTGTGAAAATGCAATCCGTGATTGAAGTACTTCAGTGAAAAATTTTTTTCTGATGCATATAGCATGACAAAAACACCAGCCATGAAGGTAAATGCAGGCACTCATCCTGTAGCTTCTTCCACACCTTTGGAAAGACCCAGTAAAACTCGTCCTTTGCCAATGTTTTTGCTGAATGACCAATCCCAGCTTTTTAATTTTAAAAAGATTGAAAAGTTAAACAAGCAAGTCCTGCATCCAAAATCTCCTGTAAAAAGTGCACCTCCCATAAGCCGAGTTTTCCCACATAGAAGTTGGGCTCCAGAAAAAGCTCATGCAGTTTCATTTAGAGCTGGAGATGAACATTTGATTGATTCTAGTTTCTACAGCCGATTCTATGATTCTGAAAGATCAGAGCTGTATTTTGAGCAATGTTTCATCATTGAAAAAAAATTGGGTGAGGGTTCCTTCGGTGAAGTCATGCAAGTCAGGAGTCGTGATGACAAGTGTCAATATGCTGTAAAACGTTCTAGAGAAAAATTTAGATGTATTTCTGATCGTAAACGCAAGTTGGATGAAGTGAAAAAACATGAACAGCTTCCACCTCATCCCAACTGTGTTCGATTCATCAAAGCATGGGAAGAAAAACAGCGGCTGTACATACAAACAGAACTATGTTCTATGAGCTTGCAAAGCTATCTTGATCAACATAATTTTTTACCAATGAGTATGATTTGGAAATACTTCCTGGATTTGCTGCATGGGCTTCATCACATTCATTCAAATGGATTCATACACTTCGACGTAAAGCCTGCAAATATCTTTCTGACTCGAAATGGTACATGCAAAATTGGTGACTTTGGTCTTGTCATTGATCAATCAAGTGATGATGTGACCAATGCAAGAGAAGGAGACAACAAGTACATGGCTCCTGAACTGTTGATTGGTATCTTCACCAGCAAAGCTGATATTTTCAGTTTGGGTATTGCAATGTTGGAAGTTGCATGCAATCTGGAACTGCCAACTGGTGGACTGTCATGGCAGTTACTACGGCAAGGGTTCATTCCTCCAGAATGTGTACATAAAATGCCTTTTGATTTTTACTGTATAATACAGTGGCTAATGACACCGGATCACACTGACAGACCTGACATACAGCAAGTTTTGAAGCACTCAATTATCCGTAACCACAAGTGGCAACTTGCTCCTTTAAAGGTGTGTTTGTATTGTTGGGATGAAATACAATGGATTTTTGGATTGTTGATATTTCTCCTGATGGCTACTTTTGTGGAACCTATAAAGACGAGAATGCCGAAGGTAGCTTTCTTTGTAGGAACTATGAACAGAAATGTTGTTGGAAATGAAAAAACATGGAATTCTAGTGATTCCACTGAGTACTCCTCTGATGGAGATAATACCAAGAACTTTCTGGATCAAACTGATGAACACCATTGCAGCGATTTGCTTCTGACTCCTGATGTTCAAAGTGCAAGTCAGTCACATTTAGATCCTACACCACGCAACTCATCTCCTGTGGCTCATCGTGCTGGAACTGTTCCTGGCCACACTTCACCTGGTGTCAGTCCACTTACTCATGGCAGGCACAAAAAAATTCTGCAGAACGCTACTGATGATTTTGACTTTTTTGTTTCGGATCACAGTGACGTCGAAGAGATGGATGAAAGTAAAAAATATCTCCCAGGAAAATTGACATTCTCTCGTCCAAGAAATTTGATAGACATGCTAAATGAAGTTACTGATTCAGATACTTCTAACCTGGACTAAACAAACGTTTTTATTTCGAAAGATAATGTTTATTTGATTGTTTTTATGTTTTATGTTCAAGTTTGCAAAAAAGATTGTATGCGTCATACGTTTGCAAGGTGCTTGATTTGTCAAATACTGCCATTCAAAACTTGTGTTGCAAATTAACTTTTCGTAAGTGTTGTTGTTTTTGTACTTCGGTAATGTTGCTTATATGAACAAAATATGATTTACTTGCTGCCAACGTTTGATTAAATACTGCACAAAATTAGCCAGTCCAAGAGGCAAAAATTAGTATTTTTGTCTTAACTGAGACAAGCATGAAAGTGTTTCTGTTTGCCAACTTTTAATGTCTCATGTAGAAAAACAGTGCATCTGCAATGGTAACTGTGGGTGGTTTGCCAAAGTTTTCTCATGATTGTTAAAACTGCCTTCTACTTTTTTGAACAATGTGTTGTCTATCCTGTTTTGTATTTAATTCAATAAAGTCAGGGAATGTGGTTTTTATGGCAAAACCTGTTATCTGAATGGAATTTTTCAAATATCCACAACATGTTTCTTAAATAATCGCATTAACTGACTGGTGATCAAGTGTCAAGTTTTATGAAAATATTTTTTTATTTTAATAAATGTTTGGTGCAGATATGTCTTGAATCTTCTGATGCAAATTAATTATTTTGTAAATACATGATTTCCATGTTTCTTTACATTTCTGGATACACAAAAATGATGGCTTCGTTTTATTGTTCAAATTTCAGCCTATCAGGGATCAGAGTACAGTTTTTAGGGAATACAAGGCATGCATTCAAATGTTTGTTCAAATCAAATAATTTTGATACTGCTTTATTTTCCTTTTTTGGCATAATGCATTGTAAGCTTAAGTTGATTTTATGGCTGCTATTTGCTGAAGTATTTGCCACAATTCAATCTACTCATAAATGATTTGGTAGGACCACCAGATAGCCAGTGTCCAGAAAACTTTTCATAATGGTCTTTGCATAGAAATTTCAGTGTCTATATTTGTACATTCAAGTGGTGACGCCCTGTAGGTTTCAAACTGTCTAACAACAGCAGAAGTAGTAATCATGAAAATATAATGTTGCTTTATTTTGTTATTGAATGTTAACCGTGGCATCTTCCAATTTTTGTTGTGAGTACATATTCTGCGTTGACCTTGAAATGCTTTTTTAAAATTATTGTTTTGCAATTGCTTTTCTTTGTTTCTCAAAATTGACTGAGTAAATATGGTAACTATCTGCTTTACTGAATTCAGGTTTAGACCATTGTTGTGCACTATAGTTATGTTGCGGGGAAGATTGTGCTCTGCACTGTTCGAGTGGTGCATGCTGCCAATGCTAACCAAAAGCAGAAAAGATTTTCTTACACTTTATTTGCCATACGGGCGTGTAACACATAGTGTGTTTGCAAACCATTCTTCCCTATGTTTTCATTCATATAAATTAACTACTTCATCATTCTTGCCGGTAAATAATGTGACCCGAAAGTTTACGAAAACTGTGAGTATCGAAGATGTTGCTAAAAATGATGATGTAACTGTCACTTACATTGACAGAGAAGGAATCTCCCATCAAATCAAAGGCAAGGTTGGTGATAATGTTATGTATCTAGCCCAAAGGCATGACCTTGACATTGAAGGGGCATGTGAAGCGTCTTTGGCATGCTGTACTTGCCACGTCTACGTCGAAAACTTCTTTGACAAACTTAGTGAGATGGAAGAGGAAGAAGAAGATATGCTTGATCTTGCACCATTTTTGCAGGAGAATTCCAGGCTGTCTTGCCAGATTTTACTCACAAAAGAGTTGGATGGTTTGACTGTAAGATTGCCATCAGCTACAAGAAACTTTTACGTTGATGGCCATAAACCTAAGCCACACTGATTGTTGATCTTCATGACTGATGTTTAAAACTACTGGCAAAATTGTGGGGACAGGCAGGAAGGGATCGTCAGTGAGATAGCAGATGAAAAAAACAGTAATGACTTCATCTTATACATACCTTTATAGCAAATGTTTTCTAGATAGTTGACGTTAAGTTGAAAGTGCCTATATGGTAATATTGGTACTGCACAAATAATTTGCTTCTCATGATCAGTTTTGGAAATGCTGTTCTTATCCTATGAAGTCTAAAGTGAGATAAGCAGGCCGCGTTGCTGAATACAGCAATGCCTTGTGTCATCTGGATTCATGTGGGTACAAGTTGTACGCGGATTAACTTAAAGTGACAGCTGTGGTCACCTTGGTATGTGCTGTAATTGTGACTTCATGTCACTGTTGCAAGCACAACTGAGTTCCACTGGCATAGAATGAGTGTTCCTTCAAACAGACAAAGTAGGAGCATGTGAAAAATGCATACAGAACTGTTTAATGCCATTCTTTAGAATTGTTAATGACAAGAAAACTTAAAATTTTTCATCTTATGATTTTAGTTCCACGTTTGTTTTGGTTTTTGTTCATCGCAAAGTTTTGCAAGCTATAATAGTATCTAGTTACTTTTATGACTTGCCATGGTTAAGCAACATCCGCGTTAAGCTCAAGGTTCCAACGTATTGTATTTGTTGAAGACTTTGTCATTGCCTAGTTGCGGAAGCATCAGTGCTTATTGCCATAACTTAGGCTCATCGCGCCGAAACGGTTTTCCATGCGGTAGGTGACAACTGAGTGAGCCTTGTCTTGGACTGATATCAGTTCCGAAGCCGTTGTGTTCAATTTCGCAACCAAACAAGCTCATTCAAGCAATAGCAAGGCAGCCCGTCTCGATGCTGTAGAATATTTGTACGAAAGCAATCAGAGCCATGAGCAAAGTCAGGCAACTTGCGGGTGGCCACATTGAAGATTTCTGCCAATGTTGAGTGAATTTGTGTGCGAGTTTCGTTGCAAGCTTTTCAGTTTTCTTTGTCGTTTTAAAGCCACATTATTACAAAGCCTCATGGAAAGTAGATGAAAGGAAAAAACGAACTTCTGCGGTGAGCAAAAGATGAATTTCGAAAAGGCTAGAACGTCATATTCCCTTGCGGTCTGGCATTCTGTTTTTCTGTAGTATTTCTGGTTCGCGTATCATCAGGCGTAGCTTTCGTCACCTTTTTACTCAGCCAGATGTCAACTGCAATTAAATTTGTATGATGCTCACTCAAAACGTATTCCCCACCGAAAATTTAAAATCACTGTTTTGTGCAACGTGTGGCAGTGTTTCAACTTTTACTTGTGTGGTTCAGATAGCTTTTGGTAAAAACTGCGTGGCTCACTAGCTTGTTAGCATAGCCTATGCTTTTGTATACATGAACAAACACGCTTCATTCTGTAGCGAATGTATTCATATATATAGTAAGAATGAGAATCACCGCAGTGTGGGAACGCATTGAGCACAATGTTTTCCCACGCGTTAGCGATTTGGTGCAAGATAACTGTATTCTAACATATTTTCGTCCCAACTCCGTAGCCTGCTTGAAAACTGCGCTATGCATAAGAGGTTAAAAAACACTGGTATTGAGTACAAGCGTAGTAAGCCCATTATGTTCTTCCAAGGTTTAAATGATGTTGTGGGTCATCAAAGAAGCATGGCTGATTCCCAGTTTGAATCGGATTTCGTTCGTGTAAACAGCATCACCTTCCACAAAGACGTTATTAATACAGCCCATTGCCACATTTTTCTGAACTTCTGTAGAAATTACCTGTAAATTTGAAGGACCTGTTCAATGTGAGTCGTCTGACAGCTGTACGAAATAAGAACGCCTGTGACTTGAGGTAATGCAATGCCGCAATGAATTTCGTTGTCAGTGTTTTCCGAAAATACAGAAACGTCAACATTTTTTCGGCACATCTCCACAAAAAAGAGCTTTATCATGACCTGCCTACCTCATTTGCACGTTCTTGAGTATATTCTTCTGACGTCGTTAACGCTTTTGCTTATAAGAGGCGGCGTCATGCTTCAAATTTGTCGTTGAATCGGAGCTGCAATGTGTTTCATGATTGTACGCTTGGGTTTGGTACTGTAGTTTGCTCGCTTGTGCAGCACCTTACTTTCAAAGGTTTTCAATCACAAACGTTCATCTAGGATGTCGGAAATTTAACGTAGTTTATGATGAGGTGAAGTGAATGAATTCAGTTTTTTTCATTAGTTTTCCTTTATTTCACTACAGTTGTTATTGATAACGTTGTTTTTCCAAAGTGCCCAGTGACGGAAGATTTTTTTCTGCTTAAAGGAAGAAGTCACTGGCACAAACTTCGGACCTCCATAGCATTTTTTTCACTTCCACGTCATAACAGTGCAAAACAAAAAGTTATTTAAACGCTATGAAAGTCAGCGGCTTGTCTGGATTGAGGTTGTTTGTTCCATATCATTTGCTTGGAAAACGTTTGCGTTTCTGTTCAAAATTTAATTGTTTCAAACTGTTTTCCATTAAACTTCCTTCGTTTGCCAATTTTAGCATCCTGAGTATGTTTCGCAAAACGTAAGGCGGTTGTGCAACTTCTAGGAAAATTATTAAAATATTCGTTTGCTTTCAAGTAACCTCATATCAGCAAAGGTCGTGTGACCTGGCCTGTCGCTAGCGTAGTCAGCGTTGTGTTTAATGTCCTAGCAATCACTACTAGATCTTCGCAGCGTTTCATCGTGTCTCCTGTAAATAGCAGTGTCTTATGCAAAAGTACAGTACTATGCAGTGTTGGATTAACAATCGTAGCAAATGTAACTATTGATGCGGGCAGTGGCGTAACCAGAGGTTTGAGCCAGGGGGTGAAAAACTTAGCTTAGCTGATTGCGGTTTATGTTGGTCTTTGAAGTGTCAACTATTACGGTGTTGTAAAACAAAGGTACAGCATAAGTTAATTTGAATTATAATGCAAATGTGTTTCTCAAATCGTATTGAATTCCATCACATGTAGACTATTATAGTAGTGATAAGATTTCGCATTTAAACAGGATTTGGATTTTAAAACGGTCTATTTTCGGATATGGATATGGATTTAAAAATGAAATGCCGCATCGGATTTGGATTTGAAAAACCTAAACCCGTTCGTCTCTGATAATTACCTCCAGAATCACATCGAATCCATTTCAACGTGAAATTTGTCCAACCATCAAGGAACAAATAATTTCCTGAACAACAGACCTGTTGTCGTAACAGAATACTATTAAGGTTTATCGCTGCTCTGAAAGCATGCACTGTGCATGCTGGTTTCCCATCCATTGTGACGCAACTATAGAATGACAACGAAGTGGGAAAGTTCGCAATCCTGGCTCTCTGAAAGCATTGTGACGCAACCGTGAGTCAAACCACATGCCGGCGCTGGTTGATGGAGACACAAGCGACGCCTTAAAACGTCACTAAGGTTCGTATTTGCGAACCTTCGTGATCTTGAGATTTTGCAACTGGGTATCAGCGAGTGGCGTTCGACATTTTGTAAATCATAATTATTAACATCCACTGGCTTGTGACATTTCGTAATTGTTACGTGACATTCCAACCGCAATTTACGCCGTCAAAATGCAGCTCCCGGGGGCAAATGTCTCCCCTTCCCCTGGCTACACCGCTGCCTTCAAGAGAGAATCATAAGTTTGCTTCAAGTTACGCATACGGCCAAATATATTGAAGTTGAACCAAGCTATAAAAACTGTCATATTAACCTATGCTTTAAAACAAAAACTGTAGTTACACATGCAGCGAAATGTTGAACCCAGTGCCACATTTTTCCAAGCATTCAATTCAGCCACACGCAGCTTTACCGGTAGCAGTAGCCAATGCTTCGAACTACGAAGCCTCAACTGTTTTAAGATTGTCACTGATGCTGAGTTTCTACCGAACTAACGTGGAACCTATCGATCAGGTCAAAAGCAACCAGAGCTAAATCTTTCCCATTGCTGCTAGCTTACCGCAAACAAATCATCCAAAATCAGCGCAAAACTGTGAGAAGAGCAGTTACTACCAACGTGTGCTGACAGAAGAGCTCTTGCGAACTTTTTCCTTTGGCCACCACTCACCCCAAAGTAGCGAATAGTGGTAGCGGTAAAACGGTGATAGCTCGCTACCGCATCCGATTTTTTTCAAAAAAGAGCTGCGCTCTTGCTATCGCTACTGGAAAATTAGCTCGCTACTGCCCAGCTCTGCAAGCACTCAAAAGAAGAGCCGAAAAGACAATAAAAGGACAACACTAAACGGAGGGGCGATGGCGGGTTTCCAATTGAAAAGCATTAATTTTCGGGGGGCTGCAGAGCAGACAGCAGAGATTTTCACAGAGTCGGAGTGCACTCCGTCGGACTTCGGATTTTAGGCAGGAGCCGGAGTGGATATATTATTGGTTCGGGCAGGAGCTGGAGTCAACATTAATGTATGTGGAGGACCCAATCAAAATTTTAATGGACCTATTAAAATTTCTGCAATGAAATGATGCTTGTTGTTGTCAAACGGAATNGAATTAATTGAGACATGTTTTCTGACCAGCGTCGTCATATATCTCAAAAGTGTGACACTGGGTGGGACCACCGACCGAGCATTTCATCACTAATGATTAGCGGTGTGTACAGTGTGCACTCTGCTTTTTTGAAACAGGATCCAATCCTGTTTTGAAAATTTCCAATCCGAGTCCGCTCCGGATGCGGCACCAACATGACAGACGCAATCCGACTCCTCTTTCAGTCCGCATAAATCTTAGTCAAGCAAACAACCAGTACCGTTTACTCAGCAAACTCAAAATCCAAATCCGTTGTCAAGCGAAATTTCTGACCTGTTATTAGCAATTACTTTTTTGATGTACGTTGTGTAAATGAGTTTGGCAATTACTTTTTTGATGTATGTTGTGTAAATGAAAACATTTTGGTTAGATGCCAGGTACCCACCAGAGATGAGCATTGGACTGGACTTGGATTGGACTGGATCCGGACTATGACCAATTTTGTTGATTTTGGATTGGATCCGGAATGCAAAATGCTTCACAAATTTTGGATCAGGACCGGGTTTGGACTGAGTTAATGGACAAACATTGCGTAATTTTTTTCATTGAAATGCTGCATTTTTGCTAAACATTTCGACTTATTTGGACTTGGATTTCAATTTTTTAAAACTTTTTGGACTAGGGTTGGACTTGGACTAAGTTTTAAAAATCAGGACTGGATCTGGATTGCAAAATATGACAGTCCGCTCATCTCTGGCACCCACAACAAGCTATTGTACGGGAATAACTTTAACAGCTGAAAGTATTGGACTTAGTCTTAGACTACAAATATTTTTCTTTTTCTCACCCTAACCCGGCACACTTACCTAAACTCGAATCTCTCTGCCCTAATCATCACTTTTCTTAGCATATTTAATATGTGCGTTATTACTTTGTCCATCCGCACATAGTGTCAAGTCAGAAATTCCGCAAGTCAGAAATTTCGCTTGACACGTCCGGCTCTGGCTACAGCAAAGAAAACCTCACTGCTGATCCTGTTGGAGGCAGCAGGAGACCGGATACAAAAAATCCTAAATTCAATCCATGCGCATCTCTGCTAATGATCAGAACGGATGTATTTCAGGGAGGGCCAACAGGTCGATCGGGACCGACGGGTCGACCCCTGAAGGAATTAAAAGCGACATATTTATGAGTGTACCTTATCGGTTTTCGTAGGAATTTTAGTGTTTTTGCCGGCATGTCTGTTTGACCTCGATGTTTGATCTTATCTAGATCAGTGCTTGTCAACCGGGTGTATCGTACACCCTGGGGTGTACCAGAATTTTNCAGGGGTGCATCACCGTGATGGGGTGTACAGGTGTGTACCAGATGTNTGCTCTTCAAGAGCAGTCAAATTGTTCCACATATGTCCTTTGCTCCAGCGCATTGTGTTAACTTTTCACAGATTTTAAAACCGTATCTATAGGGGTGTGTGTATTGTCTGTCTTTTACCGCCTGTTTGTTTGTAATGTTGGTCAGATGACCGTCACGCATTCTTCTTTTTTCTTTCATTGGCAACATTTAGGAATATGCAGGCAAGAAATGTTTGGGAACCATTGCTCTAGCTTGAATTTTTTATAAGGTAATGTACCAACCATCCTTTCTGTGCAATGATTATTGTTTTATTACAAGAAACGTAACAATATTTTCCACAATACTTTTCAAGCATTTAACTGGAGCTAAGTGAGAACTTATACCGAGAGGAAGTGAGTAATCTCTATGT
>JGI24158J21664_10011157_pt1 | contig 11956 bp, 8 predicted proteins | sample Ectturendosymbi3_FD_21664 | JGI IMG/M metagenome (IMG submission 21664) | reverse complement strand
CAACACCTGCACGTGGTGGATTCAAGCATTGCGAAACTTCCCGATGATGCTTTTGTTTCGGTTGTGACGGCCGACGCACGCTCCATGGTTAATCTTGACTGTTTATGAAACCGCACCTGCTAGCGTTATTGTAAGATATCTGTCTCGACTTGTTTCGTTGTGCTTTCTTGCGCAAGTTGTCTGAATGCGTGAGGAATATAACAGCGTTTTGTCAACACCTACTGAGGCCGATGATAACGGCCGTTTCGGCCGATACCGATATATCGGTAAAACCCAAATATCGGCCGATATATCGGTCGATCTCTACTTTTGTGTATCAGAGATTTTGGACAACCGTACAAACACCACAACGAAATTATAAAATTCCACGTACCACGAATTTGGGAAGACAGCAGTAACGGGCTACCTGGATTAAGAAGAAGTTGACAGCACTTCAAGGAGTTGAGCACTATCGGCTGAAAACAAGAAGTTCAACGGCTGTAATCACAAGACAAGTAACTTCAAGCGATCGAAAACGATGAACCTTCACAAAAATACAAGGAGGCGCGAGCAGCTGCACAGCAGTTCAAGTACACAACACTTTACAGGACTGCACCATACAGTACACTATACAAATTTTATATAGAAAGGAGCACACTCCACAAAATTACAGGATATGTAGCCGGATTTTCACTGCAACAACTGCATAAATTTGGGGAGAGCAGATAAGTCATGAGCAAAAGGTTTTCAGTGAAAAAAGTCTTTTCAATCAGTACAACTTTCACTGCTACTGTGTATAACTTTCAGCCAAAAATCTTCTACAGACCTATACGAAAAATATTTCAAAGTTTGACTGAGATGAGGTACATTCGAAGACATCAAAATTCAACTGTAATTCTCTCACATTGCTACTGTTTACGATGAAGCAAAAAATACAGCGCAGCCAAAGAAATACCGTTATTTAATCCTTTGCAGTGCTGGAGCCTCCTATAAATTGTTTGTAGCTGGGATTTTTTTTCGCTGATACATTTCGCCATTTGTCCATTGGTAGTATTAAAACTCGCTGTAACGGTATTCAGTAGCCTACCTTTTCAAACATTACGACCGAACTGACTGAATTTTATTCGGTCATTTAAAAACGAATTCGGTCTATGAGCGAAGAAATAAACCCAAGTTTGTGGCAAGATGCTCGGGAGGCTGCAGCGGCAGACACACGAGGGTCAATTGGGCATTTATTTGCCTAAATACACGAGTTGAGCTCGCCTTAATCTTGTACGTTCCCAATTCCAAAGCTGGCGGCATAAAATAGTGGGTCTATTCTCCGATGGTTACAGAAAAACTTTGACTTGAGCCGCAACGCGAAGAAAGAGACGCATTATTCATTCGCGATATTAAAATTTTGTTTGAGGGTATTGGCAATTAATCTGGTTTACTGCCATCGTTACGTTATCAGCTGAAAATATCTCAAGCTTACAGAAAGCGCAATCTATGTCTCAAATCACACAATAAAAAGCGGAACAAACCTCTTGTAAAACGGTGGAACGCAGGAAAGCATCAGACAACGCCGATAATTCCACCATTGAAAACAACTTCTCGAAAAACTCTTTACGTTTCTCAAGGTTGTGTCTGACCCAGCGAACAATTCCCTTGAAAGCAGCCTCCTCGTGTACCTGGTATGAGAAATCAAAATCATAAAAGGGCAAGTTAAAAAAGGCAAAATATTAACTGAGATGGCAAGCGAGGCATACGCAGTAACAAAATTTAGCGCCTCTTCAATAGCATGGTGGTTCCATCAACATGACTGCATCAACGGGGGTTCCGTCCAGTGAAATGTACAAGTATACATTTTTACAACGATGTAGTCCAAAGAGAAAGCATAGCTACCTTATTTTCTCATCCCAAACGCTATCGAAACACTTCACTTACTGCAATGTCAAGCTTCACTTACTGTATGTCCAGGATATAATGTCTATCGGTTATGTCCAAAATCAGCGAACTTCCCGCGACTCATTGATAAAGTCGTTATATCAGTGGTTCTCAACCTTTCATGGTTTGTGTCCCCCTTCCAAAAACTTTCAACACTTGTGGCTCCCTGCTCAGCAATAGGGTTTTGCAATATCACGGCAGAGCTATTTAGTAAAGGCCTCTGCTCGTGGGTCCCGGAGAACCGTTCCGTGACCCCCAAAGCGGCCTGAGGGCTCCGGTTGAGAAACACTGGGTTATATCATAAAAGTTCATTGAAAATGCAACAAAGGGTTCCAAAACGTAGTGTGAAACACATCGCCTGCTTGAGTTCTTCCAACAGAAGCAAAAAAGGCCACTCAAACAATTTCGAAAGCTCGTGTCTGGGTGCATACCGCCAGTTGCTACACTGCTACAGTAAATTAGTAGCCGAGATTTCTGCATAATCTGCTTACACTTGGAGACCAGAGGTGAAATGGAAAACTTACCAACGCTCATAACTCTACCTTCCTCGAACTCCCAAATTATCAAGAATTTGTCATCGTGTGCAATTAGGGACACTACTATAATGTATTTCACGATACTACACAAAAGAGCTGAGAATGCCTAACTTCATAAACACGTGCTTATAACAAAGTCAACCAGCACTGGGGAAAATGACAAACGCGTCAGATAGCGACGGATGACGATGGCTAGACGGGTAACCATTGTGTCTAAATACTCGCAAGCCAGAAAGGAAGCTTTGGAGGTGAGAAGTGAAAAACTTATCAAGATTGGTTTCCACGTTGGCTGCACATGAGTGCTGTGCAATTCATATATCATGACAAGCATCGTAGTTATTCACAAGCTTTCACAAAGGTGAAGTTAGTGTGAATATCCACTGGATTGCTCAGCAACATAGAAAAAGCACCATACCTAGGCTGCTTTCATCGAAATCTCGCGAACGAAGCAGCAAAAGGAGAGAACAAACCACACAAAGATTAAGCCAGTGGTTAACAAACTTGTAGGAGAAATTGAACATCCAGGTTTTGCCGTATATAGCAAACCCTTTGAAATTGTAGTGCCAGTGTGTATCTCATGCAAACACGAGAACACATCGCTAGAGGAATTCTATCATCAGGTTGCAACGAATTGAAAATGGAGTGTTGTTCTGCGCGCTTACGACTGTACAACAAATTTCTGTCAATTTATTTAAAAAGTCATTACATACTTTTGACATGCTTGAATACATGACATGCTAGACATGCTTTTGAAAACAATCCATTTCTGCAGGTGACTAAAATCTATCTACACTGAACCCTTGAGTACCGATAATTGGGATTCCCTCAGACCCAGGTTAAGCATCATTTCATTAAGCATATGACGTGTGACCCTAAACCGCATGCAACGGTTTTACTTCAAATTCTCGTGTTGGATACGTTTTATCAAACAAAGTTACAGTAAGTGGCAACGGCAGGCAGGATGAACTGATCTCATGCACTTAGTGACCCTGTTCCAAGTCATCACGCATATACAGGGTAGTAGCAGTATTGCCCATCACAAATCTATAAGTGACAACACGATTAAAATGGTAACCATGCACTCTACTTTCATGTGGTTTTTCTGAATTACAAAAAAAACAGAAAAGCAATTGTTTATCATTAGAAGCAATCCTATTTTGGTAAAGTGTGCAACATGCTTTAAATTGCCAATGTAATACACAGAACATAAGAATGTTTTCATGGTGGAAAAAAGGTACAGTTCTTCCACAGTAGAACCATTATTTCCATCAAATTTATCAAATGAAATGCACTGAAGATGGAAAAACAGCGGTTAACTTGTAAATATTTAACCCAGTTTAGTGAGTGAGACCTGAAATAACAAGAAAAAACAACCAGTAATTACAAAAACTGATACAACAACATCAAGTTTGCTAAATGCAGCAAAGAATGACCAAAAATGTCCTTATTGGCATAAGCAAAAATTGACTAAGGACGGCCTCAGTGGTATAAGCACTCATCATCGGACTAGATTCCAGAAGATTAAACACAGGTCATTCAGTCTCCATCACCTGAGAGTGAACATGGAACTTGTCAGCCGTGACTATGGGTAATTTTATATTTTGACCTGCTCCATGAACTCTTCAAAATAATATGGAACTGCCAGGCAGGAACCACTGCACCAACCTTCCTGAAAAAATGTTAGAATTTTGACAAAATTTTCCATTAAAACTTACCCATTCTTTTCTTGCATCCAGAACTGAGATGATGATGTTTAAGTCTAATTCGTACAAATCTTCGTGTTGCACAACATCGACAAAGTTTTCTGCTATAACTTGATCACATCTTTCGCAAACTTCAGCAAGATTATAATGCTGTGCAATGACTCGATACCTCAAACAGTTATTCACCTTGATTGATTCAATTAAGAATTTGCAGCAGTTGCTTTTCAAATCTAAAAAAAATAGTTGGTATAGGCAAAATCTGACCCTGTTTAAATTTTACGACATACTATTCTGAAGACCACGCCAACCAGACATTGTGCATGCCATGTGCTACATAATCATTTCAAATCCTATGCTTACAGTAATTGTGCAACATGTACCAAGAAACTGTGACATGAATTTTGACACTGCATTGCATCATGAAAGCCATGTAAATTTTTTGTGACAAAAACCATTTAATTTTGTGTTAACAGTTAGTGGCGACCAATGTTTTCTAAAATGGCATGTCACCTTTTCAGCAACAGAAACACCAGTCACACGAGACAAACAACTTAACGTACCACCAATTTGAGTATATTCTGCTCCCTCCAACAGGTCGCATACAGAGTCTGATGTCACAGATATAGATCCAGAATAAATAAAATCCAAAACTTTTCCAAGAACATCAGTTGATATGCCATTGATCATTACCACGTCTTCATATTTTTCACGCATCTGAATTTAATTGAACTGTTAGCCTAAAGCCACTCAGACATTGAGTCACAACAATACATTGCCTGAACAAGCAATCAAAGACAAAACAGCTATCCAACTTCAGCCTGAGGAAACAGGGTCATAAAACATGAGGCTTTTAGACAAACTTAAACATATTTGCTCTTTTAATCATTCCTATACATTCGAACCAAACCAACTAGCATTGAATCATATTATGATTTGCTCTTTAGCAAAGTTAGTTCCTTCTGTTAAATGCATTTTAAAATGGTATATCAGTAGCTGCCAGCCAACTTTCAACAACAAAAATTTGCTACCCTCTACTTCTGTGTGCATTACCTGTTTACTCCAGGTAAATGATCTGAAACAATTTGCACAGTTACAGAAAAACACTTGAAGGTTTAAAATATTTTCATGATTTTAAATGTAATCAAGATAAACCAAACTTTTGGCTTGTTTTTAGTTACCCAACTTTGACATTGCTCACAGAAATTCATTACCACTTACATGCCAGTCTGTGGTAATGTCATGCCTTAGGCAACTTGCAGAACATTGTACAACAGTCTTTGTTAGAAAATCCACACCTACCAGTTAAATTCCAAGGCTACCTTTGGAAACTACCTGAACTGTTAACTTAAACCAGGCCTTTGATGGTGGCAGTGGCACAAAAGCAAACATTTCAAACTAAAAGAAGTCTGTGGAAAGCAAACATTTACTAAAATACCATCTGTAAAACTTACAAATTGTATTCAAACATTGCTATTCTAATATCAGTGATGCTCACCTCCGTTTGAAACAAGTTCATAAAAAATTCAGAAAACACTCCAATGACGCATTTATGAACTGGAAATTTAATACAGCCAGCTTGCAACATTCCATCACAGAAGTTTTGTTGGTACTTTCTATCCCTATAAAAACAATTAATTTTCATAAGCAATTTACTTACAAAAACTGAAAAACTACACCACACTGACCTTTTAATTGCAAAACTGAGTATTTCAAAGATTGAAGAATTGCAATCATAACACACTAGTGCTTTACATGACAGCACTTAAACACATGCAAAGCTACAGAATGATCAACCATTATTAGTCAAGAAACCATTACCTGGAATACTAATGTGGGTCACGGTTACCCGGGTCATGAGGTCATCCACGTGAAACTACGTAAGAGCGCGTCGGCGCGTTTTCAACTCTTTAGTAGCTTCATTTTTTGTGTGACTTGTAAACAGGTGCACTTGCGGTCATCCACACTCTTTTAGATTTCGCAAAGGAGCAAGTTTGTCACGAGTTCAGGTCACGCTGACCCGATGTTATAGTTAGTATGAGGTGGCAAATGTAGGCTAAACCCACGTTATGGTTATATGGGGGTTGAGTGCCAGGTGGCTGTAAAGAGCTGAAACTCACTCAGCACATGCTTCTACAGTCTTGTTAGCAGTATTCAAAAGGAGAAGTTCTTCACGCACATAAATTTTTTTAATGAGTAATTCAGTTCAGGCATATATGACACCTTCGCTATATTTGGTCTACTTACTTTTCATCAAAAATCATATGATATTAGAGTAAAGTAACTTTGTTAGTGCTCAAACTGCTCAGTGAGACTTATATTTTCAGTGAAGTTTTTGTGATAAACTTTAGTTGAAGGAAAGTATATTTTTTTTCATTTTTGAAAACCAGGTCATGCACACCCTACGTTAGTGTGACAAAAACTAAAGATTAGTAATCCAGGGTTAACACCTTCCGTTCTGGTAGCCTACGGCTAAAATCCAGCAGTTTGCACGTGTTTTTGCACAGAAATATTTCCGTCAACGATTGTGCTAGGGAGCTGTTCATACCCTCAAAAGATTCGGCAAGTCTTCATGTCTACAATGAAAAAAAATTTGGGGTTTCGTTTTTTTTATGAGTTACTTCATAAGTGGATTTGTTTCGAAAGTCTTTTAGGCCCACTTCATCTGGCCCTTGGCCCAAACCGATGGTAGTTTTTCGCTCAAGTTTTCATTGGAAGCTAGGCTAAAATCTTTTGAGTCTTTTGATATTTTGGTCGACTTGCTGGGTTTCAGGTTCAAAAGTTATGACCTAAAACAAACAAACAAAGTAATTAATATCATAATTCGATAATTACTTTGTTTGTTTATTTTAGATTATAACTTCCAAACCAGAAACGCTAGTAAGTCCATCAAGATCTCAAGAGGCAGATTCTAGCCTAGTTTCCGATGAAAACATCAGCGAAATACTTCTGTCTAACCATTCGGCAAGTATGAAAAGCAAGCTTTTCTTATTTCTATAAGAAATTATAGAACAAGTACTTATTTGAGGTCGAGCTTTTGCAGCATTTTCTACTTGAGAAAGCTCTCACAGGCCAAAAGAAAAGCTTTCATGGGCTGCATGCAGCCCATGGCTATATGTTGCGGTGCAGGCCTGTACTAAACCTAAACACTAAACCCTGAACCTAAACTTAAACCTGAACCCCAAACCTAAATCTAAACCAGAGGTTCCCAAGTTTTTTTTCTTGTGACCCTTTTTCCAATATCTGCACGTTTCACGCGACCCTATACAATCGATTTTCTTATCTATTGTTTGCATAACGTAGGCTGTATCTTAAAACAAAGAGGAATTTTACAAAGACCTTCTATTCCGTTTATTCACTGTAAAATCTTTCCTCTGTAAAGTGCAACATTGAAATTCAATGCTATGGTTGATGGCTGTGTGGAAGAAAGTCTTGTGATAGTGTACGGTCTCTGCCAGGTCCATTACAAAATATTTTATTATTCACTTCCATTTACAGTCTGCTATTTCATGTTGATGTCTTCTCTTTCCAAGCATATCTAGGCTACAAAATACGCAGGTGTGAATGAATCTCACTAAAAAGTTGAAACTTCAAACCAGACGCGAAAATGAAGCACAGAAGTACCGAAATAAAATGAAAGAAGCGTAATGAAACGATAAACCCAGTCTGCACCCAAGTCAGTCTAGCAAAAAAGGTGCGTGGATGGCTCACAAAGCATGCTTTCTGAAGCGTGGCTCATATGTGGTAGTTGCAATAATCAGGTTGTCTTGCAAATGAGCGTCAGTAACTCGGTTTCCATACTTTGACTTGATGTACAGTGTACACCATGCATGAGAATGTTGCTTCACACACATACGTGGACCCAAACTGAACAACAGCTTTTGTAGCTTCATTTCTCTAACATACATACTTCTTTGGTGCATTTAACCAAAAACCAGTCAAATCGGAATCCTCAAACTGAATTTTTTGGTTTTCATCTGCCTGCAACTCTGCCACCTCTAACGGCAAGTCACCACAAGCCTCAGCATGAACTTGAAACTGAACATGTCGATACGACACCTCTTCTAGTTCAGGGAAGTGTTCTTTGCAATTCGCTTGCAAATTCATCAAGTATTGAACGAGGTCTTGCTTTACACTAGGAAATGAAATCTCACTATCTGGTGTTGCAAAAAATTCCTTGTAATGCGGAAACAAACCAAAATCGCCAGTTTTTGCTCGGATGACGAGAATAGCCAGCTTGTTATCAAAAGCACGAATGGAAGTTTGCAGTTCAAACACCCATTTTCCTTGACCTTGCAGTGAAATATTCAGCTCATTCAGTTTCTCAAAAACGTCAGTCAAGAGCACAAGGCGAGCAATGAACAGATCATCTGAAAAAAGTTGCATTTTGATTTTTCCAGTTGTGAAAGAAATCTGTTACTTCATTCCTGAGGATAAAAACTCTCTTCAGTGTACTACCACCTGAAAGCCACCTCACAGCCGTGTAAAGTAATAAAGTCCTGTGCTCTGCATTTTCAGTGGAGCAAAGATGCTTGAGGAGGCGGCAGTTTAAATCTCTGGACTTCACAAAATTAACCACTTTGATTACTACCTGCATCACTTCATTGAACACAAACAAAAGCTCTTTGGAAGCCAAAGCTTCCCGGTGAATTATGCAGTGTTTGATGTGCATGTAAGGGAATTTTCTTTGAAGGATACCTCGAAATCCAATATTTCTTCCCACCATCAATGGAGCGCCGGCAATGCAACAATCAACGACACGACCCCAATCAAACTGATTCTCCATGAAAAAGTATCTACAGCGCTAAACATACCGTGCCCTGTTGTTGTCGAATGCAACATCAAACAACAAAGAAGCTCCTCTACTATGTGACATCCACATGCAAATTTGCCATACGCTAACAACTGTGCTTCTGACGTAATATCAGTGAACTCGTCGATGGCTAATGCTTTGTAAGGTGAAGCATGAAAATCTTCATAAATCTGTTCTCTCAAATCCTTCCCCATACTTTTGATTCTGCAAGTTATCGTATTGTTACTAAGAGCAACTCCAGTAATGGCATCTGAAAGACCTCACCTGCAAATGTCTCAACGAAACTCTTAAGCGAAGGCTTTATTATGACCTTACCTTGCACATATGGTCACTTTTCTCTAGCAGCAATATAAGCTGGGTCATTCCATGTCAAATCACACAAAAAAAAGACAATTGTAAACCCTACCCTTTCACATTTTAATGAAATTCGGCACACATGTTCACTTCGGCCCCCAAACCATAAATCTAAAATTTTTTGTTGATGAGATGATCGGTTTCCAAGATATAGAGGGTAAATTTTTGAAAATTTTGAGAAAATTAGGGGCAGCGCCCAACTTCAAAACACCATATCTTTTGAACTACCGGTCCAATCTGGAAAAATAAGGCATCAATAAAAAGGGGGAAAACCCAAGAATTTAAATCTAACAACACTTTTGTAATTTGGGCAAATTTTGGGGTGGTGACCTTTTGACATATATTTCGACCTTGAAATTGACCCTGTGGATCAAGTTTTAAAATGCTCTATTTGTTACCTACAGTATATCAAAAGATGGAATACGTCAAATTTTTCGTTTTTGGGTATTAATAAATTGAAGTTTGCATGTGTAGACAGTATTGGTTAAGTTCAAGCAAATCAAATGTAAAACAAGTCTTCTAAATGCCACCATTTCACCATGTGCAACTTAATGTCAGGGTTAGGGTTATAATTTGATTTCAGGTCATCACAGAAGGTCAAATTAACATGGCAAATGTATATTCCTGTGGTAAATGACAATGTTAAAAGGTAATGTACCCAATTCAATGTATGCTACCTACACTATATCACAAAATGAAATGTGTATTTTAAGGTATAGAAGGTTGTTACCATGTTAGTATTGGTGAATAAATTAAGTTTTTACACTGATGTCAAGCCCTGTGACCAGAAAAAAGCATATCACTAAGCAGAATATTTCATTGGTAAGACAGGAAGATATCAAAATGTTGGCAATGACGTCTGTCAGAGCGGATATGTGATGACGTAACCAGAGTGGAAAAAGATGTTGTTGCACAATAAATAAAGGCAGTGGCTACAGAACCATTGATGGATCTTTAAATTTGAAACCTTATTTGACCATCTCCTGTAATGTGACAGCATTGCACGAGGAGAATGCAGTAGGCTTTGTAGAAACATATCAAACATAGAAGGTAAACCTAAAACCTAATCCTAACCGTAGCCCTAACCTAACGCTAAGCTAACACTAACCTAACATAATCCTAAGCTAATGCTAACCTGAACCTAACCCAACGCTAATCCAATGCTAAGCTAATACTAAGCTAATGCTAATCTAACGCTATCCCCTAAACCTAACCCTTAAAGCAAAAGTTTGTTAAGTTTTGAAAAAAGTAAAGAAAAACTGTTCCCACGAATTGAAACATGCAAGTAGTCAGTAGTACGAAAACGTAAGGCACCAAGTGGAGAGGCAAACCCCGAACCATTTGACATAGTAGACTTGGAACCTGTCCGGTAAGCTGCCAGATCGATGCCGGTTGAATGACAAACTGACCGCTTTATTCAAACCGTGTCATGCAAGACGGGATGGTCGAATAAGTTTTGAAACAGGAAGATCCATGGGTGGTTCCGTAGCCACTTCCATAAATAAAAGTGAAAATACAACAGAAAGAATTATTTGTCATTGCAATTTAATACGATTTTCCCCAAAACACGCAATGCTAAAAAGTTGTCTGTTGAAACCTAAGTTTTTGTCCCACTGGATCTTGTTATCAGAAATGCAATAATCTTGGTGTGAGAGGGATGGTGGCCTAGCCTAGCAGTAAATGTTACTTTTACTACCACTGTGGTGTCATTACTCACTGTAAAATATCGATTTTCGCGACTCTGGTTCGGTCATTTTATATCTGCAACCAAGATCTGCAGCTTACGGATATCCGTCTTTTACAGTGAACCAGATCTACAGTTGGCAATCAGTAAAAAGTATGTACGGCTATGTTTTGTTGTGATAAAAGGAACTACTTACAATGTTCAGGAAATCTACAACATTATCGCATAACTTTGTCAAATATTAAATGATCTTACTTATTCAGCAGCTTCATAAGTTGAACACAATACTTCTCATTATATAGCTGAGATGCTGAATCACAACTGTAGTTTCCAACACAGCTAGACATCTTCACATACAGCAAATGTAGTTTAGATATCAACAACACAAGTAGCCTACTACAAGTGAAGCACAACGCAAGAGTTTAAAAAAGATGCAGCAAACGAAAGGAAGAAGTGGTACGCATTGACAATACGATCAAATTAGTTGTTTTCGAAGAAGTAAAACCAGACAGTGGCAAAAAGATTACCGCACAGAAGGTATAAACCGAAATGAAATGGTATAAAAAAAACAATCAGACAAAAATATATACACAAACAATNCAAAATGGAGTCACAAAGAAATGTAGCATATATCAAAAATTAAAAAAAAACGCAATAGATATCACCATAACACAGATGATGGTGGGNAAGCAATGGGTGAAGAGATGAGGCATATACAGATGAGCAGGTGAGGCAAGCATATAGGTGAAGAAAGTAAGCAGCAATAATGGTCATGAGGTAGAGGGCAAGGCATTTTAGTACAACATTTCATAGCAAAAACAAGTAGCATGGGCGAAAAACAATTTTATAAATACACATCATGAAGAGAAGTAGATTTACCCACAGACCATAATTGGGTGGGTTGCATGGATGAGTTGTTCCCAACCAGATGCATGGTGTCACCGAATGAAGTTGAAGAGTAAAG
>JGI24158J21664_10011156_pt1 | contig 11957 bp, 10 predicted proteins | sample Ectturendosymbi3_FD_21664 | JGI IMG/M metagenome (IMG submission 21664) | reverse complement strand
GGACAACTTTCCACAAGAACACACGTCGGCCACAATATATTGCACGGGAAAGCGACGCGATAAGCGCTTTTGAGCGAAAGAGGAAAACTTAGTCTCCGACGCGGCATCACGAACCTACAATGAACTCGCAAATGTAACAGATGAATGGTTTGCATCGCAGAAAAGCCTTTTTAAACATNAGCCAGCTAAAGTAGAGAAGGATCGACAGAAAAAGAACTTAGCTCCTTTNCCCATGGACGCGTCACCCGGTCAGCAGCAGAACACACCAGTGTGTTGTGTTCGACACACATCGCTTTTCAAAACGAACACACGGAGAACGACACTTTTGCAAAGACAGGCTGCAGCTGAATGCCGGCCAACAACATGACATGAAGCTTGCGCAGAGCACGCCGGTCGAAAAAAACCTACGCGCTTTTTAAAAACAACTGCACCGAGAATATGAAAAGTGCACATCAGCTGCACAAGATGAAAAACCGCACACAGCAGTTTGTATTTCGGGCCGAACGGTAGTGTCCATGACTGACGCGTACTGTGTGCCAGCACGATTGCTTGAAGTCGCAAGTTTTGAACCAAATCGGGCGGCACATCGCATTACGCATAAGAAATTTCGTGCAAGGTTGGAATTTAATCTCACGCGGAATTTACTGCATTTCATAACAGGCAACCAAATCCTTCAAGCGCATGGTAAATGTTTTGCTAATGCGCGTTGGTCATTCGCAGCGCAAATTGGGAAGCTTAAATCAGCCAAGACGGTTGGGTCCGCTGGTACTGAACGAATATGCGAAGGGCTAAAGGTACAAGTATGTGTTTTAAACGGTGCAAATTGATTATCATTTAACCCCGGGACACTCACATGAGGTATCGGACAGAACAGAGAGGATTTTCCACGCTTGGGTGAAAGGCTGCGACCCAGAAGATGACATTAACCGAACAGTGAAGCAAATTACAACCGCCATTTGCCAAACATCTCACATTGAAACAGACATAAACCAAGGGTCGGAAACATGTGATGCAAATACAATGTTGAAAGTTTTCTCATGTTAAGGTAACGCAGGTAAACGTTTACAAATGCGCGAGGTCACTTGCGTCTGCAGGTCGCCACGGCGACACAAGCCATACGAATGAGTTCGTTCTGTCGTTCGTCGAACACCCCATACGTCGTAAGGTTGCCGACCTTGGAACGACCACTAGAACTTATTCCGTGACAATAAACTTTGCATCTACGGGTATTCCAAATATAAATCTTTTGCAGATCGTTCATGGTATGACGGGCGGTGCCAGTGGGCACGAGTGGATTCACGGAACCCAGATACAAATACAAGTCCAGGAGCGCAATGTGAGCAACGGTTGTAGTGCACGAGGTCAGACAATTGTCAGAAGCTTGCAGGTAAATCTGTTTGCTCTGTATCATGAGAGGATACTAGGAAAAGCGTTCTGCTTCAAGCACAAGCACAAGAAGACAGTAAACAAACAGAAACAAAGTTTTTGGACAAACGCGAGAACTGAGTCTTTTCTTAATTCAACGTTATTTTTCACAAGATTTTTGTGATTGTTTCATCACTTTTGTTCCCCTCGACAACATAAAAGACTATAACGGACTTTCAGTGTTTCCAAAAATAATTACCTAAGGTGCACGTCACTTGCGTGTGACCGAATTTCAACGAAGGTCTCGATCACAAAATAAGAAGGTAACAAACGATAAATCGAAGCCGAGGGCAGCATTGCAACATTACAGGACTTGAGACGATTGCCTGTCCCCCTTGACGTCACTCCTGTTGGAGGGGCCGCAACAATGGCCATGTGGGTCGCGGGCAGGCGGTGATCAGTTGAACATGATGGAGTCGGGGTCCTGTTGATTGAGCTGCGCGATATGTCTCAGGACGTCTTTTTTCGTGATAATGCCCAGGAGTCGACTGTTTGAAGAACGGAATCAGCAGTCAGCAAAAAAAACAAGTATTAACCCCGACATAGAGTACGACGACGGTTTGTACTTTCGATCAAAAGCAGGCTGAAGGACCAAAAACAAAGTTTCGAGAGAAAACAAACTGACCAGCTTCTTAATGCGGACGCGATTAGAATATTGCAGAACCACAGCGGAAAAAAAATTATTCTCCAGTGTTAGTTAGGACGATGGAAGAATTTATACGACCACGCGCATGGTTTTCGAAGTCACGTAAAAACTGAAAAGAAATCGCATTTCTATGAAAAAAAATTCGGTCGACTGTTTCCACTGTTGCCGTTTAGTGCAGTTTCGTAACTAGCCACGTTAAGACAAGTACGGAATTGCAAACGAATGAAATGTCCAGACGAACTCGTTTAGGGCCAAAAACAGACCAAGCGGTCAAAAAAAGCGGAATAATTTTACCCGATAGCAATCACGAGGCCGTGCTGAACTCTGTAAAAAACTAAAAAAACAACTTTGATGTTACGGCCAGACGGCTGGTATTTCATGTTTTAAGTTAGTCACTGTTTCTAGTCCAGTCTTTGCAACAACCCGCACTAAAATCGACAAAAGCATGGGTTTCGCAGTCAGTCTTTAACACTCACCAAGCGAATCCCCGAACATAACTTCCAGAATTCAGCGATATTCTTTTAAACCACGCTTTCTTCTCACAACGTTACGTATCCCATCAAAACCTAACCCAGGGTTTCCCAACTGGGGTAAAGTTAATGATGCTGAAGTTACAATACTTAGCGTGCCACCCTGTTTTTTTACCATGGATGTAAATTTTAAAATGCAGGATTTATTTTCAGTGAGTAAGCAAAAAACAGAGGGTTAATTTTATATTAGAAAGTTGGCAAGGGGTAAACGGGAGAAAAAAGGTTGAGAACACCCTGACCTAACCGACGAACAGGATGAAACTGAGGTGTTCGCGCCTTTTACAATATTCAGGAGCACGCGACGCGCAACAGAGTTGAAACGCAATCCAGAAGCACCGAGGCTCGAACACTTGGACGGATGGGCATTGCCGCAAAAAGGTTTCGCGAGAGGCTCAGTTGGTGCCGTTGCAATTCACACGACCTGGTGCGGCGTTTAAGCGTGCGTTCATCGGTACGTGTGAAACACGTGACCAGTGGCACGGCAGAGAGAAAGTCGCAACCGAACAGCTGATGCACGTGACAGGTGGCATCCGGCGAGCGTGTTGCGACTTGACAGCCACTGTAATTTTTCCGACAATTGAGCACGATTCGAATTTCCTGTGAACCGGCGAGCGAGAGCGTTACGTTGAAGGGAGTCGCAACGCTCAGCGCTATGCGCCCGAAAATCGATAAGTGGGAACCAACAAAGCGATCGACAGGGTTCCGACGCAATTTTGAAAATAAATTTTCCAGACTTCAAGACCGTTTCCAGACATTTTCTGGACTTTTTCCAGACCTAACATTTCCGTATGACCCACCCAGGTCAAATACAGGCACTATAATACTTAACACGATAGAAATAAAATTATACCAATCTTCAATAAAATCTTATGAAAATGTATGTCAAAAGATCAAGTTTGGAAAAGTATTTTCTTTTTCCATACTAAAATACCCAAAAATATTTTTTCGGATTTTCCAGACAGGAAAATAACAAAGCATTTTTCATACTGTAAGACTGCGTAGGAACCTTGGATTCAAAACAAGCAATGAATTTTAACACACACAGGCACAAACGAAACAACAAGTTTACCATTCCTGCTTTCCGTCCTGAATGCTTGTCAAGAAAAATATACTCGTGTTAAACGCTGGCACTGGAGACTTGCGAAGCCAGTTGTGGTATGATATAATACGTCATTAAGTGAAAAGCTGCTTGCTATGATCATTAACAAAAAAACGTTAATTCTTTGTCAAGGTTCACGGTCCGCATGTAAGAAAGCGAGTAACGCCGGCATACGTCTCTGGAAACAAATATTTCGCAAATTAAACGAAGCCCGAACCGATGAAGAACTTACTAAACCACAGTTGAAAGGTTTGGCGCTCGGCAAATCGAACCAAAACAAACGTTTTTTTGCGAAAGCAAACGTTTACGTCAAAACCGTTTCCGGAAGTGAGCGGCGGCAGAGTCACGCGTCGCTCACCCGTTGTGCGTAACCAGCGCTTGACGTATTCCCAGCTTCGAGAAGATCTCGACCACGATCTCCATGGGGGTGTGGTCGGTGACCGTGACGGGGCTCAGGTCGACGATGTTGAAGAGCCGGACCGGCGACGGTTCGTTCGCCGACGACTGGGACGGGGGGGCGTGCAAAGTGAAGAAGACTTTCGAACTGCTCAGCACGTGCTCGTTGTTGAGGCGCGCGTTCTCTGCAATAAAGCGCGTGCGTGTGTGCGATGAATGGAATGGTAGTTACCCCGAGTTGAGGTTCAGTGCCTGGAACGGCTGCCCGGGATGTTCTGGATCTTCGGTTTAACACCGAACTGGCACAATCAAACCGTACAAATTCGGAGTATATGTATTTTTACACTTTACTTTCCCAGTGCGCAGATACGGCGTATGCATTTTAACCTAACCGTCCTAATTCAGCATCTAAACATAAAACTTAAGGTTAACAGTAATTCGTAAAAATTACAGCCATAGCAAATGTTGTGATAGACACATAGAAGAGCTTCGGCAACCCGGCAAGCACTGCTACCATCGTCAGTACGCGTAGATATGATGATGATGATAGTAGTGGTTACCGAAATGCTCTATCACTAGGCTGTTTAACACTTCTGTTCTTTACATACTAACCAAACGCTAATTTTAGCTACCTGGTATTGCGTCATCTTATTCAGCAAAAAATAATCCGGCAATTAAGCCCTCCTTGAAAAAAAAACGCAGTGAATGTTGCAAAAAAGTTGTAACCAACCTAAAGCGACAATCAAATCTCGTCGATATAAATATCCGACCAAGCGCTGCGAGTCGTGTGACGTGATCACAGGGAAACCGTTGTAATTGGTCGATTTCACCAGCGTCTCAAGGTCCTCGACCGTCATGTCCTCCTTGGTGACAACTTTCAGCGGTGGGTCGCCTCGCCTGGGTCTCATGACGTCCGTTGCTGACGAAACAAACGCAAAGGATTGCGACGCCTCCGAACCACAGCAAGCAGCCTCTTAACACACACAGTCTAAGCGGGCGGTTACGTTTTTGACGTTCCCGGACATTACTCGGATAAAATTTGATAAATGGTTAGTTTTACTCTTAAAAGCAACCCTCCTGGCCCACGTTTCTTTGCAGCGTTTGCCTCAGCTCGCTACAAAGTCGCAGATTCTTGGAAACACGGTCTGTTGCGTAAGTCATTGTTACGTTGCGAAACGTCATATTCACAGCGCTGCAGTGTTTTGCACGTCCGAGGATTAAGTTTTGATATGCTAAACTCCTTACATGGTCCACCAAAAAACAAACTTCAGTGAAAGCTGATCGGAAACAGCCATCACTGCGGAAGCCATATTTGCACACCAAACGTATCCAAACACTGTACGGTCATTTCAGTGCGTTGTGGAAAGCATTTTTAGCAGCATATTCATCCTTGGCATTTTGAGACCATTATTATTGACCCAAAACACTCACAGGTTAGTTTCTAACAGCATNCTCAAAACCGGCCAAAACTACGGTGATTCGAAANTGTGCACCATTAAANAAACACCATTAGATTTCCATCGTTTTATTTGATTCGTCTCACTCTACAAAAGAGTTTTCCATAGGACAACGAAGTTTACCGGCGATTTAGAACAAGGTATAATCGTTCAAGTGACTCGATCGGGTAAGGAGGCGTTCGGAACGACAAGAGTGGATGCTGAAATCCCTTCACGACAACACTTCCCAGCGGTAAAAATCAATCAAAACAAGTGCCAACACAAGCAATCGAGCAGTGCACGCACCCAGAGTCGTGTGCGTGAACTCCTCCTTGTTGTCCAGGTACGGGTATCCGTTCAGTCGTATATGACCGTCGTAGATGCCCTCGTGCCCGAAGGCGTCGCCCACCCACTTGCTGAACATGGCGGCCGCCATCAGCGGCACGATGTACTGCAGTCCGCCGGTCAGTTCGAACATGATCACTACGAGCGAGACGGTCATTCTTGTCACGCCGCCTGCGTCGCGCAAAAGAAGGTGGGTGACAACCTGTACGACGTTCGGTTGCGACGTGGGGGGAGCTAAGAAATCAGATTGTGCTTTTAGCGCGCATAATCCATATTTGCGGACTTTAAAGCTTCCGCGATAGCACGCTGGCCGTGGTTTAGGACAAATCAACACCGAAAACAAGCTTTGTTGTTTCTTTGTCCTCTATCATGAACAGCAGCAGAGAAATTATTTCCAAACCAGGCGTCAGTCCCGTACAGCAAACAACAGTTACGCACTCCGATAGACCTTTTTGCTGCACTCGACAAATTCACTTTGCCGCACTTAACGAACTCAATGCCTGTAGCTTTTAACGTTGCGCGGAACACGCGTGCAAAACGAACATTTGACTTGTTTCGAAGATTCAGACCAGTGATTCTGAACCAATGCTCCGAGAGCCGCGTGCCTCTTCCATCCTTTGTGCGGCTCTCAGCAGTCTTTCCATAAAACCTCTAACAATTCAAGAACAGACTTCGTTCTGCAATAGAACAAAACGTGCCGATTGACTAAAAAANTTCTTTNGTGCGGCTCTCTAACAAAATCGTAAGTCTGGATTTGGCCCCCTTCAGCGAAAATGTTGAGAACCACTGGTTTAGACAAACCCACCTAGCGTTGCAGCAGCTCCGACCATAGCATAGAGTCCAGGAGTGACNCAAACGCTGGCACCATGGCAACTGCNCTTCCACAGCAAGCAATCCGGAAAGGCGAAAACGAGCTGCTTCATTCCGGTCCCGATCATGCGGCCCATGATGGCCCCGACCGCCATACTGGGGATGAAGAGACCGGTGGGCACCTGCACGACAGACGAGCAGCTTGCAAGAAAAAGCTTTTGAAATCGAAGCTTCTAACGTTTCTTAATTGCTCGCCACAGTGTTCATCGCAATTTGGAATATCGCCACAGCGATTTAAGAAAAACACTTCTTGTCGCGGTTACTTTTCATATTTTTCAGAATATGCGAACTATTTTCAGACAGATCGGTATCATCAGAAAAATTCATCCGACAGGAGATAAAGTTCAACTTATCGCACTCAAGGGAGAAGCAAGAAAAGAGTAAAAACACATTGAAATTTTCTCCGATCTTATTTGGACGTAAGTTAAGCAGATGAATCAAACCGCAAAGTTAACCTTAGTATGACCATACACACCTTCAGACCAAACGTAAACACTGTGATCAGAGACTTGAACACCAGCGCCACGCCGAGTTGCCACATAGCGGTTCGCAAGCTGTCGCCCACATATCCATCCGGCAAATCTCTTTCGGGAGAATACGACTGATTGGTGGTCTGCGGAGTTGGAATTAGGAGTGATTTGCAGCCATAGCAAGAAGTAACGACAGAAAAGAGAAAAAAGGCTATTCGACAATATGCACACGAACGCATCACAAAAGATAAAAAATTCCCGCGTCACTTTAAATAGCCAAGCTTAGCTGCCTGACTGAAAAATACGCAACACTTCTATTAGCCACGTCGGGAGGGTAACTTGCAGTTTGCATTTTTTACTGGTTTGCCTTTTTTTCCTTCTCAGCAACCGCAAGAGCGCACCAAAAAAAAAGAGCTTAAATTCACTACGATGATAACCAGCTATGGTCTGCGCAGAGTGCAAAAAAATTGTTCTCACACTTCCAAGTCTCGTGGTTTGTCTTCCCTTCATTGCACTTATGACGAATAGTGCGTCAGCTACAAGGCGAAGCATTCACTGCTGTTTGGTTGTGACGTAACAAGTTGGCGAATTCGCATGTAGACAATAAATGTTGGCATGGTATTCGATGCGCACATTTCAGGTCAATTGGTCGCTTCTGCCTTTGCTTTGTTCCATAGAATGATGTTTACAAATTGCAAATGCCTTCGGTCCGATGGCTGATAAGTCGCAAAATGCTGCGCTCGTGTCAATAAAAATAACGCCTTACGAATTATAAAATGAACTCCGGCACGTTTCCCACACGTTGTAACAAATGCAAAAAACTTTAACGAGCCAATTCAGGTTTGTGGCAGCAAGCAAGAGTTCGAGCGCTTGGCTTGAGCACTTGTTCATGCATGACTTCACTATCACCGCCAATGCTCAATCAGGTGATCTGATGCAATCGACGAACTTCCTCATTTAACGTCCATAGGGAGTGCAAAATCAAGAGTAAACAGTACTACTAACTGAGCATAAGAGTAAATAGAGAACTGATGGAAAGATTGATTTTTGTTTCAGCATTACGTTCAGAAGGCCGCGCAAGCAATAACCAGGCTTGGGCTCCCAAATAGCATTGTCAGAATCAAGGGGTTCTGAAACTTAAGCAGACATTTCCGTTGAGACAGCTAAGCAGTCACAAACTTTTGAGGCATTATTGCTTTATTTTACATTCGATGCAAAACTAAACGAAACAGTATCCGAACCAAACAGTACGTACCGACGAAACGTAATTGCACAGGTTGCCTTCGACCCCGTTTCCACATTCGCTAAACAGGTTTGCTATCATCGAACTCGCATCAATCCGTGTGAACGGGTTGGGATAGGAAGCAGCGGCAGTGATGAATGTGACCACGATCACCTCCACAATCGGATACTTGCCGAGCTGAACCATGAAAACAATTTAAAGAAAATGACCTTAGCCTTGCGTCTCTGTTTTAATATATCATTCGTCAGAACAGCGCTGAAGACGATATGTTACATTAAGATTATTCTTGTCTTTTCCGAATTAGTTTCAACTTCGCTATTTGCACGGCTGGGACAAATAATACTCCCTTTGCGGTAGGGGGTGCCGGGTGGCTTCAAAGCGCTCGGAATATTTGTCAGTAGCGTGAAAGCAGCCCGAACTGGTTGCGTAGCGTTTAACGCGGTAATTGTTGCGGCCAGTTCGTAGGCGCAGCCGGGAGGGGGGGCAGGGGCCATGGCCACGCACGAATTTCTAGCACATCTTGTCATTTTGTGCTTTGAGAGACGGTGTCCCAAACAAAATACTGTTACTCGCTTAAAGTCAAAAGATTTGGGCTCCCACTGGGTCAGTTCCAGGCTGGCTCAATCGTTTTTTAACCGATCTGTCTCGTTTTATTTTGAGCTTACTGTTTGGCATGTGAAGTAAACTTGACGCGAATGGATAGTTTGCTTTGGTTGAGTAAAGCCTCATGGCGTGTTCTGGTGAACAGCCCCTTGGAGCGTACTTGCACCTAACATTTAAGTTTGACATTGTTTTTTATTGATTTGTGGTCAGAAAGATCGCGTCAAAAACTTATGATGTCATCTATGTTACGCGCTGTAGCAGGACATACTTTTCATTATATTGTTCATACACAACAACGAAACCTTCAACTGGGCTGCATGCGGCCCGAGGGTTGGATATCGCTGGTCTAGTCACTGACATACGTAGTATCTCTTGAGAAAAAACGTTTTTTAAACAGCCGTCCATGTAAATTTTCCTTAGAATAACATGTGCTGCAAAAATAACCAATTTCTTTCCAACAAGTTTATACAAAATTCCTTCTTACAAGTTTAACGACCTACAAGTTAACATGGAAGCATTAACGAAATGTACAGCGTGTAAACGTCAGCAGTCATTTTTAGTTCAGCACCACTGACCCAAGTAACTAGGAATTAGCCAAAATTCCCACCTTTGAAGTCTTTCTGAACCTGCACCAAGCAAGGTTTGCGTGAATGAAGGCGGCGCCGTAAAGGCCGCCCAGAACTCCCAGCAGCGAAAAAGGTACAAGCTCGAAGAGAAACCACGGCCGGTTGTAAGTGACGTAGAACATGACCAGATGCGATGTTCCGAACGGGTTGATGGAGCGAAGTATGAAGGCCGCGGTCAACGCGCAGAAAAACGAGCGCCAAAGGGTTTTCATCGGGAAGTAGTAGCTGACCTGCGCCACAGAAAAACTACTCTTGAAATAATGTATGTATAGCAAATTCTACTTAGCCAAAACTGCAAAATAGAAAACGCCGAAATTTCAGGTCATGATCTGCTACATCGAAGTTGATGAAATGTAAGGGACGCGGGATCACGGTATGCAACGTTGAGGTCTCTATTTCGGAAGATACGACGAATTGCTTGTTGGCAGTTTTGGTAAAGCTTTCTTTAACTGCAAAGACACTAGCCAAACAGTTCAACTTTCTTTTTGTTGGCAGCAATCTAATTGGCAAAGCCAACACGGTGTTGGCAAAATTTAAACCAAAACGTGTGCCCAGTGAAAGGACATTTGCAGCGTCAACCTGGCACGCACACACAGGATGACCAAAAATAAGCAAAACCTACAAAAATTTCATTAAATCTTACGAAGNTCCAGCAAGTTACAAGACAAGCGATTAATTTCGCATGCGGTACTACGAGTTCTTTGATGTCAATCGCAGATGTGCAGAAAAGCCGTATTAAAAAATGTTACATTAGTCGCAACAGCTTTATAGTTTTTATGAAAAACATCCACAAACAAACGTCTATAGTTTTTATGTTACAAGTAACTGAGCAGGAAACGTCGTTTCAAAACGGTGGGAGGGCAACGCTCTCCCTCGACTACTAAGCCGCCAATTACTTGTCGCTAAATGAAAGTTGCAAGGAAGGTGTACGTTTGGCGCGCCATGACTGTGTGAAGGGAAGTGCGGATGAGCAATGACTTTTCCCAAACTATTGTGAGTCTAAATGGGGCGACGGATTTTTTCCTGGAAAGCAGAGCAAGTATTCACGCGCTACTGCACTTATAGATCATCGCCCGACCACAAACGCTCCATAGGCGCATTACAACGCATCTGCTCAACAGTGAACGTTTTCTATTATAGCAGCAGACGACAGGCGCTTGTTTCATTTTTTATTATTTGTTTGCTGCATCTTGTTTCAAAGATTACAACCGATACACTTCCTTTGGCTGAGCAAGGCTTTGTGAAGGCCACCACGAAAGAAAAACATTAACATGCTGTAGCTATTGACAGCAAAAAAAGATCGAATCAACGCCAATGCTGCTTAGTGTTCGAATTTACGAATCTGGCAATAACTGCACGTTCAAGTGGCAAATCACAATCCATAAACTGCAACACAAGCAATATACTCGTCAGCAATTCCCTAGACAAAAGATTTCAATCGCTCAGGTGTTTAAACGTTCATTGAAGGGCCAACGTACAGTTTTACCGCTTGAAGGGCTCTGATAAGAGTGTGTTGTGTGTGAAGNCAANTTGTACGAGTGTGGATGATCGCTTTGAGAAACTACCAAAGNGAGCCCCGGGAAGAACTACAGTCATTGAGTTACCTGCTCATTAGTAAACCGCGCTTCGCAGCATACAGTGGAAAGGCGTGGATGCTACGATGAGGCCAGGGTCAGCAGCAGGGGATAGCAGAGTGGAGAAATATTTCTCATCTGCCCTATCGGCTCCCCATACCTAGACCAATTGCCTTGGCTGAAGAGCCCAGAGCGCCCTTGAAAAAGAGCAGTTGATTTTGACAGAGTAAACAATAATTTCTTCCCGAGTCATAATGGTAACAACACCGTAAAAATCAATAACTTTCGATTGAAACCATGTTGGAGGTTCAGAAAGAAGTATTCGAATGCATTGGAGGCACTGGTGCTACCCAGTCAGCATTACATACACTGCAAACCCAAGTCGTGAACCAATGACCAGACGTCTCAATAATTAATGTCCTTTGCGTTGCTGCTTTCGCAATTGTCAAGTGCAACATTTCTTCCACCAGTGGCGTATTTACGATCCAAGAAATTTTCCACGAGGGACCAACAGCATTTTCCTATTTTACAATTCTCAAAAACACCTTAAGAGAAATAAGGTAATTTGACGAATTTGCCAATTTACCTTGCCACTGTATTTACCTTGCCACTGCATTTACCTTGCCACTGCATTTACCTTGCCACTGCATTTACCTTGCCACTGCATTTACCTTGCCACTGCATTTACCTTGCC
>JGI24158J21664_10011155_pt1 | contig 11958 bp, 7 predicted proteins | sample Ectturendosymbi3_FD_21664 | JGI IMG/M metagenome (IMG submission 21664) | reverse complement strand
CAAGAACAGTCATTCAGGACCGTACACAGGGCAACCCCTGAGAGAAAAGGTTCACATTTGGCTAGGAAGCTTGCATGCAGCTAATTTCATTTATTGCTTCTGTGATGACTCTGTTCGTTTATCAGAAAATCTTGTGTGTGTACGTGTTGGAAAAAATGAAGACCATTTTACATTTTTTTAGTCATTCACCAAAAATCGTTGATGAAAAGTATTTTCGTTGAAAATGGACGCATTTTAGGAAAATCTACCAAGGGCGCCTAAGTTTCTTTTGATCTTGGCGGCACTTTTTGGACACCAGCCGACTTACAAAAATCTTAGAGGGAACACTGGCTAGGAGTATCGAGAAAGGCATTTATTGAGTCAATCACTGCATGTGAGTTCATCCCAGGCTTGATTGTGTGTACTTTTGTTTGGTGATGGATGAATCATGATTTTTTGACCAAGCGTCAGTTGCGTTGTTTACTTCCCCATGAGGTGGTTCAAGAGAAGGAAGCGGACTGTTGACGAGTCCTTACAGTTACACGATGACAGTGACAGGAAACAACATGGTAGAGACAAGTCTGTAGCGGATCGGAGTCGAAGGCCCCCATGATGTTGGATTGGTTGGGATGCTTGTGGCCAGTTCTCCTTTTCAAAATTCAGTTCAATAATTTTTAGCCTATATTGCATACTTTTTCCGTGTTCATTTTTATAACCGTTGATATTATGGACTTCTTGTCTGATTATAAACAAATAAAATCAAATTAGAAGGCAGTGGCTGCAGAACCGCCTGTGGAAAAACCAGATGCGGTCGTTTACACACTGCCATCTCCTTAAATTTGAAACCTTATTTGACTGCCTCCTGTAATGTGACAGTAACGCACAAGTGAGAATACAGTAGGCTTGATGGTAGAAACGTAGTAAATGTAAAAGGTAAACCTAACCTTGATCCTAACCATAGCCCTAACACTAACCTAAATCTAACCTAAGGCTAACCTAACGCTTATTATGCTAACCCCTAAACCAAAAGTTTGTAAAGTTTTGAAAAAAGTAAAGAAAAACTGGTCCCATGAATTGAAACTTGCAGCCAGTCACTACTACAAAAACGTAAGTCGCCAAGGCACAGCAGACCTGAAACGCATCAATCTGCTACGCTACCAGGATGGCGATGCTTGAGTGACAACAAACTGACTGCTTTATTCGAATCACGTCATGTGAGGCAGTGCGGTCAAATAAGTTTTGAAATGTGAAGATCCATGGGATTGGGTGGTTCCATAGTCACTTCCTTTTTATAACGGTCCCAAATGCTTGCCATTCCTCTTTGCACCTGAGTAAAGTTAGTGAATATGAGAAATCAAATGTCAAAATTTAATTTAAGTAAATATACTGTATCAGAAAATAATAACAAATCAGTCATGATAACGCCATGTCATACACATCCTCTCATCACACATCTAATATTGATCTATAATAAAATATAGATGTGTGATGAGTGGATGTGTATGACATGGCGTTATCATGACTGATTTGTTTATATTTTCTGATACAGTAAGGCCTATATTGACATTTGACACATTTGCCCATAAGTCATTTTTAGGGAATAATTATGGCCTTAGAAATTAGACTGAAGTCTGAGTCATTGTCCATGAGATCTTGAAGGTTAGCATCACTCTGTTTGCCTTATTAAAAGCCTTCAATCTGTAGCAAGGGTACTAATAGTAACAGTGCAGTTCTTCTCATTCTTTTTTTCAGCCAGTCTTAACCTTGGCGCTTTCTGATGCTATCTGACCACTTGTGAATACAAAGTGATTGAATGATGCTTTCTCAATATCAATGACTCTTTGGTTGTATCAATCTTTTTTGTCTTTTTCATGATGTTTATAGAGCTATCATGTGAAGGGAAATGTCAGAACAGGACTGTGAGATGGATATGTGATGCTTATATTAATAAAGTACCATATTTATTCAATTGTTAGCAGGCCTTAATTGTAAGTTGCCCTTGATCATGAGCTGTACAAAATGATGATTAAAATCCTTTTTAAACCACAGCTTAAAATCAAATAAATACATCATGTGTTTTCACATAGCTTCTGTATCATTTGTTAGCAATGATGATTACTTTGCTTTTGAACTTATGGCCTAAGATCGGAATAAGTGTGGGCTCTAGATGAACATCTTGGCAGACCTTCCTCATATGCTGTGCCTTAAAAGTCTTTTACTGAATTGTGTCTTCATTGATGTGTATTGTTGAGGCTGCTTGTTTGGTATGGTGTTGCATGCACATTGTACCATGAACAGGATGTGTGCTAAGAGTAGCAGGTGTCATATGGTGCAAACAAGAAGTAATAGAGTAAGTATGACATGTGATCTGTTGACCTATATTGTTGCTTGTTGCCACAGCATGAAGCTTTCCACGCTTGCTGATCTGGTCTTCTGATTGCAACAGTATCCACTCAGTTTTCATATGAGGCCGTGATCCACAGTTTTTCTTCGCACATGCATGCTAAGCATGCGTGACATCTGTTTTCCATCCATATCCTCATGCAGTTAGCATCCATAAACTCCTGTATTTTAGACATACCCAACTGCTTTCATTGGCACTGCTAAGACTTATGAGGATGCTCTTTTTTGCGCTTTTGTGCATATGAGTTCAGTTTCTCAAGTAACTCTTCACAGCATCTGCAGAGTGTTATTTCCTTGAGTTGTCTTATATAGCTTTTGATGGTTTTGGTATGTTAATGGTCCATGGTTTTGGTATGTTAATGGTCCGTATTGTATTCAAGTTTTGGTTATAGATTTGGTCTTGTCAGTTTTGCAGTGATCAGGGTAGAGTTCTCAGAGTCATTGTAATTTTTTGAGGATGTGGCGAACCTAGCCGGCCATACCAAAGGAGAAGAACTGACAGTTTTCATTCAGCATCACTTACTGGATGTCTTGCAGGAGCAAGAATGAGTTCATTTCTGACATGTTCTAGATCTAGTGTTTCAGTAAGCTCAAGTGTGTTTAGAACTGGTTTTTAGAAGCATGTTCATCTGGAGCATTCTTTTGTTGAAAGTTGCGTATGCTGCTTATGGATTGATCATCTGCTGTGTAAGTAGAGAGTTTGATAGTGTTGTGGCCAGTGGCCCAACTATATGGACAAGTACGTATGGACTGGAACCAACGCATTGTTTGTAACTCCCGTTACCTACATTGTTATATTGGCCAGAGGCTGTTCAGCTTGGAGACCTGCTGCAGATATGGGCAAGCACAAGCCAAATCTATGCATGAATATAGCGCAAGCACAAGCTACATCTATGCACGAACAGACTGACTGACAATTGACCATGGGTCTAACCATGGGACCATTGGTCAGTCACTTTATTTGTGCTTATTTTAATATTTAAACCAGACGGAAAGTCCATAGAGCACAAGTACACATTTAGTTTAGCTTTCACTGCAACAAGAGACAAAACACAGAAAGAACTTAAGAAAAATAATGGCAACACAAGGGAACAAGTATTATTTATGATAAGCTGATATTTTAAGCAAAAAAGGCAACAACAACAAGGACAAAATAAGCACAGAGCATCCAAACTCAGAACATATGCCAAAATAATGTGGGTCAAATTTGTTCATCAAGACCAAGGAGTTCTTTGACTTGTGTTCAAAAACTTCTTGTGGGACCCAGGGGTTTGAGATCCAGTTCAAGAGACAGCCATCCATCTCATGCTTTTCCTCACTATTAATGAATTGACATTTTTGCAAATTTGTATTTACTGATGGTTTAAGTTTATTTTGCTAAGAGTGGCAAAAGCTCTGCTGGGGATATTTTGCCTTTTGAACCTGTTTGAACCGCATCTACCTTTGTCCAGATATAAAGCTGAGTTCATGACACTAGCAGCACGGTGAACCTAGCTGAGGAAAGTGTCTATGCCTGCTGTGCAAGTGGTCATTGTTTCAACTCTCACCATTGCTGCTTTCGCTTTGCTCATGGAGGTGACACTTTTGATGGGAGCAGTTTTTATGAACTTTTTTCTGAAGTTCTGAACACTTTTAAGGTTTACAATTTAGGTTTAAGGTTTATGTTTAGGGTCATGGGCATCTGCAGATGGGGTGAACTGGGACTAAAAACCAAAATTTTCTAGTAAACCTGAAATCAGCAGCTAAATTCCAATTAATTTGTTTCATTCTTGCAATGACAGTTTATTTACTGGTATGATGCTCATACTGCATACAAGCCAGATCACTGTTCAGGTGTAATGTAGTGATGAGAGCTTGTGTCCGCTCCTTTCCTGGCAAGGGTTGGTTGCGAAGCTTGCGTGCGGATTGTTCTACTGTCGGTCTTTATTGTGTAACAATAACATGGCAGCAAATCTTCAAAGGTTTACTTCAAGTATGGTAGTAGGTGTTTTGCCACATGTGACTATTGAACACAAACATCATAGCAGATAATGCAACGAGAGAGTGACTGCTGATAGCGGAAAGGCACACAGTTTTATATTGTGTATAAAGAAGCATCAGTAAACTCGTAGCAAAGGTTCCACAAGTTTGAAAAGTCCATTGTTAGTGTGAAACTGTGAGTGTGACCAATGTACCTGAGTGAACAACTTTAATCAAACAATGCTTATGCAGGCTTTTTTCACACAGCACATAAAATTATGTGGCTTCTTAGAATACAACTAGGTGGCTTGTGGGAATATGTATTGTTTAGTACTTTACGAAAAGTGAAAGCATGGCTTTAATTGACAATGTCAGATGACTGCTTGCCCAGTATATACATGATGAGTGTTCACTGTGAAAAAATCAGCAAAGACAAGCAAGGTTTTATTGAAAGGATGCTTGATCACTTTGCATAAGATCCCAGACATTAGCAGCTCTTGTTTTTAAGTGACGCTGACAGACAAGTCTTGCTAGGTAAAAAAAAGTCATAATTTGTGGTTTCATTAATGACCATGGCAATGCTTCATTGAAAAGAAGTACGCTGCTTGGAAAATCGGCCTGTTGTGTAAATCAGGGGTGGTCAAGTTACCCGCCAGCAGGCAGCATTTTGTGCAGCCCGCAGGGCAGCCACACATACATAGATAGTACTATCAATTATATTAGAATACTCGAGATCTTATTCTGTCTACATGTAATACAGCAGTGTTAATGTGAAATAAAACAATACAAAGTTTTTACTTCTTAATCTCTTTTTTGTTTTGGCAAACATGTGTTGCATGAAATTACTCTATTGTGTATGTACCTGTGCTCATTTCTGACCTTGCTTATGGACTGATACTATACCTGGTTATTTTTCTTCAGTAGAGGAGCTCACTACCTCATTGTACCAACCTAAAAACTAATACTACTACTAGGCCTAAGGATAATGGAAGCATATTGACATCTTGACGATGTTTTTGTGAAGAAAATACAAAGATATAATAATATTTTCATTAATTCATATTTGGAAACATTAATTGTAACTGAAGCAGACAAATGTAATATATGTGGTCCCCAGTAATAATATAAAGTTTTCAATGTGGCCCTCCATAGAAAATGTTTGCCCACCCCTGGTGTAAATTATTGTAGATGCCTGTCTATTGCTCCCAACAAAGAACATTATTGTACCTGTTGCAGCAATATGGGCATCAGAAGGATTTTTTTCAAGGTAAGCCAATTGTGAAATTTCTCTAGGGGTAACCAAAAAATTTTTCGAGAAAAGGCCAAAAGTGGTGAAATTTCATTTTACCTACTCAAAACTAAAAATCAGCCTTTTTTTACTAAAAATGTGATTGGAAAATGTCAAATTTCAAAATCTAGGGAGGCCTTGGTCCTCCCAGTCTTTTTGGGGTATAGAAAGGATAAAGCGTTTTGTTTTCATCCATGTGCAGTGCATCACCAGCAATTTAGTCAATGTTGCCCTCCCAGGAAAAAATTCTGCAGACACCCATGCTTAGGGTTTACATTTAGGGTTCAGGTTTAGCTTTAAGGTTTAGGGTTTACGGTTTTACATCATGTTATAAGGACAATATGCTTATCCAAGTGTATTGTCCTTGTCATGTGACCATTTCTGGTCCAGCAAAATAAACCCTGCCATGGTTTAGAAAAGTTGATTAGAGCAGTTTCTAGCGTCAACTATGTGATGCTTTTAAATATTTAAATAGGTATTCAACTTAGTTCACTTATGCAATAGCTCCAGCAACAACATTTATCCCAATTTGTTTATATTATTGACACTTGGTAACTACCATAAATTTAGTTTTATTGTAATAAGGAGCAAGTTTATTGGATACCAACCACTTATTGACTTGTTTTGTTTTGTCTTTATAGCAGCTGGTAGTAGTAGTGTACTCAGAATGCAATAAGATTTTTAAAAACAGGCAAGTGTCATCGGTGAATACTACAGTTTCGAAGGCAGAGGCTTGAGGTAAATCCTTTATGTAGATTAAGTATNGTAGAGGACCAAGAATACTGTAGATCGTTGTGGCTATGGGACACCACACATTAACATGTTNATGCATAAAGACTTGTTTCTTCAGGTTATGTAAATTGATATTTATGGAAGAGATAACTTTGAAAAAAGTATCTACTTGTGCCACAAACTCCACACTTGTGCATAGTAAGATCTCATGATTGTCTGTCAATGGCTTTGCTTAAATCAAGGAAAACTATGATGACATGCTCTGAATCTAGTGCCTGAACTTTTCATGCAAATAACCTATTCCATGTTGAGTGTAATGAGTTGGTCAAAAAACTTGCTGAAAGTTTGACAGGATGTTGTATGTTCTAGGAGGAAAGCCTAGCATGCACAAATCTTTTGAAGGCTTCAATAATGTGTTGCAGTATAGATATTGGATGATCATTATTGCAGAGGGGCTCATCACCAGATTTAAACAATAACTTGAGCCACCTTAAAAACATCTAGAAAAACTTGAAGTACAAAACATCCATTTATCAATTTTGCTAACCAGGGTACTACTATGAGCCTACAACTGTTTTTTTTTTTCGCTGAGACATTTTAATCATTTTTTTTGCTCAGACAATTCGGGTCATTTATCCCATAGTAGTATTGAAATTAATTGTAACAATACGCCAGGTTTTTTTAAGGCGTTTTAGGGACTCGATTTGAGTCCCTAGAATTTCAAATCGGGTCCCTAGAATCAGAGAAAATTATCNTCGGGTCGTTAAAATCAGAAAATCGGGTCCCTACAAATCCAAACCGGGTTCCTAACATTTTCCTTACGCGTTTCTCTATCTTCAGACACTGTGACCAAATTGACTTAATTTTTTTCAGTCATTGAAAAAACTAGGTCTACAATGAGGTCTTGCACCTAGCCATCTATTTTGTTTTTGATTAAACTGATCTTTAAATGATTCTGTTCCAATTATCACTCCAAGGTAGCATTCAGCCTAGTCTATGATTTTAATTTTTGTGTTTTCAAAAACTTTGCAGCTCCTTGTTTTGCAAGTTCAAGATGTTTTTTTACAGGTTTTGAGAAGTGGCGAAAGTCTACTCACGTGGCCTATAAATAATACCATTTCTAATGCCTTGTAGTGGTCCAACTGCATATCTACCACCAGCAAAACATACTTGTTTTGAATTGTTTATTTCCTGTATAAGTGGTCAAGTGGATGAAGAATGTATTGTTTTGTCCCACACAATGGAGGTTTCTTTTTGTCCATGCTTAGGGTCTGTCTCCTTGCCTCTTCTTGACGTTGACACACAGCGTTCACGTACACATCCATTGTAATAATTTGTCCATGCAAAAGACCTCAGATGGATCCTCTGCTAGTCCAATACAATTATAATGGAACTATTGGGCATATGCTCCATGAAGTATTACATTTCTGTTACACATTACTTTGCTTGCCCCACATTTATTTTCACTCCGATGTTAGTGCATTTGAGTGCCCAAGCTATACAGCATAATCCTGAAACTTATTTGAATAGAACATGATTTCAGAAGAGTTGCAAAATGGAACGACCATACATTTATAACATGATTGCATCATTTTGTTATTCTTGTCAAATATTGAAATGTGTTTAATTTCATTATCTGGCCTATTTTATGGTTATGTTATTGAGTCGTAGATGCAAATTACAATAATGTATAATGGCAAGTATTGAGGCAGCTCAGTCAGTTTGGTGTTGCATACACAGTGCACCACAAATGAGTTGTGTGCTAAAATATGACTTACACGAACAAGTAGTATGTGAGCGTGGCATGTGATATGTATTGTTTCCTGTTGCCACAACATGAAGCTTTGCACACTTGCCTGTCATGGCAGTTGGCTGCTCCAACAGCAAAACATGTTTGTTTATGGATTACAATGGAATGAAACCACAAGCCTTGTTTATCACTAAAATTATATCACCTTTATTAACTGGAAAATTAGGCATATGACCTCCGTTTCATGGTGTAGATGTCTGTACACTGTGTTATACTTTGTTTTCAGTGAGATTTACTGCCCATATTAATTATGTGGGTTGTGAATTAACTTCAAACATTGTGCTTCATATTGCATAACTAGCCTCCACACAGGTAAAGAGTTTGAATCAATCAGCAAATTTTTTATAGGAAATCGATTTCAAGAAATGCAACACATCGTCAGTCTTACAACCTTATTCAAATAAAAGTCGCATAAAAATGAAACACGAATAAGACAATTTTTACTGAATTTCATGACCGTAATTACCAAATAATATAAGATTACTGAATCATATAACAGTCAATTGCTGAATTTATGACAGTAAATAAAAATTAAGCCTTGCTATGAGCTTTCAAAAAATGTTTGAATCTTTTTAAGAAAATGTTGACCTTCTTGTTAGTCTATCTGGCAACCCTGGTGAAAATGAGGGTTAGATAATGGAAAGTCATGCAGAAGCTGTGATACTTTAGTGCAGGCCTGCACAACTCAGAAAGCTCGAAGAGCCAAATTATCAACACAAATTTGCCATGGGCTATAAAAGTCTGTTTAACTTTGATGTAGAGATTTCATGATAGAATGGAAGAAATTCTGGAATGACAATTTCTTATTCGAGGTTGAAGTTTTGCAACATTTTCTACAATTGAGAAAACCGTTGCAGGCCGTATGTTGTGCAGGCCTTCTGTACTGCAATTACTGTAAAAAGTAGGCAGCAGAAGCATGTGACGCACGACAAAAGCAATAGGTAATGTTTTAGACTATGATAAAGTCCTGTACTTACCCACAAGGAGAGCAGGGGTCAGTGGAAGTCCAGACAAAGAAAAATTGTGTTTCCTGTTTTTAAATTGCATTTGACTTTGTGTTACACTTTTGCAATGCTGATTTTTTCTTTTTTGGTTGTTTTTGTTTGGTTTGGTGTTAGTGCAATGGATTAATCTTCTTCCTGGCTATTTGTATTGTTTTTATTTAACATTGATTGCTTTGTCTTTCCCATTATGTTTCATTTTGGCATATGATAAGAAGTTCATGTAATTAAAAAGAAAAATGCAATCCAATTGTATAACTTCGTGTATGTGAAAAACAAAAATTACTGATTCCTAGAGCTGCTGCCCCTGCATCCCTCTCCAGAGGAAAAGCTGTCATGAAAATCAATGAATGTCCTCAACAACACCAAAGCATATTTAAACTAAGCACAGTAGTAGGAAATGGCGGAAGTGCTTGTTCTAGAACTATGTGGTTTGGCATTTTGCTGAATTTTTAAACTGCATGTTTTGTGTATTGTTTTAGTATTATTAAGGGTTAAAGATAGACAGTGGCAAGGTTTCCGACTATGGCTATTGCAAGCCAAGCACTCAAATCCTGACTAAAGTCACATGATTCAGGGCATGGTTAAGCGTTACTTGCAGGTTCACTTCCTTGGTTAAGTTTAGCTTGGCAACAGATGTGGATCATATCGCAGGGTATGCCGTATGTTACACTGTAACGCGAGAAGTGAACCTGCAAGTAACATTTAAACATGCCCTGAATCATGGTTGGCCAGGTAAGAGCTCAGTGTGAGTAGCTGCAGTCAGTTGTAGCACTCCAGTCAATGCCCAAAAATAGTCTAAATTTAGAGTTACATCTATTTTTCTTCTGTAACAGAATAAATAGTCTTCAAGATGTGCTTGTATATAAAATCTTGCATCCATTTTCATCAAAAGCAATGACATTTTATGAAACTGGTACTTAAGACTTGAAAATTTATCTGATTACTTCACATTAATAAGGAAAGCTTTTATTGACAGGCTGGAGTCTAAAGCAACACACCAGGGTTGGCAGGTTGTCATGAGTAAAAAAGGCCACATCAACCGTAAAAAAAGCCAGAAAGCAACAAAAAAGCCAAATACAAGATTAATACCAAACAACAGTTTTAAACACCCATGAAAAGTTGCAAAGCACTTTTAAAAGACAATATATACACATACAGGATAAAGTTCAGTTAATTACTGGACATCTCAATATTTTTGGTCTCGATAAGGAGTAACCTGAAACAGCAAAACTAAAACCATGAAACATGAAGCTAATAATCATAAAATTCTACTGCAGGGTTTGCAACAAAAATTTATCATGCTGTGTCCAGAAAGGTCTAGATACCTGCCAATGTGCCGAAGTCTGCCAAAATCATCTTTAAATGTGACAAACCAACATAAATATATAATTTGTCACAAAAACAAATGTAATTTGGTCTTTTTGCGATGATAAAAAAGGCCAAAGGAGTTAAAAAGACCAAAAATTACAAAGTTGGCCTCAAAATCCAAACTGGTAGCACTGCAGCATACCGGCAACTCCATGTTTTCAATATCAGCCCTGTTACGTCACAAGACGTAATGGCTTGTCATTACAACTCAGCATATGAGGTTAGGAAAATCCAGAAATGCAGCCAAGCGCCAAATATATTTATACTACATTCTGGGCCTACTAGCATGCACGCTAGAAAAAGAAAAAGCATAAGAATTGCTAGACACATCAGATCATACAGAAGCAGAGATATAACAATGTATAATTTTTGTTTTACCCTTAGTGCAGGCCTGCACAACCTATGGCCCTCATGAGCCTTCGCAATTGCAGAAAATGTTGCAACAGCCTGACTTCTGATATATAATTATCTGTCTAGATTTTCTTTCAAACTACAACAAAATGAAATAGAATCTGTGTCCCGCGGCAAATTTATGTTGGTCAATTTGGCCCTTCGAGCTTTCTGAGTTGTGCCAGCGTGTCTTAGTGAGTCAAGTAGTTCCCGGATGAGAAACACTGGCCCAGTCTGTCATTGCCATGCAGTGCTGATATAGAATTTCACCTTGTTGATTTGCTGATTAACTTTTTCAGAACAACTTCAGCGTTAGCTGTATTTAGTGTGATGTGTTGTCAGAACTTTAATACACCGCTCGGTTTCTGGGCGTGTGATGGGTCGATACTACCTATATTGCAACGAGAAATCGACCGATATATCGGTCTGGCTGATATATGGGTTTTATCAGTATCGGCCAAACTAGCCGATTTCATCAGCCTCATGTAGGTGTTGACAAAAACCCTGTTATATTCCTCACGCATCCAGACAACTTGTGCAAGAAAACACAACGAAGCAAGTCACGACAGTTATCTTACAGCGACGCCAGCAGGTGCGGTTTCATAAACAAGCAGACAAGATTAACCCAGGGCCGTCGCCAGCGGGAGTGCCAGTGGTGCTCGGCCCCCCATTTGAAATCTGTCATTTGGCCCCCTGCCCCCCATTTCATGTTTGGCCCCCTGGTTGCTGCATACATCCAATACTGAATTTTAAAAATGTGCCCCCCCCTGCTGCTGACTCCTGGCGACGGGCCTGTATTAACCATGGAGCATGTGTCGGCCATCGCAGCCAAAACAAACGCATCATCGGGAAGCTTTGCAATGCTTGAAGCTACCACGTGCAATTATAGTGTACGAATCGAATGAACTCCCAATCGATGCGTAGTTTAGCGCAGATTAGTTAAAAAAAGCTTGCATGGGAAATGAATTGTGTTATGTTAAGCTACATTTATGGCGTTATGAATATGATTACAAATGCAATTGTTA
>JGI24158J21664_10011154_pt1 | contig 11959 bp, 8 predicted proteins | sample Ectturendosymbi3_FD_21664 | JGI IMG/M metagenome (IMG submission 21664) | reverse complement strand
TTTTTTGAGTATCTATGCCATTTCTTTCAGGAAACCCCGATTTACGAGATACCCAGGGTGTGTCTCATGGAAACGATGCTATGGGATCTACGCTTCACTGGGGTCCTTACTGGCCGTTAAACGGATATGAAAAGACTACAAAAGAACAGTGAGTGTCGCTTTTATTAAGTGGCAAGTGGAAAACAAAACGTTTTCAAACAGCGGCTTGAGAAAAAGTCACTATTGGCTGAAAGTGACCTTGTGGCAAACGCGCAGCACATGTTAGTAACAATGCTATGAAATGTCTAGCTATTTGAATGTAAACATAAGCTAGTTGAAAAGCGTGAAAATATATGAATTGAAGAATAAAATTCCTCAGGTACAATATAAAAACGTCGGGAGGGTTTTATGTGATCTAGGTTTGCAAGAGCTGTCTCATGTCAAGGAAGCTTAAAGTTATCCAAGTCAATTTTATCACTAATTTTAACTTGTATTTTTAATTGGCGTGTAAATGAAAGAACTTACGCCGGTTACTTTAAAATATCTCAAACTACACTTACTTATGCGTCAGGTAATCAAATCAGGTGTACCAATCAGTGGCCTATATCTAATTTATTGCAAGTTAACAAGAAAAAATGTCACACACCAGAATATGGGCACACATACAAGAGTTTCATATACTGGCAAAACGTTAGTATGAATACAGACTCAGATCTACAACTGCTTTTGCAGTTGAAACTATCCGTTCCATGTTTTAAAAAGTGATGATGTTCTTTATACTCATTCTATATTCTCTGACGTATCGAAGGTCTTTGATAAAATTAGTTTTAAAATTCTACATGAAAAAGCGTGCTTTAGCTGTGGAATAAACGGCATTCCACTGCAACTATTCTCTATGCATCTTTCAAATCGTCAGCATTACACCACTATTAAATGCCAAATCTCAGAAAACAATTCTTGTGGGGCACCAGTGACCGCAATCAGGTGATGTCTTCAAGTGAGGAAAAGTGATTGTAACTTGAAAGTGTACCTCAGAACTAAGAAATTGCCCGGTTGCACTTCCCCTGGTTGCTGCCCTGCATGGGTTGATTCAAATTCTGTTTAGTTTATGTGAATATTATTTGAAATTGTTCTCCGTTTAAAACCGTATTTTATGTAGATGATAGGCCTACTAATTTTGTCTCTTAAAAATCTACATATTCTGAAAAGCTTGTTATATTCTTAGCTAGATAATAGGCGAGATAGGGGCGTTAAAATATATTTCAATTAATTATATTCAAAATCTGTCTACACATTGACAAGGTCTATCAAATTCCTATCTTACTGAACTGATCTGTTTCAATGTTCACCTTAACAAAGTATCATTACAGAGAACAGTATTGTGGCAAATTGATAAATAGCAGATTGAACTGGTCCTCCTGCATTTATTCAATTAAAAAAAACTCCATGCATCTCACGTGTTGTTTAAAATTCGTAAATTTGTTCCTACTGCAGGTTTGAGATTATTATATTGAATGTCAAGCGTTTTCACTTACAATATTTCGTTATTTCATAGGAAACAGCCAATCACTCTGCTCTAAATAACGCATTGGCAGTATCACAAAGCAACATATTGCGGATAATGGCTTTTAGCAAGAATAGATGCGAATGCGATATAACTCTTTTATGCAAAAACTTAATATTGAAGCTTAATGATATTTATAAATTCGGATTCGCAAAATTCATGCACAAATTTAAATAGCCTACGCTAAATTACCAAAAATATGCAACAAATTTTTTCAACAGACTTCTATTCATTCTTATTAAACTAGATCCGATACTATGCAAAATTACTTAATTAAAGTGTTTCAAACAACGCTTGAAAAATAATATCAATTTCTTATAGGTGAGCTGTCCTCTCAGTATTAAGCGAAGGTGTTGTTGGCACTTGCTAAATTCAAATGAGCATCACTATACGGTTTCTTGTGTTTTCAATCTTTTTATTTTTTCTGCTTTGGACGTTTGAGTTTGTACTATTTGCTATACATCTATTTGCCTTCTGAGATACATATCTCGTATGTTAGGGCATCTTGACCAGATAACCATGGGTTTGTCGATGTCTTAGCCTCGGAAACATGAAATAACATACTATACACAGCAAAGTTTTAGAGACTTTTACTCACCGTCACTAAATACAAGTACAATCAACGATATTGCAAGATTTTGCCCCAAGTTAGGGGTAAAATTCGACCTTTTTCAATACAGTTTTGATGAAGAGGGTTTATCTATAGCAGTAAATGTTTTCTCACACGGATACAAACCAAATGGAACCAACAGTTGAGCTTCGGTAAATCAAAAAACCTCTGAGTGCCTCTGTTGAGCGCTTTTGCGCAATAACCTTTCTCCATACCTTACAACTTTCTTTACTAATTTCCTGCGTGAATTTATTGGTTTGTTATGGCTTCATTCATTACTTATTTTTCACATGGTTACCTAACTTCAGGCGAATTCTCGTCAGTGCATAGTTAGGAAAATTCCGTAATCTTGTTAGTTGAGGCTTTGAAATCAAATATTACATTCACTGAACCTATACCTCATGAAAGCTTTTCTTCATCTCAATCTGTCAACAAAAAGCATCCTGTTCCGCGTAACTTTTCGTAAGGTCATGCAGGGCTTAACCGGTTTTGATAACTTTGCCGAGAGTTCGCACTTTTAAGCTTATTTCCAATTGAAAAGATTTTTACCTCTACCGAAACCACATATCGCCAATGCCGCGGCAATAGATTTGTGGAATAGGCAGGGTTTTGCAGATATTTTTTACAAAAGAGGAGTACAGTAAGGAAAATCTTGCCAACACGTGGAACAATTAAAGAACAAAAAGTTGTTGTTTTTAGTCATGGATCGTGGGCCACAGGTTTTCACAAGTACTCAGTGGACTGGTCCGAAGATGGCATCAAGTGTTTTGTTGATGATGTAGAAATATTGAACGTCGACCCCGGTACTGGAGGTTTCTGGGAGTTTGGAGAGTTTGATACACTAGCCCCTGGATCTGATAACCCGTGGAGATTGAGCGAAAACAAAATGGCTCCGTTTGATCAAGAAGTAATGATAATTTGTCATTTTGTGCATGGCGTTCTCTTCTACTTGTTTTATAATTTTCCCGCTGGCATTTTTATACTTATTCTGAAAGGATATTTAAACATGTGTCAGAAAATATATTTCTCAAACCTCCGTATCGAGCACCGGAGACGAGAACGAAACAATTACAACCAAATTTAACTCTTACAAAATATTGACCATTAGGTTTGTAGAATATCACTTTTGGTAGCAAAAATTGCATAAAATGAAAATAATTACGTTATTGCAGTTTTATCTTTTGATAAACTTGGCCGTTGGGGGAACCAACGGATACTTCAACGACGCTTGGATCAATGGAAACGGGGCGAAACCTTGGAGTAACAATTCACCAACTGCGATGCGGGATTTTTGGAACGCTAAAAACTCGTGGTAAGTACATGAGAGTGGCAGGTTTTGTGCGCGTAGGACTTGATACGGTTAAGGATAAAAATTTCAAATTTTGCCCAGCCTTTAAAGAACGTGTTGTGACAGTTCATTGTCACAGTCTCCCATTTTGCCAATACCTCAGGAACCAGGCAAGCCATATAGAAATCATGTACATTGGTGGAAAGGTTACAGCGCATGTCGCGATGGTTGTGCATGTTTCACGTCATTGTGAAGTTATTACGGGAAACCCGATTTCGATTTTTGCAAAAATTGTAGTCACGTGTCAAAGAGCTGTTCAGCTAAAACCACACAAGTTGGAAAAATGAGTTCTTCACAAGAGATGTCACAACACAAATTAATCTTTGCCAAAAAAGATTCGGCCTCACTTCTGTTTTTTTTATCCCCTAGGTGGCCAAACCTTCAAAAATTTGGAGCGATTTTTATTCCTGCCGCTTATTGTGGGCTTAACCACCGCAGTTTTGAGGCGTCCGCCTAACTGTTTGATCATATGAATGTACAAAAAACAAAAGTTTATTTTTGATGATGTGGTGTTGCTTATAGGTTGCACCACGGCCTACTTTAAAAACGGCCGGATATGTCACATTTTCCAGGCCATCGCTAACAAGCCGATTTGGTTTGTTTCAAAATGCAGGTAAACTTGATCACATACATTTGTTTCATGACTGTAACAGTAATTTTAATGGCACTGGCGGTTTATGGGACTTCTTTCAAAGTTTTGCTATGCTTTTGTTTAATCATGCATAGTCGGAAAAATAATTTAAAGCTAGAATGTGTAAGGATTCCGGAAAATGTAAACCATGCTATAGGCTATATATATATGACTACTTACAGCATACCTAATCTATCAAACACAGCAGTTTCTAAGTTCAAAACGGACACTTTCGCCAACAATCTTTAGCAAGTAAAATGCAATACATCTCTGCGCAATAGTGCAAACTTTTTGCTGTCAGTGTGTCCAGATTTGTTTTAAATTATACCAAATTGTCAGCACAAACCATCTAGCTTCACAATGTTTGAAACAGCTAGAATGTATGATGCTCCAATGCTGGCTGCATTGTTCGTAAAANTCCTTTGTTTTGGTTTGTCATAAAATTCNTCATGAAAGGAATTTTTCTGACANNCTGTANAGCGTTNATTTTANNCTTCTATCATGAACAAACCNTGATGAAAGTGGGACGTGGAACTGGGTAACTATAAAACGGAAGTTGTACATACAAGTGTTCATCAACTTTAATGTGGCNTTTTGCAATGATGANAAGCCTGTATCTTCATCAAAAATAACACTGNANAAATATTATCCTTGCATTTGTTTTCGTGCAAAAGCAACAGACTGTGAATTGAAAGAGCTCAAATTATTAAATGACTTGATCGAATCCCATCTTCAANACTTTCATTTTTATCAGTCTGATAAATTCTCTACTAAGATCCTTTCTTGTCAAGGTAGCACCAGCCAATGCTGAAGGTTGTTCTAATGGTTTTCCCGAATGAGTTGTTGAAACTGGCTGCGTTTCCTTTTTTATTTCATTCTTTTGCCTTATTTTAATAAAACCATCCTTATATTGTTTTGTTTACACTATGGAATTTTTGGTTGGCTTCCTGTCTCAGTTCACAAACCTGATCCACTTCGATATCAGGTTTGTTGAAAGGAAAAGAAATTCCATGCACTTGTTCATGATTCTTGCTACATCCAGAGTGGCACCCATAAACCGCACACACTTATTAACTATTTCACCATGTACAGCTATCAAAGCATACGTAGCACCAACTGTTACACATTAACGATTCTTATTGCAGCAATTCTTTTATGATGTTTAAGCATGACAGTTCAAACCAGAAATAATGCAATTATTTATACTGGAACGTTGTCATTGTTACATCCAAATTATTTATTCTTTAACAGCAAAAAAGAGTTGCAAATAAAAATACTTCTCACAGTATTTGAGGTGAGAAGTCAGGGCTGTTATGTTACGACTATAGACTTTCTGCGCTTTGTTTTCATTAAGAGCACAAAACCAACTTACACCAGTGAAAAGCGACAAAAGGTTTATGGTGAAAGCACATTGCCGCAGTGCAAAGCATCAACGAAGCTCGTTTCATGAAACTGAAAATAGCCAGACATTTTTAAAACATGCTATACCAGATTTGGCAGATAAACTACTTTTTCTTTTATTTCAAGAGAACATACCTATCGGTTTGTTTTCAAATACAGTACATGAATATATTTTGCATTCCGCATTTCAATTGCAAACGCAGAAAATTTATAGGCCAAAATAAAGTCAAAATTTGTAAAGTATAAAGTCAAAAATTTAAGTTTTTAGGTCAAAAAATTGGTTGCCCTATAGTTATCTTTCATGTTATGCTGCTGCTAGTAAACGTAATATTTCCTAGTGAATTTCGCCAGTGACTAGTAAACCTTGCTAGTAAGCCTAAAGGTTTCTTATAAAAATTCCTACTTTGCAGTGGCGTGGCGTACATTTCACGCTTAAATCTGCAATGGCATCGTATCTTAATCATACTCCCTTCTAACAGCATGATTGCGCAGCTGCAAAAGCTATAGTATTATATTATATACCTACTCATTATATCTCAGTTTTTTTAGATCGCTACACTACTACAGACCTGGTTTGATCATTCTGACTAGAAAGAGAGATGTTGTGGCAATTAACGTTTTTCTTACTTCTACAACAGTGGTTTTAAACCATTTCGATGCAGGGAGTCAAATCTAGACCTACGATTTTGTTAGAGAGACGCAATAAAAAAATTTAACGCAAGTCAATTGACAGGTTTTGTTTTATTGCACCAACGAAGTCTGTTTCACAAAACATTAGACGTGTTACTGAAAGACTACCAAGAGCCGCACAAAGGATGCTTGGGAGCTGCATGCGGCTCTTAGAAGAGTGTTTGAGAACCATTATTCTACAAGTAACACCAATCCTGCCAGTTACGATCCCACACCCTTAGCGATGATTAAACCAAGGAAACATCAAACACTTGCAGATCCATTATTGCAGTCTGGTTTCATATCTCGTAACTACCTCTCAAATGGCTGTAGCTCCAGCTCCGGTCCTAAATTTTAAACTGAGCTTCACGGCTCCTTCTGATTTTTCATTTGAGCTCCGGCTCTGGATGCGTCTCCGGCGCTCCGGCTCCGCAGCCCTGCTTTTTGGGCAATGGTTTTAGATTTAACTGACATCCAAACATGTTGATCAAACTTCTCATTTTCTCCTTCCCAACAGAGCCTAGCCTAAAACTGTAGTTTCTTGTAAACAGATCTCGAATCCGACTATTGTAGATACGCTTTCGTAAGTCAGGAAACGGCTCGGAAACCGATACAGTGAAAATAAGGAAGCTTTTTTGGAAAACGTAAAAGAAGGTGCTACAGGAAAAGAAGCAATAAAAATGCGAAAAATTTTATTTTTCTCCAAAATTTAATATATAAAAGTGTCTTTTTCCAGAAAGTATGTCCAAAAGCCTGTCCAGAGGTGGTTGCGTTCTCTTTTCATCGACAACGGTTCATTCGTTATGGAATTCGTGTCAATGTATTGGCACGTAGTCGTCACTGAGTACCCAAAAAGTAATTTTCCCACCAGTCAACCAGTGGGGCAATTTTTTGTTTTTCTTGTTTGGTTCAAGTACTTGCAAGTTTTTAATAAGGAAAAAGATTTTTAAGTGCGTGTGGGTAAGAAAAATAGCAAATTTAAGAGAAAAAATGTCGCTAAAAAACAAACCAACACCGTACAATACATAGACACTTTTATGAAAGATTTAAATGTTAAGGAAGACATTTTTAAGACCAGGTTCAGGTGACTCTTGAAAATATGCGTAATTCAGTTTTCAACTAAATTTTGAATAGACTTAAAATACATTCATTAACCTGATTCCCTCAGCAGCTGATTTTTCTAACGTATGATGAAAACAGCTGTGCGTGATGTCTCCCATGCCATCTTTGCATAAACAAGTCTGACATTTTGATGGACAAGCAAACTTCGTAACTGCGTCTCATGAGGGAATACCATGATAAGACAAGCTGCGTCGACGCACGTTGCTCATAGTTAAAAGTCAGTTGCACTGTAAAAGTATTTTGGCTGGAGTGCGTCCCACATTTGTGGAAGGAAAACATGTTTGTTTTTCATTAAGAAATATGTATTTCGAAACACAATAGGCTTATTGTTTCGGGTCAGATGAGCTTGCGGATATTTGCTGAGTCGTTGAAAAATGCGCCTGTGCTCCTAAAACGTTTGGAGTCTTTTGGCAAGTGTCACCTATATATTCAGGTTTTTAAGGTTACCTGAGCGGGTTTAGGAAATACATCAAAGTTCACATCCAAAGGTGTCTTATTTTTCCCTCTGTGACAAACGGTTAAAAGGTTATTACCCAGGATATGAATTTCGTGCCAAAGCAACGATTACGTTGAAAAATTGGATACTGTGTACAGCTTCTTTGCCTCTCTCAAGCTGATAAAAACTGACTTCATGTAGACTTTATCAACTACAGACAACTTCTTTCACTCACTCGAGCTACAGCAGCTCAACCGTATAAGCTAACCAGATGACATTTTCGAGAACAGCAAAATAACCTTGCTGTTTTACCTAACAAATAAAAACTGATTTCGGGCTTTCGAAATTTTTTTAAAATTTCGGGGGAAAAATTCCCCGGTTGCTCCATCTGCATGATCCCAATATTTTGATCGTTGAAACATTTTCCGGTTGGCGTAAGCTTCCAGCAATGTTTACCAGGCCTTTTCCTTGTTACATTTGAAGTGAATATAAGTCGCTTGATCTTTCTATTCAGTAGAATTGATAGATGTCGTTCTAATCAATTTTTTACTATACAGGTATCCAACATGGCAACCCGACGTCAACAACGGAGAAAATGCTGCTTTGCAAATCAAAACAATCAGAGTTTGGGCGAAGTAACAAGTTTCTTTCCACTCTTTGAAGAAATTATAAAATATATTCATTGTCATATAATTCAACAAAAGCTAAAGATAACCAAACAAAGGACTGTGCAATGTGTATATTTGCGAAGTATTTTTCATACGTGGATGTGATTAGCTTATGGTGTGGTAGGAAACGTTTAAAACGTCTGCACGATAAATGGTTTTCCTGTTTATGTTATCTGTTTTGGGACTACTGATGAAAAAACATCGAAAATCTAGGAAAGTCTTTACATTTAGAAACGCATCTTTTCTTGTTTTCAGCACAGGCGATTTGCAATCATCAGCTTTGACCGCTATTTTTTCAGTTTGTTTAGNAAAGTTCCCACAGTTTGAGAAGAGATAGTTTGATGGTTAGCTGTTTANTACCCGCCAGAAATCATTCTTAATTGCAGCTGGGCTGTCGTGTGCTCTTGTAACGGTTTCCAAAATTCTTGTGGAATCGAATAAAAATTTCTTTTCAATGTAAATGAGACTGAAGTGTTTTGAGGTAACGATGATTCTGCCTGCGGTATTCTAACTATCCGCTCAGTCATCTTCCACTGCGAATGCAGTTACATGCAGTGTGTTTGACAGGTTTGAAGGCAAACTTGGTATTCGCTATTTGTGCCAGTATACCTTCAGTTGTTATCGGTTCCGCTAGGAAGTGAATCATCGGTGGCGGATGCAGTTTCCCAAAGCACTCTTTCAGACAATTTGGTGAAGTTATAAAATAACCAGATTCGATTTACAAGCTAGAGTCAAGGTTCATTTGTTAATATCGCGTAGGCAAAAGACTTTTGGACAAAAACAAGACAGATAAATTGACATGAAATCGCTTTAGAGTCTTGCGAAAAATGGCAAATTAAGTTAAAACTTCTCACAGGAAAATATTTAAAACAAAAATATCTTCCCAATCTTTATAATCCAAATGAGGACCCAAATTTTAATCGCTGTATGTTTTTTGTAAAATAACACACTGAGCTTCATATTTTGTTAAATTTTTTACATCGTCAAGATACACAGTCTAGGCCTACCAAAGCTAGTAAGATATTTGGTTCAGCACATAATCAGTCAATCAATAAATTGTATTTTTACATGTCATATAAAACACTTCATTTTTTAAAGAAATGAATGCGAGGATTGGCGAAATGGCCCGAGATCGACAAGTCATGCCAATCCTTAAAAAGAACAATAAGAGAGACAACCAGAGAGCATGATTAATGCAAATAAAAAGGGAAAAGAAAAAACAGCAAAAATATACATGAAATAGAACAGAAAATTCCGCATAATGTTCAGCAAATATCGAACCAATTACAACAGACAATGGCGGCCAATCATCAGCTAGCGTCGAACTAATTACGATCAGAAACGATAAATGCCGGATAGAAATGACAGATAGTTGGGTAGTGACCATATATACCGAGGAGCAATGAAAATTATATTTGAAAGAGCAGCTAGGTATATACTATATTTTCGCAGAAGTATGGTATGATCTTAGTCTATTTAATAAGCTTTTCAGCATTGCATTCCACTGCTTAGAGCTTCTGCAAACAGAATTGCGGTGTTGTTTTACCAATGTCGTGTGCAAAAATGCATGGACCGAGTTTGCTGTGGTAGTGTTGCGATCGGAAAGCCCGAGCGGCAAGTGCGCAAAGCTTCACACTGTGGCAGCAAGCAACAATAGAGATCACACGCCGCGATCACTCTCCGCGTACGCTAGTCATTACATTCAATCGTTCTCATGTCAGCATCGGCAGAGAGCTTCCACGCCAAGACCACTCTATTGTTGCTTGTTCGCGCAACGTATATATGGTGTTGTTTCTTCGCGCGCATTCCTTTCGTGGTGAATCGCGCATTTCAGCGCAACGCCAGCGGAGTGGTTGCAACAGNAGACAAACTTTGCGTGCANTTCCATGACGTCACCATGTTCACTCAACCGTACTACGACCTTTTTGTATACTTGGCAAAATGGGAAGCAAATTATGGAATTGATATATTTTGGGAGCCATGGCCCAAGTGCCTCCTGGCTATACTGTACACCCATGTTGTTATGATGGCAGTTGCTGCAAGCACTGTGCTTGTACGCGAAAAAGATTACCAGGTATTTGGTTCTTTATTAAGCACACAAAACTTTAGTATGATCACTTCAAGAGTTCTTTGTCAAAGTATGTAAACACAACACTTTAAAAAACAAAGAATAGCCTGCATTATACCTGAATTTATGAACCTGTATCTCTGAGATTCAAATAATTGGCAGTTACATAATGCAATTCCAACTAATAAACATTTATCTCTGAGATTCCATTAAATCTGCGCCCTACAATGGCTCATAAGTACGCCTAAATCATACCGTTGTTTGTCATGTAAATCGGGATAGTATATACATTTTACACCAAATACACGTCACCTTGCGTCACTGAACCTCACAAATTCCTTGGCAATGTTTTGGCATGATAATTCACATAATATTCCCCGATGTACATGACACTATCTAGGTGTACTTGGGTTATGGTAGAATCTGTACAACTACATTTTTTATCAGAAAATATTGGGGAAAAACGATAATGTGTGCCCCTGGTCCAAAAGTTGGGGGGACATGTCCCCCGTCCCCGTTAAACTCGGTACCTGGTAGCTTGATATATATTCACGCTCTTCCGTAAGTTCAGGATCTGATTGCATATCTTATACATGTATTTTGCACATTCGTAGTTATGTACAGTATGTGTTTTATCTTAGGATTATTAGTATAAAAAAGCTTATATTTCACGGGTATTTGTTGGTTGATGTGAGTTTTTTTTTGATACATGACGTATGCTATTTAATTTAGGTAAACCATCTTACAAGGTTGCATTTGCAGTGCCCCAACTATGTATTGCATGGTGCAGGTGACCACAGAAAGTACAGAAATAGACTTGAAGCAAATTCACATTTACATGAGGCTGTAACCTGCACAGTACAGCGTCAAGCACCTTTTCAGGTAACGGTTCGTAAATGACAATGAGGGTAGATTTAAACGAGGAATGTAGAAAAATACGTCTTTGACTGGAATAGGACAGTTCGGCGCCGCCGTTTCGGCGATGAAATGTGAAATGTGTTTTCCTTTGGAATATCACCAAAGTGGAAAAGTTCGCACTGCCGTCGTGAAATTTTTTTAAGCTCAAAGATCAGCCTTTGAAAAGTCACAAAAGTGCAAAAATTCGCACTTCCGTCTTCTGGGAAGCGTGTAAGCGCAAGAGTCAGTCTAGCACTTGTCCCAAATCTTTCCAATTTTGCTGTATTTATTGCGATTCATGATGCACACCATGGATTTGGGAGTGCCATTACTGTATATTCGTACACCCATAGGCAACCGCTGGCAAGAAAGTACGATAAACTCTTAGATTAGCTGTGAAATGCAATCAAAATGATACCTACGTGAAAGATCAAGCAATAGATGCTGTCCAGGCTTAACTTTTGTGTAAAGTCACAAACGTCTCATGCCAGCAAAAATAAACGTCACAAGCCATATTTCTTTACACACGTGGTCACGGTCGCACTAAGTTCTTCCAAAATCCTGAC
>JGI24158J21664_10011153_pt1 | contig 11959 bp, 6 predicted proteins | sample Ectturendosymbi3_FD_21664 | JGI IMG/M metagenome (IMG submission 21664) | reverse complement strand
AGAGCCTGGACTCCTGGGCAACATCCAACAACCTTGGACTGTTGTACAACCCAAAGGAAACAGCCAGTTTCTTCTCTCGCCGTTGGAACGTCGGCAGACCTGGCCTTCGCAAGCCTTGGCCAGGACAGCTGACTGCCGGACAGACGGGTCCAAGGAAAGTTCCCGTGGTCAAAACATTGGCCCTCCCTCATAACGACACCAAGATTCAAGGTTCCTTCCCACAGTGATCCGGTGAAGCATTGGAACTTTCGCAAGGCCGATTGGAAGCGCTTTTGCCTTCTCACAGGTGAATCCATCGAGAGATTGCCACCTCCGGACACACCAGATATTGAGAGGATTTCTGTGAGAGAGGTTTTCTGTGAGAGCCTGCTTTCTGGATTTCTGTGAGAGCCTGCTTTGGATTTCTGTCACCAGGATTTCTGTGAGAGCCTGCTTTCTGCGGCTAAACAATGTATCCCACGTGGCTGTTGAAAGAACTATGCGATGCTGGGACTAAGACTGCGAGGCCCTCTATCACTCCTTTATCCGAGCCCCAGTGGGGACTGCCTCTGACAGAGCCGCCCCGTCCCTACTCTCTCGACCACAACAGACGAAGCAGGAGCGATGGGAGGAAGCTGTCAACTCCATCGACTTCTCGCACTCCAGCTGGAAGGCGTGGAAAATCATAAACAAACTTACTGGCAGGTCTGGACGCTTCTCCTGCCTGTGCCCCGTCATGGCAAATTCCATCGCCTTGCAGTTGATGAAGAACAGGGCACACAAGACTGGCGACTGTGAGCCCACCAGGCTCGTCAACAAGGAGTTGTCCGACCTATGGAAGATTTCAACACCTGAGGGTCACAGTATCTCTGAACCTTTCAGGCCGGAAGAGTTTGCTGCTGCCCTCAGATGCCTGAAGCCAGGAAAATCTCTGGGATTGGACTCCATCTTCCCGGAGTTTATGCTCCACGCCGGGTCGTCTCTCAAATCTTGGTTCTGCGACTTCCTCAATTCCTGCATGCGCCAACTCAAAATTCCAAAGATCTGGGGAAGAGCACTAGTAGTTGCGATCCCTAGGCCAGAGAAGCCATTGGGGGACCCAAAGAGCTATCGTTCTATATCTCTGCTGTGTGTCCCCTTTAAAATCCTCGAGACACTCATCGAAACAAACACCGACCCACTGGTCCCACAGGAGCGGGCGGGCTTCTGACACGGGAGGTCGGCCGTAGATCAGGTCACCCTGTTGACATAGGACATTGAGGAGAGCTTTTCAGCTAAAAAGAAGGCAGGAGCTGTGTTTGTCAACCTCACAGCAGCCTATGACACCGTATCGTACCGCGGCCTCACCTGCAAGCTGCTGCGATTGCTGCCTGACAGACACATGGTCCACATGATCATGGAGAAGGTTAGCAATCGCAGCTTTACCCTTACCACCGGATAATTGGCAAAAAGAGCAGGTTACGACCCTCAAGAACGGCGTCGCACAGGGATCTGTCCTGGCGCCCCTTCTGTTCAACATCTACACCTCTGACTGCCAGCCACCATCTCCAGAAATATGCATATGCCGAAGACCTAGCAATCATGCATGCTGATGGAGATTGTTTGGCAGTGGAAGGGCCGCTGAGCAAGGACATGACAACACTAGGTGAATACCTCCAGACTTGGAAGCTGAAGCTCAGCACCACGAAAACGGTGTCGGCAATCTTGCAACTCAACAACAAGGAAGCCAAACGTGGGCTGAAAATCAACTTCAACAACGAAGCCTTATTGACCCCACCATCAACGACACCCTGTGAAGTGTGACTGGATGCCTGCGTCCTACACCAGCGTACAACCTTCCAATCCTTGCAGGCATCCAACCTGCTGAGCTTCGTCGCAGAGGAGTAACACTATCTCTAGGACGCCGTGCCATGGAGCCTGGACACCTGCTCCACTCAGCATTCACCCGTCCATCGGGTGCAGCTGCACGGTGCCTCAAATTGAGACACCCATTTGTACCCGCCGCACAACAACTCATCAGTTTCTCTGACAACAACACCATACGTGCAGCGCAGTGGGCGGATCATCAATGGAATGCGGAGTGGGTGGACAACCCCACAAGACTCCGCACTTTAATTCCAGACACTGGTACACACACACCACGGAATGACCCTCCCAAGAAGAGCCAGGGTCCGACTTAACCGCCTCCACACCGTTGTTGGACGTTTCCACTTTTGCCTGTACAAATGGGGTATGGCCTCCTATGCGGCCTGGGAGTGTAGTGCAGAACAAACCGTCGACCATGTCGTCCTCCAATGTCCAATCCATTGACCTCCCACGGACTACACGGTCTGACGGTTCTCGACGATGAGACAATCGAATGGCTGCTCAACTCCTGCCCCGATATCTAGGCAGGCTAGCAGTGCATAAAAGAACTCGCTCAAACAAAAGAAGAAGGAGAACCAGAAGATGCATGATGAAGCATCGGACATGGTGCTCTGACTGGACTCCCACCAGCACTGGACTTCCTCAGGGCTCTCCTCTGTCCCCAGTCCTCTTCAATATCTACACTCCCCTCTGGCCAGACGCAACCAGCCGCATTGCAGGCTGAGAACCTTTGCTGACGACATCTTGGTCAGTTGCAGGTGTAAATCAGCCCAAGACATGATCGACCTCATCAGCCCCACTTTGCGCAACATCGAGGCATACTGTGAATGCAGTGGCATGCACTGCAATGGTGAGAAGGCCGAGGCAATGCTGTGTACAGATAACTGTATACAACATAAGCTTGAAATTGGGTCTTCAAAAAAAAGCACGGGCCTTTAATTACCATTGAAAGGGCATGGGCGTCCGCATGAGAGGAAAAACTGTCATTCGCCACCTCTTTGGCAAAGTGGGGCTAAGAACCAAAAAAGTCAAGCAAACCTGAATACCGGAGCTCAATTCCGATTAAATTTAATTAATTTCATTGACAGTTTATTTGCCGGTATGACACCCACAGTGCACAAGAACCAGGTTCACTGGCCTGGTGTCATAGCAGCAAATGAAAGCAGACGTCAATGTTTCTAGAAAATTTTGGTTCTTAATCCCAATTTCCAGGGAGGGGCAAATCCTCGTTTTCCATCCCTGCGGATGCCCATGGTTTTGACGTACGAGTTAAAAACTGTCTGCTTGAGTTCAGTGTGTAAAAACGCATCCATAAATAATATTCATTTTTTTCACATTTACATGTTCAGCAACAATTTTGACCTCAAAAATAGTAATAGAAATTATAGAAAACCATTCTGAATTTTATGTGTACACGAACAGCTGCAATAATTTTTTTCAAGTCGATTTTGCTAAATCATAAAATGACTTACAATAAAATGACTTACAATTATGTAAGGGCACTTGTTCCCCGCTGTCCCCGTATTCAAAGGGCAGGGGGCAGTGCCCCCGTCATGCACCCCCATTCCGGCGTCCCTGGTTGCCACTCTGTTGGAAAATAATTAGATTACGGAAAATTACTAGATTTTATGATATAAAACACAAGATTCACAGAGAAATACACTATATTACAAATACGTGACAGATTTGTTGGATTGCAAGGAAATTGGTGTTGTAAAATGGTCAGAAAAATGCGTGCAATGCAAACAAAGACGTTGCGCAACTGATTGTAAACCAGAGACGAAGAATACGGGAGATAGCAGCAACGTTTGTGTTTGTTTGTACAGGTCACTGAAACTTTTAACAGATGAAAACAGATTACATGCTCTTGTGTAATTTAAGATGGAATTTTTGGCAAATTACAATTGCACAAAATAAAAAAGTCTCAATTAAAGTTACAATTGTTTACACAAAATTGTGTAATTAATTACATTGAGAAACTCGTGAAAAAAACACTACATAGCTATGAAAAAACACTAGATGAAATGCAAAAACACTAGATCTAGTGGAAAAATACTGGGAGTGGCACCACTGCTCATCATAGGTGGCGGAACCGGATGGTGTAATACAACAAAATTTTTGCAAAAATGGTGTAATTTTACATGCTTGTGTGCATGGGCGTCGGAAGGATTTTTTCCATGGGGGGCACCAGTGGATTTTCCAAAAGTTTTTCTAGGGCGTCCAAAAGTGGTGAAATTTGGTTTCTGGCGCACTCGACACTAAGAAAATAGCCTTTTTTGCTGAAATGTTCAAAACCCTGTCCCCCTTCCGGCACCCATGCTTGTGGGTCGGAAAAAGTTCATGCCGCATGATTAAACAATTGGTCTAATTTCAAACGTTTTAACACCATTCTAAATAGTGAATTTTTGCTGAATTTTATACGCAAAATGAAATATTTGACAGATCAGTTTCAATTGTGTTTTTGTTTTTGCATTGGCAACACTACACTGCTCTATTTATTTTTTCTACATTAGCAACACAATTGGCATCCTTACACAGCAGACAACTTGCTAGTTGCTGCATATGCTTTGTCTTCTTTTTGCATTGCGGTGTCAAGCGAAATTTCTGACTTCACACCATGTGCGCATGCACAGAGTGATATTCTACATGTAAAATACGCTGAGAAAACTGATGATTAGGGCTCAGGGTTTAGTTAAGTGTGTCGGGTTAGGGTTTATGTTAGGGTCAGAAAAAATAAATAAGTGAGGTCCAATGTTTTTCAGTGGTTACAGTTATTCCTGTAGCCTAGTGTAGTTTGTTATGGGCACTAGCGTACGGAGGGGGCCACTGTGCGATGGCCACCCCTCAGACCTTAAGAATAAAAAAATGTATAAACAGTATTCGGCAGTGGCATAACAAAGAGGGGGAAAGGGCCTCAAATGTATGAACATATAAACAGTAATCGGCAGTGGCGTAACTAAGAGGGGGAAGGGCATCAATTTAAAATAAACTGACTTTGTTTTCTGGTCACTGATATAAGCACTACGTAAATTTTTGTATAACTACTGTACGTTGCCTCTGCTTGATATTCATTTTACGATTTCATGCTTTCACTGACAAAATTGCTTCACTAGTGGCTGTTAAGTAACTTAACCCAGGTAACAATGAACACCAGAAAAAATCTTCGGCTGGCGTGAGATTTTAGCCCACAAACTTTAATAAGCGTCTTTGATAAGCGATACAAGTCTAAAACGTAGAACATCCAAGCATGCATATAGGTTTATTTCATGAGCCTCAGACAACAAAAGTTCAGTTTTCTGTCTCACCGGCTAATAAGTCTCGTAAAAGTATTATGCTAAACTTGCTTGCACCGGACCCCGTAAAGTGGTCTTGCCTTCCGCACTTCACCTAAAGTTGATTTGTGACGTCACATGATTGAGACGAAACTTTGCCCCCTCTCGGAAATTTTCTGCGTACGCAACTGGTTGTGGGTATCTGACATCTAAACAAAATGTCTTAATTTATACAACACATATCCAAAAAGTAATCGCCAAACTTTGTTCCTTTCTCTGACAAGCAAAATAGTCAAACAATAACAGGTCAGAAATTTCGCTTGACACCGGTATCGAATGCAGTTGTAGAATGAGTATTCAGTCATGTTACTTCTGTGTTCAAGATGTGGAAAAGTTGTGATTTTGAATGTGCTTAAGACAGCTATCATGCTGTGCCATTTTTACCTGTTTTTTAAGCTGTTTTCTTGGTGTGTTCAATAGCACAGTGGCGACTCCGGCACACAGGCTCCTTCGGATTAGCCCGAGTCTACGATTACGATTTATATCAGTGAATGCGAGCTTGCATGCTTTGTATATTTGTGCCACCACCCACAGTCCCACTTCAGTAACTTGTTAACTCGGACTCGTTTCTTTGGACCGTGTCACTGTTCATATGTTTTCGTTCCATGTCTAGCCTGTCGCGTTTATGTTGCAGCCTTGCGGGTGACCTGAATAAAACAATAGCGTTCGTAGTGGGCGTTCTCTCGACTTCGTTCGCTCGCGCTTTACTCGGGCTCATCCATCAGAGCCCGAGCTGCCCTATGCAATTAAGTATATTTTAAAACATAATTCATACCGGACTGAATGTTTTTCGAAGCAATGAATTTGTATAGATCATTGGATTTGAAGTGCAACCCAATGGACAGTTCCCATTTCGAGAATAATTTCTAACGAACGACAAATTGTTCATAACTCGAGCTAATATGAATGAGCCTAGTAAGCAGAGGACTGACTGGCGTTGTCATTGCTCTGTGACGCACGTTACTCAACAATGGAGACAGTGGCGGATCCAGACCAGGCGTTTGGAGGGACAGTCAAATAGGGGAGTGCCAAAAAGGTCTTCACTTGCTTAAATACCAAAGGTTGTCTGCGACAATCGCCGGCTGTCACACAAAAGTGGTTTCTTTTTGTAGGCCAAAAATTGGCTATTTTTGTATGCGATTTTTCACGGAATAACTACAGTTTGAAAGTACTTTATATCATTAATTCAGAAAACGGTTGAAACGGGTCCCAATCAGTGGGCTTCATTTTTCACAAGCGACACGTGTCTCGTATATTTACAAAATGTATTTAAAAGGTATAAAAGCATGCTGCGTGCTAGCGTTTGCCTCTGTTTTAGCTATCCATAGCGAAATCAGTGAAGAACAGTGTCTAAAACGCATTCCCGAACTGGTTAGAAGCAGAACGGTTCTTCTTAGACTGGGAAGTGACAATTCAAACCCACGACAGGACTCTAATAAAAAGCTAAATGGCGATCGCTTTCCCAAGCGAAGCTTGTGCATTTGCATGTACATGAAAAACGTATTTATTGCTGAAGCGACAATTCAAAAGCAAAACATGAGTGGAAAGGCATTTGCCAAGACACTACTCCCATTGTAGGTAGCTGTGCTGGCTATCGTGAAAAAGGATCTCATAATCGCATGATAGATTCACACTGGGCCTTAAAGCATGTTGGCCTAAAATACATTTAACTCCACTTGTAAAGGTAACTTTTCAATCAAGTGTTTAACGCCGTTTCACATTTATCAACATTCGATTGCTGATGTGAACAAAAAAATATCAATCCCACTAGACCAGGTCATTAAAAAAGTTGTGACAGTGTGTTCAACGGAAGTGTAAGCAAGCGGGCTGAGCCCCCAGAATTCACAATCAGTACCTCCAAAGTCAAGCTCTACTCTCCCCGTGAAGTCATTTTTCAATTCATTGTATACTATTACGAAGGCCCCGAAGCTCAAACCCACCCCCAATGCTCTTGATCTGGCCATGGATCTGCTTCTATACAACCAGGCCAGAAAACACAGATGAGAATGAGCCTATACCAATCTAAAACCACGAACCTTCGCCAACACCACAGTCACCAGTAAAAAAGCTAAGGCTGTCGCCAGAAGAATGCTTTTCTGCTCAAATTTATATGATGTAAGCGGAATGATCGAGCAACCAAATACCTAAGTATTTTTCTGTCGATCGCAGATTTCGCTAACCCTGCCATATTTGTATTTTCGTGGCCAGCGTGAGTTGTCTACGGGCTTGCAATTGCAACAAAAGGATCAAAACCACACAGCCATCAGTCACTGTTGCCTGACGCGTAGCCAGGTGGGGGTGAAAGGCGCCGTCATTTCCCCAATTTTGGACAGCAAATATCGAAATGTTGAGCAAAACTTGTTATGACTGCGTAAAATCGTTTATTCAATCCACCAAGCTATAGATAGCTAGTATTTTGCCAAAGTTTCTGCGTTAGAGCTATAGGCGTACGAGGTGGGGGGAAGTTTCGGGCAAGATTTTGAAAAATTCAGAAAAAACTTCCTGATACATTTGGGTACGTTGCTTAAGCAGGATCATCGCCAAGCAAAACTTACCTATTCGTTTCCCTCACAGTGGCCCAAAATTTAGGACGAATTAAAATTTTGTCTCCCCAACACCAAAGATTCCCGCATGTCTCTGGTTAGAGCTGAGTACCATGGTTTATTGAGGCGCGTCGCTGCGTGCAGTAATCAGGGGCGTTACGACGGGGAGCAAAGAGCACAATTCCCCTGGCTCCGAATGAGTGCGGGGTCCTAACAATGTCAAAAGTAGGCTAAAGTACTTCAATGCAGTACATTTGCTTCCGAAAGACCTCAGGTTCGAACATGGGGCGCCAAACTTGCTTCGTGCCCTGGGCGCCATCTGAATCTATAGCTTTTCACACGATGCATTATGGTTCAATCCAGAGCTCCGTTCAGTCAAGAAACGCATCCAACTCACCTTTAAGTTGCAAACCTACGATGCAGACATACCACTGGACTCACGAACTGCACTGGCAACAACCCTGAAACTGATTTTTCGTTTTCATTTTTGAGGCTTGTAAAATCTTGAGTCAGTTATAACTTTTCCATATTACGTTCCTATTTTCACTGCTGCTTTGCTTTCATGGCTGTCATCACGCCTTAGATATAAACTTGTAAAAAAAACAGACCAATTTCGTATAACCTACCCAGGGGTGTAAGGAAGGGGGGCACAATTCCCCGGGCGCCCAATCACTATGGGGGCGCCGAATCACTGCGGGGGACGCCAAATGACTGCGGAGGGCACCGAAAAGTCCCAACAGTATCACAAGTACTGTCTTCAATACCTTACATATGCTTCCGAAAAGCCTCAGGTTCGAACATGGGGGCGCCAAACTTGCTTCTTGCCCTGGGCGCCATCTAACCTCGTTAGGCCGCTGAACCCAGCGCCAAGTCGAGAACTGCGCTAAGCGAAAGTGACTGCGTTTGTAATTACATAACGTGGGGCTGGGCAGTTCTCACGCAGCAAAGAAATAACGAAACAGTAGTACTATTACGAAACAAAAGCATTGTTCACCCTATTCGATAAGAGGTTGGGTAAAGTCCGGCACATAAATCCTGACGTTTAACCAAGCGAAAAACATTGTGTATTTCAAAGTATTTTTTATCTATGTTTCTACTTTGATGGACACCAAAAAGGGGTGCATTTACGGCAAAGAGGCGCCAGTGAAGGGGGCGCGTTGCCCCAAACTGCCTCACCCTGGATCCGCCACTGAATGGAGAAGTTATCATTCTCATTTATTATTACGTAACCAACGTCACAGTGCAACAATAATGCCAGCCAGAATGAAAGCAAATGGAAATTTCAGTGACGCAAACGAACGGTTTTATTCAGTCAGAATAAATCGTACGATGAGCCTGAGGGACGCTATTGACCTGGGTCGCCCCTGTAACAGCCTATTTGAATTTCAGGTGGTTCACCGATACGTTTTCATAGTGGTGTAACTTTGTCGAAAATAGTGAAATTAAAACCTTCATATAGTGTACACGTAATGACAGTGTTTTTTTAAGGTTTTTGAAAGGGTGTCGTGGTGGAACATTAGGGTGTCAATACCATTTTCCCATCTATGTCTGATACTTTAACGCATTTTTTAAAAAACGCAAGTTTCCGTCCAAATACGCTTAATTATTTGAATACGACATTCACTTTCGGCAAACAAACTAAAGAAAATTTTACAAATAGAAAGGTTGAATGAAGGCCTGAACACTCGTTCATTTTCTCATTTTCGTGGCCGCTTTTCCTTTGGGGAGAGTCTCGGGGGCAGCAGCCCTAGGAGAACCCGAAATACCCCGTGATCAACAGCAATCTCAGATAGTTCTGCTGGCTCCACACCAAGACGGACCAAGCAAGGTCGGAGATGTAGTAATACCACCTGGTCCTTGGACAAACTTTGGGCCGCTTTCCCGTGGGTGTAGGCTAGTGTAGACTGTAGTCTGAAGAGCTTAGTTCGCCATTCTTTCCTGGGACATTTTGGACACTTGGCCGAATTAACATAGCTGGGATCTCTCGATTCGGAAAAGTGGCTTCACATCTTGGGCTTTAGACCTGTGGTCTTTGTCACGAAGTGTCACACTGAGAACTCTTTACAAATATCCCATATCTGCCGTTCAATCTTTTGACAATATTCTTTCAGTCGTCACCTAAGATTGATGACCACAGGTGAGGATCGGAACAAAGACCGATTTAAAAAGTGAAAGCTTTGCGTTCTTTGAAAGCTCCTGTTTGGTCACCCCAGAGCAATAAAGCTCACGCCGAACTGCATTTGCGTTACCAATCCGTGTATCAATCCCTATGTTCCGACTTTCGTCACTCGTGAATACCATCCCAAGGTACTTCAACGTCTCCACCTGTTGCAGTGTATTTCCGCTCACTTGCAGGAAACACTGCGTTAGGCATCTCCCCAGGAAACACAGCCTTGGACGAGACATAATACCTCAATCTTTTTAGAGCTGATTTTCGTTTGTTTTTGGTCGCACGCAACATAAAACCGATCAAATGCGAGCTGAAGACCCGGTTGAGGATCCACGTATGCAGTACCAATTCGCCAGCAAAACGCAAACAGTTCATCCTGCAGTTCCCAACAGTGACACCCTTGTCGACGAAAATTCATGTAGACCAGGGCTCTTCAAATTTTTTGGGAGAGACCACATAAGCTATTATATAACAGTTCGAGGGCCTGACATCTTGCGGAATGTGATTTTTTTGGGATATGTTCCATTCTACCCAATCAACGCATTTTTCGTAAATACATTATATTTTCTTTATTGGCAAAATGTGTTTTGCGACCGGGTGAAATGGCTTCGTAGGTCGAATTTGGCCCCCGGGGCGCAGTGTGGAGAACTCTGATATAGACTATAAAGAGGAATGGCAACAGCACACACACCATTGTCGGAGTCCAACGCTGAACGGTTGTGATTTAACTCCGTCGAGAGGGACACAATCTTCTGAACAGGAATACAGTGACTTGATGGCCAGTAACAGGCGTGCTACGGCGGCGACAAAACCACATTGGGTATCGTTCAGCTTTGGTTCGATTATTTTCGCGGCATCTTAACGTACACTCTTCTTGGGAGGCTTACCAAAGAGATGCCGCGGTAGTTGGTTCATTCACTCCTGTCTCCCTTGTGTATGGGGACGACCAATTTGCTAATCTGTTGGCACCCTTCCAAAACACAATGCCACTTGACACACATGAGTCAGCCAAATCATCCAGCGTTTTAAGTTCCCCTCATTCACTATCAAACTTTTCGCAATTGGCTTTAAGCTCGGATTTAGCAGCGGCATCAGAGAGCTAACTGATGCACAGTTCTAGGGAAGCTTTCACCTACACAAAGTCAAAACATCTCACCTGAAAAACTTTGCTCAGTTCTGTCAGGTGAGGTGTCAGTGTTGACAAAAGGAAAGCAAAATGTTGAAATATTTTGTTTTAACAAGTCGTAGTAAAGCAACACCCGTTGCATCTTTTTTATTTCCTGGCAGTTGCTTCACTGCGGCCCAAAAAGCTAAAATCTCACTCCTGACTCTCACTGTTGCCTCACTCGACAACCACCTTGTTTTGCATGTGCAGTGGCGTAGCTTTTGCGGCCGACGAATCCCGATGGACTCGATGTCCTAGCTCAGTGCCCTAGTCCACGAGAAACTCGGTGCAAAACAAGTTATACTAAACACTTTTAAAATTTAATGTTTATCTTAACTTTTATTAAACAGGGTCCTCGAGGCTGATCCTATTAGAGACCACTACCCTAAGGCAAATAGTCAATGTCACCAACCCTAGCTGCTAGTGACAGGACCGTTATACCCATTTATGAGGGGATCCAAGTTTATTACACATCGAACCACGACCAATACAACACGACTATAAATGAATATGAGCACGTGAACATGATCCTAGTGACCCCCCATTGTCTGGGATTTTTCTAAGTACAAAATCATGGAAAATTTGGGCAGGACTCTGTTTCCTTTTTAACTTTAGATTTCCCTAAATTTTGTTAAAGTCCAAAATCATAGAAAATTGTGACAGGACTCTGTTCCCTAGTTGAATCTGATATGTCGAAATTTGTCAAAGTACAAAGTTAAATAAAAGCTGGACAGGACTTCGTTACTGCATGGAAAGTTAAATAGAAGTTGGACAAGACTTCGTTACTACATGGAGTTACGGAGCTTCGTGATAAAGTCTAACTATTCATCAGCATACAACCTTAACTACTTTGAGACTAAAACCAAAAGTGCCGAGACCTTCGTGCCTAGAAAGTCGGCCAATT
>JGI24158J21664_10011152_pt1 | contig 11961 bp, 7 predicted proteins | sample Ectturendosymbi3_FD_21664 | JGI IMG/M metagenome (IMG submission 21664) | reverse complement strand
TCAGGACTGAGGATGCGTAATTTTACGTGAAATCGATTTCCTATTAAAAATTTGCTGATCGATTCCTTGCTTACACCCATCGTGGAAAGTATATACTTGAACAGAATCAAGAAAATGGCAGTTTAAAAAACTTCATTTGTGTCCGGGCATTTAACCACAGACCAGTTCCAACTGACCAAGTGTTTTGCACTCGTTGCATGCTTTGCCCGTTGCAGTTATGACAATTCCACCCAACAGCGCTGCCCGGGCAAACCATGCAAAGAACGCAAAACACATAGTGGACTGTCATGTGTTCTTTCAAACACTCACACATTTGCATTAACACAAATGCGATAATGTGTTTGAAAGCCCTTTGTTCAAGGAAATAGTATGACTTCTAGCACGAAATTCATCTTTGACTTTTTCAAAATAGTTGAAAGCTTATGATTTCTTATCTTTTGTACTCATAATAAGCAGTGATGAATCCCAAAGTAAAGCACAATTTAACTTGCAAAACTTAGGAGGAAATAAGACTGGCTACCGTGCTGAAAATAAATAGTTTTTCTACAGAGGAAAACTTCATGAAAAGTCCACACTTGTTTACATTGATTTTTATACAGTCCTGATAATGTACTGCTATCAGTGATAGAGTCTCGAGACTTGGTCGCGGCCTCGAGACTCGTCTCGAGAACCAATTTTGCGAGTGTCGGTCTCGAAGGTTTCAATCTCGGTCTCGTAATTTTTGATGAAGTCCCGGTCTCGCTCTCGAAGTTTTGACCAGGTCTCCGTCTCGAAGGTTACGGTATCCACTACATCACTGACTACGATGTAAAGCAATGCTAGTTCGGTACCAATTATTTTTAACTTTCATATTATGCTACCGCTTGTAAACGTAATGTTTCCTAGTGAACTTTGCTAGTGATCTAGCAAACCTTACCAGTAAGCCAAATGGTTTCGAAAAAATTCTTACTTCACAGTGCCTTGCATTTCACGCTTAAATCTGCGATGGTATTATATCTTAATCAATCTCCCTACTGACAGCATGATTACACAGCTACAAAAGCTATGGACATTTCATTATATACCTACTCATTATAGCCCAATTCTTTTTAGATAACTGCACTACTATAGACCCGGTTTAATCATTCTGACTAGAAAGTAAGATGTTGTGGTAGTTATCATTTTTCTTACTTCTACAACAGTGGTTCTCAACCAGTTAGCTGAAGGGAGCCAAATCCAGACCAACGATTTTCTTAGAGAGCCTCACAAAAAATATTATCACAAGTCAATTGACATGTTTTGTTTCATTGCACCAACGCAGTCTGTTACACAAAATATTAGAGATTTTACTGAAAGACGCTGTCTACTGCAAGGAATCCTTTCCCAGCAAAGAATCAGACACTTAACTCTTACAGAGTATATATTTTTCCTACGAATTAACTCTTATTCAAAAAGAATCAGCTCTTATTTAAATAGAATCTCCTAAGATTGCTAAAAAACGCACAAAAGATGCTTGGGAGCTGCATGCAGCTCTTAGAACAGTGTTTTGAGAACCATTGTACAACACCACGCCTGCCAGTTATGATGTCACAGCCTTAGCGATTATTCACCAAAGAAACGTCAAAGGCTTGCAGATCCATTATTGCAGTCTTGGTGTCGTAACTCATAACAATCGCGTTTAGTGTGCTATAAAGAGCACACATAAGTCTATTTGGCAAGATCATTAGTATCTAGGAAGGTATACCCGAAGCCGGAGCTACCTCTCAAATGGCCATAACTCCGGCTCCGGTCCTAAATTATAAACTGAGGTTGGGCTCCTTCTAATTTTTAGTTTGAGCTCCGGCACCTGGCAAAATGTCTATCTCCGGCGTTCCGGCTCCGTAGACCTGCATTATTTTCACTATAATTCTGAACGTAATATTAGCGTCGTAAAACAATTTCTTAGTTCAGCTTTTTAATGGCTTCGTTCAGCTATAACTCACCTTGATTCAGCAGCTACTCAAATTGTTAATACTTCCTTCAAAATGAAATTCTTTTAATTTACTGCCTTGTGTTTGCTTTATCAGGCTTGGGGGGCGAAAACGGCAATTCGACAGTGAAAGTGCGCGATGGAATAAAAAAGTTTGAGAAACACTGTCTCAAACGAATGTATAAAGGGTTGGAAATTATTTGCATACAACTCGCGATACCTTTAGCAGGAAAAAAATGTACAAGCTGTTTCTAATAAGGTTCAGGTACCGCCATTGTTGTGTCAGCAGTATAATGGGTTACTTCGGGTTACTTGATAATCCCTCATTTGGTCCTCAGAGGAATTTGAGTTTGAGACCCTGCTTTAGTGCCATTATCTGGCAGCAAATAATTTCTGTCCCACTTTTATTAACCACATTTTTGCCACCAATAAAGACCATTGTTCCAATTCCAGTTAATACTAACCTACGAATCCAAGCTGGGGAGGCATTGAAAGTTCCATAGCGGAGGAATGAAAATTTCCAAGTTAAGCAATGGGAGGAATGCATCAAAAAAGGTTGGGAACAACTGAGCTAGAGAGATGCCAAAATTTGTAATGCCATCAGCAGCTAAAAACAGCAAATTTTCTGAGGAGAAAAAGCGCAAGAATCTGCCAGTGTTAACTAAAACGCCTCGGCTGAAAGTTTTTTTACCAGCAAAGCTTTTAAGCAGCAACGTGTTTTTCCAACTAAGTTTTCTATCGTTTTTTTCCAGCAAAGCGTTTAAAACTTTTTTTTGGCAAAGCTTTTAGGCAGCAACGTAAAGAAACAGTGCCAGGGCACCTGGAAATGTAGGTCAGTGCTTTTCAACAGGGGTTCCGCAAAACATGTAGTGGGATTCCGTGATGCGTCAATATTAAATTTTTTTGATCACCGTGCCGCATTCAGACTCCAAGTACAGTAGTCCAGTTAGTTGTACAGGAGATTGAGTGCAGATGGCGGAACAAGATATATTGATAGTTGATAAGTCACTTGTTCATTGTTGTGCTATCAGGAAGAACGTTATTGTTGCATCATTGTTATACGATGTTGCGGATGTACAGTTCACAGTACTGTACATCGGAGTCTGGGTTGCCAGGTTGACCCTTTTGGGGCCAAATTTCAGCAATTTGGTCCCAAATAACACTTGCTGGCTCCAAAATTTTGGTTTGGCTCTTTTTTGGCCATTTTCCAGGATAGATTTTGCCCCTTGCAAATATTGGATCTGCCCGCACAGGGTCCTGTCTAAAAAAACACATTTCTTCACATTTTTGACTAATTGATTGCAGATTTTCATCAAATTCCTAAACATTGAAGGTTTTCGATTAGAAAATTTTGTTAGGATCCCTAGAGTTTCTGAGTTAATGTGAAAGTAAGTTCATCAGAATACCTAGGCTGAGTGTTACTTGCTGCAGTTGTAGAGGTAGCAGTGATCTACCGTTATTTAGGTGGTACTCGTCTTTGTTGTTTTTGTTCAGATTGTTGATGATCGCTTTAGCACTTATCGAGGGTGATAAATATATCTCTGTTTATGGCTACACATGCAAATTTAGTTGGTCTGTTACGATCTTTCATCATGTACTTATTTTTCTGTTGAGCTACAACTGCGATTGAGGAACATTTCCATTTCATAAATTGCTTCATATGACTTTGCAACTGATGATAAATTTGGAAAAAATGGTTGGCCCTTTTTTAGCCCCTTGTCTTAGAATTTGGCTCTTTTCTGGGCTAGATTTGGCCCTTTGGCAAAACGTAGGTCTGAAAATCCTGATCGGAGTAGTAGATTAGGGACTAGAGCTGCTGTTCAGCGTTTGTAGGAATAAAGTAAAACAGTGAGAAACCCAACTTTTTACTAGTTAGTCAACCCAAATGAAACAAAATAGCATATTTTTTAAGTGAAGCGAAATAATAATAACAGCGAAGGTGTGGACGGTAATGAGCAACGTAGTTCAAATGTAAAAGAGGTGTCTAATCCACAGCGGACCAATAGTACTTCAACTGTCAAAGTTAGAAAATGGGACGACATATATTTGACAGTGATGGAGTCTCGAGACTCGGTCTCGGTCTCGAGCTTTTCGTCTCGAGACTTTGCATAGGTCATTTGAGATTTTGCATAGGTCAGGTCTCGGTCTCGGAGGTTACGGTCTCGACTACATCACTGACATTTGATATACGGGTTATTTTTGCGAAATTTTGAATGTAGCAGATACGTTCCAGAAATGCAAGAACAACCGAGTCATTGCATTTCTTCCTTTTTTAACTTCTGTAATAACTGTTTATTTGTTGAAGTGTCTAATAACGAAATGTTTGAATATTGCTACAAGTAATTCGTGTTTTTAAATTTTTGTTACTGAGGGCTCCATGACAAACGCGAAAATAGATCAGGGGTTCCAATGATGACAAAATGGTTGAAGAGAACTGATGTAGGTGAAACTCACGACATAAGTTTCAAAGCACCTTTCGCACTGAGACTGGCTGACCATATTGACATGTTGTTTTTCTGGCGTTTTGTTTGCAATCTTTGGTTTCTGTTCATTTTTCGAGTGAATGTTGTTTCTTGCCGAGTCACTGTCTAGCTTTGAAGATCTTTTTTTGTTAGTAAGAATACACTGTAGTGTTATATCACAAACTCTCTTCTCGCAGCTAACTGTATGTGCAGCTGAGTATCGTATTTACTCGATTGTAAGCAGCCGCGGATTATGAAATATTCCATCATTTCATGCGACTTACAATCAAGGGCGGCTTACATATTTTGTTTCTTTACTTTATCGCAACGTTCAGATGACGCTCAGTCATTCTTTGGCTACGTTTTGTCGACCAAACTCTTCTTTCGCATACGATTTTCTTCAGCATCACATGCACATCCGTCACAGGAGGGATTATGATAAACAGAAGGCAGTTGTAGTGATGTAAGCATCATTGACACCGGGGTTGCCAATTAAAGTGAAACGCACGAGTACGCGTATGTCGCGAATGCATCTCAGAGGCTTGGTAATCTGTGTTCAAGTGTGGCCTACAATAAGGGCAGCTTACAGTAATTTTAACACCATTTCGTGCGGCTTGCAATCATAAGGCGGCTAACAATAGAGTAAATTCGGCAGGCACATATTTTAAATCGACTACCAGAAAAAGCAAACGAGAACGTTGCGAATCAGCGAAAACAAATTTTACAAACGATGACGTCATGAAATACGTCATAGGGGCCCACCAGTGAAAATTGCCCCGGGCCCCTCTACCCTTTAATCCGGCTCTGCCTTTCATGTAGGCACAGTCTGATTCAAACTGCAATACATTGCACTACATGTATGTTGTGAACTCAAGTCCCCAAGTTGTGTGGAGCAGCCAACCTGGATTGTATAATGGTTTCTTTTATGAGCATTTTTGGTTCTTCGAAATGCCAGTAATTCCAACTATGAGGTAATTTCAGGATGATGCAATCATACTACGACGTCATAACGAGTTCATGATATTATGATTTCATGCCCCTTTGTTCATTTATTTTTAAATCAATATTTGAGTACATTTTATAGCCGTTTAGTAAAAAATAATCGAATGAAATACCGCCATATACTAAGTTATATATCCGTGCGAGGCCATTTCTCTAATTAATATAAGCATTGACGTCGTGACGTCATAGCGGTGAATGCTCAAGGAGGATAGGCGGGGACGTTTGGTATGTTGTCAAGGCTGTTGAAGGGAGGGCATATACCACTTCAGCTTTTATTAATTTTGTCCAAACATTTTTCCTAATTTCACTGACCTACAAATAAGTTCAGCAATAAAATGTAATTTCACTTAATGCACTACTGTTTATACGACCACTACCTGCACCACTGTACAACTTTATCTTCGATATATGCAGAAAATCTGACAATGAAGTCCAAGAAAAACTGCGTGTTTGCCGCCAGATTGCTAACATCTCAGACGACACACAACACAATAGACGTATTTAGGTGTGAAAAAAATTTCCACGAGCTATCTCCAAGCATTGGGTGTCGAAAAGGAAACCTCGGTAGACGGTGGAGTGCAAAATTTAAAGTAATCAAATAACTGTCACAAATATGAAACAATCGCACCAACCATATTTTTGAAAAGTGTTGGTTTAGTCATAGGATGTGCAGATTTTGCAAAATCGCAAAGCGGATCATACCAGGACACATACGCGCAACGGATGAAAGGGAAAAGCATCAATCCTTTGATGTAGCAAAAATCCTACTATGTCTGAGCTAGCTAAACCCGGAAAAACGTTTCCATTCGCTAGCCTGGACCACGATTTCCATTGTAGCAAAAGTGACTAAGCTCTGGAGAAAACATGTTAAAGGAATGCAAACTGTTGGTTTTCGAAACACTGAACGTGATCGTGCTTTACGCTTTTGCTGTAACGCTTATATTAGCGCCCTTGCGTTTTGAGAGTTCAGCAGCACACAACTCTGGATCTTCTGAATCCTCAGCTGCGTTCCGAGGCTACAAGGGAGAGTATCAGAACATCTGGGACACTGATGTTTTAGATCGGTGGTTCTGAAAGTGCGTTGAATCGTCCTCTTGGTGGCGATGGGACGAATAAAACAGAGAAAACACAAAGGCCAAAACGCTCAACCACTACCACTAATGGATGATTCAGTTACAATCGAATGTGACGTTAATTGCTAAATCGAAGAAACCGCTTGCTGATTCATAAGCAAAGTGATCTAAGATCACACCAATAAAAAGTTATTTTCGAAGCTTTGTGAAGACCGCCAAGTAAATCGATCACTGAACGGGAAGCATTGATTTCCTTGGAGCTCTTCAAAAAGTACTACCTTGACTTCAATTCAGGTTTGTTGCGCAAAAAATGATGTCAATGGAACCAAGAAGTTGAGAAACACGGTTGAAAATTGGTATGCAGCCGTATTGAACAGGAAAGCTTTGCATACGATACCAACCCTTTTACTCGGCTGTATAACTGCAGGTTTGCCAACACTCTAAACACTGAATGAGTGATGTCGCTACGTTTGTGGGAGCATCACTCGGTACCATGCTTAATGCAACGCAATTGAAAATTGAAATCATTGCTAACTTGCAACACAGATTCATTTCCTGCAATTTATAATTTTTATTGAAAAAAAAATCAGCACCGACAAAACGTAAAGACGCAACGGACGGCGAAGATTGCCCACAACCAATCAATTCAAGACCGAAAGCAGTAGGGTGAAAGTGATTAGACACCTTTCCTGCACTTAACTGATCATGCACCAAGAACGTCCGAATGGCTCCTTGACACCAAACCGTTCGCAAAAATCCCATGCAAGATACTTGTTATTAAGTGACATCATATGCAAACGCCCTTGTCCAAATTTCTGCAACAAATGTTTAATGAACCTTTTGTCTACGGCATGCATCTTTATGCCAGTGGGATTTTTCGTTAACACAGCCAATCCGCCGATAAATTTCACGCCAATATTATGAACATAACCGTGATCATTTAACACCTTCTTTCCAGTCCGCACATTGATTACCATTCCAGCAGGCCACTCCCAGGCTCCAGGCAACTCATTGCCACGAATATTGATATTCAACCGCAGTGGAGCATCTTGCAGTTCCTCTTCGCTGTAGCGAAGAACGAAAGCAATGGCAACAAGGTCTTCCATTTCGGCAGGTTTTATGATGCGGCAGTGGGACGATGCGTCCAATGTATCCGGGTCATGAGAGAAGTACATGCGTCCATAAAGTTCATCGAGGGCTGACCAGGCATCTCTCCAAGTGGTAGTTACTTTTGTACAGCTGTCTTCATTGATAAAAACTTTGGTGATACGACCAGACGTGATACGGCTATCTTGGGGCATGAAGAATTTGGGACCTTGTGAAATTTGCTCTAACTTCCAAAAATATCCGGGTTCTTCAGACTCATCCACACGCTTATACATTATGGTCACCTTTGGTGCATTTTCGCACAAATACCTTCCAGAAAAGCAATGAGTTTCCTTTGCAACATCCGTTGCTAGAGCTTGAGTCATTTTGCGGAATCCGTTTCTAGAGCTTGACACCTAGGCAGAATTCGTGTCTAATAATAGTTTCATTTGCAGAAACGGTATCTAATTCTTTTGCCAACTGAAATGAGAAAAGAGTAATGCATTAATAGCAGCTCTGGCTAATGACAACATAAAACATGGTTCCTTCGTGGTTAGCATTATGTTATGAACGTAGAATATTGTGTTTTTAATTTTTCCTTGCCAGTTGATCGCACTCAACGCACCGAATTTCCTTTTGAATTACTGAACGTTTCATTGGTCCCGCTTTACGTTTGAATGGGTTAAGAACAGCGCTTGAACCTCACCTTCGAACAGAGAAATCAGATATTGCCAGAAAAACAACTTTGTTCCAAAGAGACAAATTCTGCAACCTACGTCAAACAGGATTTTCTGCAGTTCTTTAAAGTATTCACACGTTTCATTAACAACTTTGAATCACTGTATTATGCTCGCCGCTACAACTCGAACCCACGAACATTTCACATCGACCAACAAATCTCTGCCGTAAAAGATACAGCAACGGCTTTAAACTTGCTATGACAAAGCTTTCTCAGAGAAAAAATCAGCAACGCTGTAGAAGAACGTGTCATCAACATACCTACCTTTCCGCTTGAGGCAAGTTTCACTTCAATTGGGTTCCGAAAAATTTGATCTCAAATCATGAAAATCCACTTGAAAAACACGAGCAATAAAAATTGCTTCGAAAAACGATCCATACATTACACAAGACTTCTCCTTTCTGCTTAAGTTTTATTTATTCGTTCACCGTTTAGCCATTTGGGAAAACAATTTCCTTTTCACTTTGAACCAACTACCTACTGGATAATTAAATCTTTAATTTCATTGGCAAAGAAGTACGTACGTGCACGCAACAATTTTCAAGGACAAGAAAAAATAAAATTGCATTGATAAACATTTAAAACTGAAAGTCATTTAAAATGCTTTGATTCAACAGATTACACTAATATTTCAAAATCCACACAGGAAACAACGCTCAGACCTTGATCTGTTGGGTTCGTGTGACAAAGGTTGAAACGGAAATGACAAAATAACTATCCAACTTTTTCTGTAGGAGAGAAATGTTGGTATGCAGTGCTGTGCGCTTAATTCTATTCTGTGCTTGTCAACTGCAATATCTTTGTCGCGCGCTCGACTAACAAAAAGTAACGTTTGTTCCCTCATTTCAGCGATGCCAGCAGAATTATTACTTTTGGTTATATTTTCTTTCAGAAATTGTTTTCGACGGCAAGAATCAGTTGAAGTTTGCTGCTTAATTTGTGACAACTAGTTTTTGTGACAATCATTTTTCGTTTTATCTGCTTTTTGATTCTGTTATTGCAAAGGTATGGTGAAAAGCAAATAGCACTTAAACGTACAGTGAAACTTAGTTCCACTGCGTCAGAGCTGAAAGAACCACGGTTTCACAACTTTGAAGTGTTGATGAATAAATGTATGTCCACAATCCAGATGATCCATTGTGCATGTCGTTTACACGTCTTTAATACGAACTTAAAACAATAAGCATGTTTTCAGATCACGTTGTATTCCTCACTTAAGCATTCATTCATCCATTTATTCTCGTGCCCGCATTTGCTCTGAACAGATTCTTAGAGAAGCAGCTCTTTGAGAACTCGATATACCTGAACCTCAGCAACAATCTCAGGTAACTCCATTGGTTTCACACCAAGAGGGGACCAAGCAAGGTTGGAAATGTTGTGACGCGGCTCACGCCATCATATATACCATCGAGCATACGATTTCACTCAGGCTTCTTTTGTAAAGCAAATGTTCAGAAATACATCAACTCCAATAGCTTGTTCCCTTCCTAATGCATTTCCTATTGCTGCAGTTTAGCCAAACCTTCCTCTGCGTGTTTTTTTCAGTTTTTCATGCGGAATCCAACATTTTATACTTCGATGATTTTGCAAAGTTTTCAAATGACAAAATCTATAATAAAATATTATCATGATCATCATCGTCATGTCCTGTCCCACAGAGAGCAGCAATGGCAGTGACACCTTTACAGTCATCAGTGCAGCGTTTGAGACGATTTCCTGATGCTGCGTGCAATATCTTCACGTTATTTATCCCAGTTGCGTGCAATTGAGCTCATTTGGGTCTTAGGCGCAGCCAGGGGTGCAGCGGATCGTGCCCCCACATTTTCAGAAGATCTAGTCATTTTGTGTTTAGAGAAGCGGCGTCCCAAACTGAAATACTGTTACTCACCTAAAGTCAAGAACTTTTCCCCTCCCCAAATTCTTTGTTCCCCCGAAAAATTTTGGGCAGACTGCCCCACTGATTTGAGCAGGTGCGATGTTGAAGTTGTTCGTGTCACATTTCAGTAAATGTTTAGAGAGGAGTTTAGTGCAACCAGTAAGACGAATGCCAACGGTTAAAAGTGTTTTATGCCAGTCTGTGTGCGTTTGTATGTAACTTGGCACACAGAGGTGGAACATTCCTATCATGATGTATGTGACGAAGCATAACCAATTGACTAAACAAGCTCGATGAAGGTGATTGTGCCACTACAGTCAAATTCAAACGTTTGTTGGGATTTTCTAACTCATTGCGAAGATGCTTAGCAGGTTCTGCAGCAACACCAAATCGTCTGGGTTGTTCTTACTTTGTGGAGCAAAAAGTCCGTAGTTGGGGTATGGGTTAATGAAAGTTGTGAGAAGCAAACGAAACATTGACATAAATGAGTTTGCAACACCACTAATCTTGAATTAGCTTGGATTATTTGAATGGATTCACCAATATCAAATATCGACCGCTTTTGCTTCGGCATGATAAGCTTTCTCAACAGAATTACATCCCGGTTCATAATAAAGAGATTTTAATCTTTGTTATATTCATAATGCAGATATTTGTATTGTTACTTTTGAAGAAGATAAATTGATGTTTTTCAGCTGATCTCCAATATATCAACTGCATTTATGTATGTCTCAGTTCAACATTACACAACAATGAGTTGCAAAAAATGATATACGTTTTTTGCGAAATTGTACAAAATGAAAACTTTTCAATTAAATGGGAGAGACAGAAAACAATGTTCACTTTCCTAAAAGTGTTGATGCTAATTCTTGTGTCTTGTATCCACTGATTGATCCTTTCGGAGAATTTCAATTCATCTCTGACACAAACAGTGAAGGAAGCATAAGCTATGAAAAGGTTAACATACATATAAAATAGAGGGTGCACTATCTACGAAAAAGTTAAAATTCATAGACTCAACAATTGTTTTTGGTAAAATAAACGTTCAGAGTTACGTACAGGGTCTTTTCAAAAACTTTTGACAGATATATTAGCACTTATATCGCTCTGTGGTTAGTGGGAATTTCACTAAAATTGGCATTACTCCCGATCTAAAAATTGGCATTACTAGCGATTTTTTGGTTGTCCGGAAAGACGATGTCACCTATGCATTCGTTTACAATGTTTGAGAGAAGAGGTGTCGATAAGCATTTTGGCATTTTCAAAGCGCAAACCTGAATATCATTGTGTCCACATGACTTATTAAAATCTCATCCGTTAATTAGTGTATTTCCTCAGGAGTGGTTGGTGATGAAAATAGAGAATTCATGTGGCGTGGAGGAAGATAGTTTTTTATATGTGCATCAATAGTTTCAGTTGAGACAATCAGAGCGAAATTTGCCGGAGCCGAGGTGAAAAAACTATGATTTAATGCATCTGCAATTAATTTTTATGTGGGAAAACTTGTTCATCAATGTTTAACTCTTGCAGAAAGCTGGACAGTGTGTGTCTCACGAAAATGTCATTAATTAATGTCCAAGTTTGCGTTAAGTTTCTATTGCTTTTACCAAATTGGTCTTTGTAGTATTTGCACTCAGCTAATTCTTTGACATGGGTAAGATGGTTACGGAATTATCTTTACCTTTCGAAATCTTCTAGATGTTTTGATCTTTTATAAATGCGAAATAAGTAGTCCCTATGCTTATTTTTAAAAAAGTGATCGCTTGAGTTATTCC
>JGI24158J21664_10011151_pt1 | contig 11961 bp, 7 predicted proteins | sample Ectturendosymbi3_FD_21664 | JGI IMG/M metagenome (IMG submission 21664) | reverse complement strand
CAAATATCATTCGATCAAAAGTCTGGAAAACCAGAATTGACACAAATGCAACGTGAACAAAATGGCTGTGAGAAATTTTAATTGCTATTTTTAGAAAGCAGCAAGGCAAGTAGCCAACACAAAAATTCAGGAATTTATTAACAGAACCCGACAAGTAAAAGCTACAGCTGTGAATATATTTTTTGTGAAGAAAAACAGAAAGTAGGTCTATTCGTGTACCACCTTGAAGGCCTTCGCGTATCACTAGTGGTGTGCGTACCACAGTTTGAGAACCACTGATCTAAACCAACAAATGAAAAAACATTCTTTTTCGGCATCCATCCCAAATTAGGCGAGCAATGTAGGGGGGCAAAAACGCAAATATCATGAAAAGTATTGGTTTCGGGTAAATTTAAACTGCATATTTAGAAAGCCCAACCTAGAAAACATACGTATATACACCAATTTCATTAGGATTGGACTAGCAGTCTAGAGTTATACTCATTTTTGTATTGCTCATCATTGTGAATGTCATCTAGTGGTAAAAATACAAACGCAGTGACAAATAAAAAAACGCTCAACCAATTTTTGCAAAATTGGTGTCAATTTTCCTAAAAATTTGTAGCTGCAAACATATGTGAAAAGGAATGAAAACCTAAACCATGTGGTTCCAAATTTCAGAAATTTGGGCTGAATTATAATGAAATGACCCTTTCATATTTCTACCTGCAATCCAGCATACTAATTTCTGACAACTAAATAGCTTGGGAGAAAAGGACAGACCACTTATTATGTCACAGTAGTGAATATGATGAATGAATGTGGAGTGTGATGTGTTAATGTCAGCTGGAGGCACACACACACAGAATCAGCAGTGTCAGAGCTTACATAAGAAATTTTTTTGTGTGGTTAAAGATATACTTTTGCTAAGGTTAAAAACACTGGCTGGAAGTAAAAGTAAATTTAAAAAATTATCATTTTGGCAAAATATATGCTGTGTACTGCAGTATGGGCAAAAAAATGTTTTTGCAGCCGTTCGCCAACATTCCCATATTTGCAGTCAAATTGTGTGCATGAAATTTGTTCAAAATGAATTTACACCATGAAGGACTCCTTTTTGGGTATTTTTGACTTCAAAACTGGATTCCCAGACCTAAAAAAAACCCTGGTACCAACTTTCATGCATTCAGCTGCCCTAGTATTCATGTGGCAACCAATTTAAGCAGTCATTAAACTAGAAAAAATAACAATAAAATCAAAACGTGGGTAGGAATTGACAACAATATTTTCCTGTTGTCAAGTTGTCTTGGACACACAGGTGTAAAAATTTTTAGTGAGAACGTAGCTTCTCGATGGCTCTCGGTTTCAGAATGAACTCTTTGCCCTACTGGCTTTTTGAGACTTTCTTTATCGTGAAAAAATATGCACTGCAAGTGTTGGATTGCAGAATGCTTCTGGTTAATAAATTCGTTTTTTCCAAACGACAGCAAAAGTGTTTGTGACACAATGAGAGGTTTTGATGTTATATTTCTTCGGACATCACGATGGCCTAAAAAAGCAAGTCCTATCAGAAACGCTGCCATTTTGATCTTTTGCGACAAAACCACAACTGTATCCTCTGTATGTTGCTCATTAAACATTTACATCACTTGCTTTTAATTGCCATCACAGGTAACTTGGGTCGAGTTGATTACATAACAGAGCACGAGTATGACTTATTCATTCGGCCTGACACTTGTAATCCGAGGTTTCGAGTATGGTTTTATTTCACTGTGGAAAATGTTCGACAAGATCAGGTATTTGATGTTGTTATAAGTCACGATTTAAACAGCTGTACAGTTTCTACCAACACCTGTTTACATAAATTTCAGAGAGTCATTTTCAATGTGGTCAACTTCAGCAAAACTAAAAGCTTATATCGGGAGGGAATGTCTCCTGTTGTCAAGTCAACAAGCAGGCCGAAATGGTAAGTTACTATTGTTGATGTAGGACGTCTGATGTGTATTCTGTGTCGATTCTATCATGTTTCCCAGGCAAAGAATTCCATCAAAGACCGTGTATTATTATCGATGTCCAGACCATAGAAAGAATTATGTGATGTCATTTGCCTTCTGCTTTGACAAAGCTGATGAAAATGAAGTGTACCATTTTGCTTATTCTTATCCCTACACGTACACTCGCCTGCAATCATTCTTAGAACGAATTGAGAAAAAGCAGTTCAATTATTTCAAACGAGAACTGCTCGCCTTGACCGTGGTAAGTTGCCCGTTCGTATATGCGCACGGGCGCCTATAACACTGTCACTAGTACGGTATGTTTCTCGTAGCAACAACGTCGGTTGGATCTTCTTACCATCACTTCAAGTGAAAACTTCAGAGAAGACGAAAAACGAACCATTGTATTTGTCACTGGGAGGGTGCATCCTGGAGAATCACCAGCATCTCATATTGTGCAAGGTGCAAGTTGTTGTCAGCAGACACTATGGTGCATTGATTCACAGCCAATTTTAAAGGGAGATTAAGTATCATCGATAGCTATTTACAACTATTTGATCTGAGACCGTTTGACAGAAATGAAGGATCTCGGTTTTTGTAAAATACAAACGTATTTAAAACTTAGTGTGAAATTTTTAAAGCAAATCTTTGTAGCGCAAGTGGAAATTTATGTTAAGTCTCGTCATTTTCAGATGCAAACTATATAATTACTGTCCTTACTGAAACGTTTCTTCTACTTTAAAAAAGCACTGACTTTCCGCAAGCTTCCCACCACACCAGTGCGGCTTAAAAATATGTCACCGTTTCAAGGGGCAGACGAGAAAGTAGAGCTGTGTCTTTTCATTGCCAATTGAAACAGTGTATTGAGAACGGGAGTTGCACAAGCTTTTTTGCGACTCTGCTTTTCTGAATCTATGTGTAACTGCTGCAGTTGGAGATTATTATCGATTGCAAAAATGTATATATTTTTTTAAAGCGACTGAAATCTTGAACGTTGTATGATGATGCTAAATTTCAAGACAGTTTTAAACAAACTTTTAGGAAAGCGCGCAGGTAGCACTTTAAGATGATGAAACGCTTCGTTTGGTAGTTGTTACCTGGATTTCTATTCAAAGTTCAAAGTAATGATGTTTAGGATTAGAGATCGACCGTGGGGCCGATATCGATACCGATGTATCGGCCATTCATGGACTGATAACCGATATTTCCAAATTTTTAAATCTTGTTTTCTGCTTCATTATTAAAAATATAATATATTATATGCCTTGCTTTTTTGCAGAAACGTCAAAAATCAGGATTTATGAGCCAAAATTTTTCAAATTGCGGCAATTTCAATATTTTGCTATGATTTTTAACTAATCTGATTAATGATGATGCTTTTGTTTCGGCTGCGACGGCAGACACGTGCTCCATCGTTCATCTTGTCTGCTTGTTTATGAAAACACACCTGCTAGCGTTGCTGCAAGATAACTATATTTACTTGGTTCGTTGTGCTTTCTTGCGCAAATTGTCTGCATGCGTGAGGAATGTAACAGTGTTTTGTAAACATCTACTGAGAACGATTTTAAATCGGCCGTTTTGGCCGATACCGACATATCAGTAAGACCCAAATATCGGCCCGATATATCGGTCTACCTCCATTTAGAATTGCAAGTCTTATATTTTGATGTTGAAAGTTAACTGTTTTTCAGATACCGAAGCATTGCTTGAATGGTGGTTATCACACTTTTTGCATTGGTTAAAATTTTTCCAGCGATAAATTTCGCTATTTTAATCGTGTTCACTACTATTCACTAACGTCTGTACGTATTAGTTTGCTGGACGTGTTAGTTCGCTCGATATTAACAGCGCTGGGCATCGATAGTAACTTAACCTGAACCTTTATTTAGGTAAATTTCGTCATTCAAAAAGAGATAATACTACTGGAAAAGAAGACTATTTTTATCAGCAGCAACCCCGTTATACAATTAGAATTGTTGACACCCCTCAGTCGATTTTTGATCAAGTTTTTCAGCTTATGCTGACAAGATGCCGTTTTTTTGCGATGGCGATCGAAATTATATTGCTTAGCCTACAGTGGTTTACTGTGTTCGATTTTAAACTGGCCGTTTGCCATTGTTTTTTCACTAGAAAAGGAAAAAAACAACAGAGTAATTTTGTACGCACGTGCTTTTCAATCGATTTTGATTAACACTCAATAGTTGCAATGAAAGCAGTCACTGACATTTCTCGTTACGTACGTAATGGGTCGTGAAACAGTTTCAACCAGTAGAGATAGAAATCCGGGCGTGACGAGTTTAAGCTACGCCAGTAGTTGGTGCACCGTGCTACTTCAGTAGCCAGTTACCTCGTTGAGACTTCTGTAGCATGGCCTCGTACGTGAATGAACTCACTTGAAAAGAGTGCTTGACAATCTTTCGTTCTATTGTCAAAATGTTTGCAGGATTCATTGATTTTCTAACCAGCAACCATCCCATCGCCCGCGTGCTGCGCGACAACGTTGTTTTCAAGGTTGTACCTATGCTTAACCCGGACGGAGTGTATTTGGGAAACTACAGGTGACATGGCGGTTGAATTGACACTGTGCATACTTTTTTAGTTTTCTATCTGGTCTCTTTTCTGATTATGTGAACTTGACAGCTTGTTAGAACACAACTAAATCACTTTGCAGATGTTCTCTGATGGGTTTTGACCTTAACCGTCATTGGCAAGACCCCTCTCCGTGGGCTCATCCAACCCTGCACGCCACCAAACAGTACCTTATGAATCTTCATTCTAATCCAGTAACTTGTGTGTTGTTTTGTTGTGTGTGTTTTCATGTGTATAAGTTCAACCGTGTGCTACAATCAAAAAGCGTTTTTCCACTTAGTGCTAATTTGCGTTGATAAGCGTTGTTGTTGAGAAGCAGGGCTGTGAAGCCGGAGCCCAAGCAATTTTGGATGGCTGGAGTCGGAGCCAAAAAGTTTTAGATGGTGGAGCCGGGGCCTGGAATTTGGGTTCCGGTTCCGCAGACATACTGTAGTTTGTCTCGCTACGGTGGAGATAAGCAATAGTTCAGTTTTTATCCAACCGGAATGGTCTATAAACAACAAAAATCTAGCAGGAACTACAGTTGGCTTTACGATGACACATTTTCAAATGTTACCGTTCTGAATCGTGTTGACAAGCCAAACGTATTTCCACAAATAATGATATATCTTTATTATGCAGTTTAACAAATCATTTTTATTGTTGATTACGATACAAATGCAAAATTTATTTTGTTATTGTGTTGTGGCTTGTATTTGTCTTGAAGTTTCAAAACAAAACTAAACATTCTCCCATGGGCTCTGTAAATTGCAGTTTATTTCAGTTTTGGTCATACAAAAATTTGCTTAACCTTGGCTTTGTTTTAACAAAACAATGAAAAATAGCCTTGGGTGTGATCAATCACTCTTACTTGGAGAAAGAGGATACGCGGCTAATAATGTTAAGTTCCAATTTATTATGATGAAACTTCTAACGATGTCAAAGCGTCCACTGGTGGGATTCAACCTGCAGTCTTTTCCGTAAGCAGTACCATACGGGAATGTCCTAATATTTCCATTATTGATTGTCTTGTCATTTTTAAAACATGTTTTGTCAATTGAGCCAGCAGTTACTGTTGAAGTTATTAAGGTCGCATTTATCAATGCATCTTGGAGTGTCAAACGTTCATAACTTTCCCGAAAAATCATTGTAAAGAAACGAAAACGCATGAACTAGTCCAAGGGTGGGCAAACATTTTCTGCGGAAGGCCACATTGAAAATTTTTTTTCTACCTGGGGCCGCATATATTACATCTATAATCGCTTTAAAACTTCAACAAAACGTTTTACACTAGCTAGCACAAAATGAAGGTAACAATAGTCACTTCCGGTTGAGTAATAATGCGCTTTCGAATGAAACGTGTGAAATAAAATCTCGAGATTCTAATATAATCGATAAAATTACTTTAACATAGACTCGAAATATGTACTGTCTACGTATGGACATGTGTGGCCACACAAATGCCCTCGCGGCCCGTAATGCCCAAGGGAATTAATTAATTAATTTGCAGTTTTTGAGTCATAATTTTGGAACCAGAAACGCTAGAAAGTCGATCAAGGGCTCTAAAGACTCGTATTATCGCGCAGAATGAAATAAAACCTAGAGCCACGAAATCGGCTGCTTGGGTCGGCTCCCAGGGGACGATGACGTTATCCAAAAAACGCAAAACCTACCCTAATTATGACCTCACCGACAAAAAATAAAAATCTAAAACTTTCCAATTTTTTTTCCAAACTACAAAACTTTCCGAGTCTTTGGAGGGTTTGAACAGCTCTTTAGCTCAATCAGGTGGCAAATTATGGCATTTGCCCAAATTGGCCAAGTATACCTTTTGTGGGTTTTATCGAAAAAACAAAAATGTGGTTTTCTAGCCATAATTTTGGCACTAGAAATGCTGGAAAACCGATCAAGCCCTCTAAAGACTGATTATAGCCTAGTTTCCAAAAAAAACTTGAGCCAAAAATGACTCGTTGGGTGTAGCACCCAGGGCCAGATAACCTCAGCCAAAAATGCGCAAACCTACCCAATTATGACGTCATCGACGAAAAACCGAACTCCAAAATTTTCCATTTTTAAAAAAATCGATTCTAGAAGACTTACCGGATCTTCAGAGGGTTTGAACAGCTCTTTAGCTCTAGCGGCTGGCGAGTTATGGCCAGAAATGTGGCGGCCAACATAGTGGCCGGTGCGGGCGGTTTTGAAGTCTTCGAGCCAGGGGTGTAGTGGGGTGGGAACGTGTAAGAATGGCGTTCCCACACCTTTCTTTCGTGTGGGAACGCGTTCCCACACCTTTTTGCACTAGTAACGTTCCTTGAGGATGTGGGATCGAAACGATTACATTAAAACATGACTGCAGTTTCACAGATGCGACACGCAGATTCGCACTGCTAGTCAAAAGTCTACATTGAAAAAGGAAGATCTAATGTAGAAATTCTTGTAAGCGATTGATCACTTTATTCGAGCTATTTGGTGCAGTCTTCCTTTTTATTTAGTGTGGGAACGGCGTTCCCACACCTCTTTGTTTAGCACTACACCCGTACTTCGAGCATTAATAATTCTCTACTTCTTGTAGAACTTGGATATTGAGTTCTACATTGATATCCACGCTCATTCAACTCTAAGCAATTGCTTCATGTACGGCAATATTTATGACGATGAAGAACGTTTTCAAAGACAAGCCGTCTTTCCTCGTTTGATGTGCAGCAACGCTGACGACTTCAGTTTTGCGAACACAGCCTTTAATCGCGATGTCGTAAAGGCAGGCACAGGCCGTCGGTGAGATACGCTAGCTGCGTTTTTACCCCAAGGCTGACGTTTTCGCTATAAATGTGTTGAATTTTATTTTAACGCCATACCAGTCTTATATCTTTTTGAGGAAATCTTTATCCTGATAATTTTTTCAACGTCTTAGTGCATATTTTTCGTTTAATTAGCAGCTTGCTTTTCGATTTCAACATCTTTATGGGAATCTCTGTGAAAATACCAGATTGTGATTGGGAGTATTTTCTTGAAGGCAAAGTGAAAAGCTGTTTTCTGGTTTTGCAATGTAGAAAAATGAAATCTCCCTCGGTAAAGATTTCAGATATAACAAGGGAAATTTTTATGCATACAAGTGAACAAATATTAAATATTGAATTTACAAAAAAATTTTCGAGAGATGGGTGTGTTGCTAACGTGCATACAGTCTGGGATTGTGTTGTTAATGTGCATGTAGTGCAGGTTTTTTTTAAGGAAAATATTAGGTACCCAGTATGGACCTGTAGGGACCCGATTTTTCAGATTCTTGGTATCCGATTTTCTCTGATTCCAGAGACCCGATGATAATTTTCTCTGATTCTAGGGACCCGAATCGGGTCCCTGAAACGCCTTAAAAAAACCCTGATGTAGTGTTGTTTTAAACGCAAATTGATGGGAGTATCAGCAAATCAAAACGTTAAAGTAATTGTTTAAAAATGGATTAGAGATAAACCAAAAATAAATTGCATTGCGTAAATTAGAAAAGGTTTTCAGTTTACCTCATTGAAGAAGCACATTGCTCATGTCACCGTGGCTAAGAAGTATTGTTTATCGTGTCATTCTATGTTGCATTATCACATATTTTGTTTTTTCGCTTTTTCAGGCTTTGGTGCAATGCTGCTTTCCTACATCTAATTGCGCTAATTGATTAAGCGTTTATGCGTATGATATTTTGAATAATTTATTGTGTAATTTACTAGCTAGGATAATAGAGAGGTCATATTTGCAAAAACGACAAGACAAGTACATCTCGCCATGACGAATCCTATCAAATGAGCTCTTCAAATGAAGTGTTGTTGCTTAGGTGTGAGACTCATTCTATTTCCAGTGGTGAACCCTTTTCAGCACGCTCCGCCTCAAGGGCCGACATAAGTCTCTGCGTGTTCATAAGTCTGTTTGGTAGAATCTCATTGCTTGACTGGGGAGTGTAGTGTTGTGTCGCAGAAATGGACATGCACATAACGGGTTACCTCTTGTTATCAGATTCCTTGGAGGTATTTTGGATGAATCTTCGTATTGCTACACACTTGAAGTTTCTTTTTACAATTACTTCAATGGCTTGTCTCCACATCCCATACCTTACACTGAGGAAACTTGTATCCTGTATAGTTTGTACTGAATTTGTAAAAGTAAAAATGACGAATTCATGGTATCATTACCAGGTCTTGTCTTCCTCCTTTGACGTGTACCTTGCAGTTGGTCGGTAAAAGTTTACACCATTTAGAAATACGTGAAATTACCTTTTAACTTTTTGCTGAAGTCTGTGAAAATACTGGGTAAAGTCTCCGCGTGGCCGCAAACTCTTTCCGTCACCGAATTTTTCTTAAATTCAGTTTTGTAAGCTTTTCTACTAAACTTCTTGCCATTTGGAACATCAAAATAAGCCGTATCGGTTTTATAAACCGGACACGAATATCAAATAAATCACTTCTTTCATGGCTACGCAGTTTGCCGCTGTGAGTAAACATGGCGGCACAGCAAATGCAGATGTGTTCAATGCTGCACTTTTTTGTTACCTTTCTACAGCCTATGCTTTTTATGCATTTGCTGTTCATGGTAAAAGAACAACCATGATGGTTACTTTGTTTAAAGCATAAAACGTCAGCTTGCCGATGACTTAAATTCGTTACTTATATGAAAATCGTATGCTGAGCAAATTTTTTTAACGCCAACAATCAGACACGAGAGTGGGACGCAATCTTGCCAAGACCTTCGCTGATTATTACAAGTTGAGTGCACAAGTCGTTCCCAAGCCAACTGCTGCAGGGTCGAACTTGAGGTGAGACGCAACGCTTTTTATGATTAAACCCGAATATATGAGTTGCAAAATTTCTCCGCGAAAAATGGTGTGTTTGGTTTTCACTCACCGCTTTTTGAACCTCCGCAACTGCGGGTTAAAATGTTTTGGTCTGCTTTACTTTCGGGATTTGATGTGAAAACATCCCAATTTGCTCTTTCATAACAAAACCATGCGGAGTGAAAAGATTTTGACGCGCTGAGATAAAAAAGGAAAGCTTTCGGAGGTATATAAGTAGGTTATGTAGTTATACTGTTCCTTGTCTGTGTAGAGAAAAAGAGAAATCATCTATGGGGAAAAGAAAGACTGTTCGAGCGTCGGCCAGTTCTTCTAGCAATGGGAATGGCTCTGGTGTCCGGGCGACGATTCTTTCTCCTGTTCCTAAGCCTAAACAAAGAGACTACCGCTTTTAGTATATCTTTTTACAGTTATTTAGCCCGTTTCCACATTTCATCTTCAAACTCTTCCGATTCTTGCGTTGTTTGCACATGCGCCATGACGCATTTTGGCATTCGCTGTGTGCACGAGAATTATAATCGTATTTCATATAGTACGCTTTTGTTTTGAATGACTAGTACTCTTACTAGTAATAACGGCCTACTTTAAAAATAGTTTTATTTGCAAGTGGCTTTTCAGCCTGCAGTGTGCATAGATCAAGGATCAGTAAGCAGCTGAAAGAAACATTCTCATCATCCCTCTGCTCAAGCTACAAAATGCCGTTCCATGAGACCAAAACGAAGCAACGCTTGTCGTAGAGTGAGTGCGTTTTGTCAAGCATGAAGCTGTTACTCACCAGACACTCTGCGTTGCTTACGTCACAATCCTTAATTAATAACTATAATTCGAACACTGTGCAGCAGCTGCAGTTTTTTCTAAATTTTGGCTCGTACTAAAAATGTTTTTCTCACGCTATGACGTGACTACTTGCGTGTTGTAGCTCGTTACTGTTAACGACATATTAAACAGAGCGCAATAAATTTTCCGAAGGAGGGCGTTTCGCTGACAAGCCACAACATATGCCTGCTATATAGGAGCACCTGTCTCCAACATAACTTCTGTTTGTTAGCTGCTCAATACAAGCTTGGATAAAACTTCGGCGGCGATAATTTCGCTCTGTAACCAACAAAAGTGTTTGGTTCAATTTTTATTTTATCCAAGAGAGGAATCTTTTCTTCCCAGAGGGTAGGCTACGTTGGCTGAGCATGAAGAATTAATTTATTCCTATTTTTATCTTCGCTGTTCGTTTAAGATTAGTTTCTGGTGCGAAGCATGACGCTGTGTCACACTTATTGTAAAATTGAGCAAAAATAAGCAGAAAAAATTTGCCAAATTGGATTATCTGGTATTTTGATGTCACTAGTTCCGATTCGAAGTCGTAGTCAGATTTACTGCAAAACTGTTTTTGCACCAAACCCGTGCTTTTTGCTACACGTTTTCTTAATGGGTCGTTCGAGGCAGAGGTTTTCACGTAAATGGGTAATGAGATTAGCGGTTATGCCCTGCATCCCACTTTAAAAATACCGTTTCAAACTTCTTAAGCTTGTTGCAATAGCGCATAAAGGTAATTATTTACCACCAGTGGCGACTCGTAATAGAATTGACCAGGTGGGCCAGGGGCGTAACGAGGTTAGATGGCGCCCGGGGCACGAACCAAGTTTGGCGCCCCATGTTCGAACCTGAGGTCTTTCGGAAGTAAATGTACTGTATTGAAGAAAATACTTGTGACATAGTTGTGACTTTTCGGCACCCTCATAGTCTTGGTGGCGGAAATGGGGGGCCGCAGGCATAGGCCTAGGACCCTAACTTTTTAATTTCGAATTTTGACAAATGGTAATGGCTTATTGTTTCATATGACTCAGCCAACAAGCAGGAACACCATAAAAGCCATCGCATGCAGTAAACCAACCATCAGCGAAAATTAGAGCAAATGAAAACACAATGGCACAATAGCTGATCAGTGTAAACAAAGACGGGCGCTGTGTCATATGGGATTGGCGAAAGTCCATGGCGGTCATCTGGTCAGCCAACCCGTTTATCACTTTTTGACAAGTGTTGAGAAACAACAGTTGGAGACCAAATAAGCATAATGAAAAGAAAAACAAGAACAAAAAACGAGTTAACGCAGAACATGGTGAAGAAAATGTACAGGTGAAAGCGCATGCCTATGTAAATAGATGAGTGGATCGAATTTAAGTGAAGGAATTTGGTGTGGTTAGAATATTTTTAGCAATACAAATAAATTAAAAAATAGTAATAAAAAAGTTACAAAAACTAATTAATGAGGTATAAAAGAAAATAAAGCAAAACAGAAAAAAACAAAAAGTGTACTTCATGTCGAAAAGCATGGAATGTGAACGCAGAAAATACGAAAAAGTAAATTCACACAAAAAACAAAACAGAGTTACAGAATAATAGAATACACAGTATTTTGTTCTGGACAAGTGAAATGTTGCTAAAGTTCATAATTGGGAATTTTTTTCCTGTAGGAGGTGTTTCTTAAGTTTCCATTCAAAGGTAAAGGTGGTTGAAAATTTAATATCGTCTGGTATTGAAGACCATACTTTTGGGCCAATAAATTTAAGAGAACATTTTCCTGAGGAAGAGTTA
>JGI24158J21664_10011149_pt1 | contig 11962 bp, 3 predicted proteins | sample Ectturendosymbi3_FD_21664 | JGI IMG/M metagenome (IMG submission 21664) | reverse complement strand
TCTCACAAATAAATCTTTCAGGCAGTGGACTACACATAAAATAAGTTAACTCATCTAACGTGGATGATTTGCATGTGCGTTGTGGCTTGATGTAGGCAACGGTTGTTGGAGAGAGTGTAAACAAGATCATGATCGTTGGTGCCCTTACACCACAAGAAAAACAAACTGGAGCCAGGTAGTCGACACTTGAAGTTAAGCTTGTCGCAGTTGGAAAAGACATTTAACGTTTTTGACACATTTTGTGAATTTTGTTCATCACAAAATGATAAAATCTGTTGACTGTTGTCATTACTTTTAGACGTTTTACAAAAGGAGCTAATTTCTTGATTGTTCTGTTTTTTTCAAAATGTTTTGAACATATTTTTCCGATCTCCGCGCATTGTTTGTTGCTGCGGGCCTTTTTTATTCTGACTGAAATGGTTTGTTTGGTATTTGGGCACTCATCAGTGATCTCCGCCTTAACGAAAGGCTAATGAAATTACGCTCGAGTGTATTTTTATAAATTAATTACTGTAATAGTCTGCCGTATGCTATTTGCACACTTTTCGCTTGTGGCGACATCCGCCTTTTGTACATTTGGAGTCATAAAAAGCATATAAGAGTACATGCAGGCTACGTGATTTGTCAAAACGATATACTCAGTAACAGTTCTGTGATCGGGTACATTCTTATTTTCACTGCTATGATGTTGTAAGATTGTTCCCTTTGAACAGTTACCCACAAGAGTTTATGATAGGCCTACAAAAATAGCTGAGTTTATGTCTACAATACGCAGGGGATCCAAAATTGATTTTAGCAGTTCTAACAATTTTATGTAGCATTGAATGATGTAAGTTATGCATACAGCAAATCATTTACTTTAGTCTTTAGAGAAGGTCTGTTTGAATATTGATTTTATTTAGCTTTGATCAACGCTACTACATGAAAAAGTTACTGTATGTGTCTAATGTTCGACCATTACCTCTGCTGCATTAATCAAGATCATACAGGAACAGCAACGTGGCTGAATTGCAGTGCAGCGTTTTGGCCAAAAGAAAAATAATTCCTGCACATGATGAAATTGCGCAATGTTCAAAAACACGTTGAACTTCACCATATTTATCAAGGTTTATCAAAAGAAATCCCGCGTAGAGGCGAGTTTTTTTCATAGAATCTTATAACAATTTTGATATAGGCTAACCTAGAATTAAATTATTTGTTAGAAAGAGTTGTATTCCTAAATTTTTAGATTCTACGTCACGCAAGAGCATTAAAAATTTAAGCCAACTGAAGATTTTTCACCTTAAGCAAGGAAACAACGAAGGTTTGTTGGTAGTTGGCATCACTGTCTAAATCTGACAAACACTTTCAATTAAGTTTTGGAATTTTTTACAACTTTGCATGCAGATGTAAAGAAATATTTCAAGTACACATGTACGCGACTGGGCGTTAGGCGTTTATTATGTAGTAGTTGTTTTTATTCTCATGGCACAGCTAGTGGGTTAGGATTGTTTGTTGCTTAGGCTATTTCATAGTGCTAACCAACACACTTTTAACTCAGTCATACTTCAGACATTACGCTACAAACCATTTTCAGATTTTGGACACAGGATTTAGCTGCTAGCCGCGAAACCAATCTGAGGAAAAAAGAGACAGACTAATTAAAATTCGTTTGTTGTTTGAAAATCGCTATTATACTCTTTTACGGAAATCTGTCAAACGATATTTCAGTGCGGTTGTAAACATTCATGGATTGCAAATCGACTAATGAAAAACAGTTGGATGTCAGCCCTCACCAGTCTTTGTTCAAGTCTCTACGCCTTATTGATGCTAGTTTGAAAGCTTTCAAGTGCAAAATTGTACTCTTTTTTGAAGGTCAGCAAGTATTTATTAGCGTCGGATTAAGCTGTAGAAGGGGGGAGGGCAATATTCTGGCTATAGAGTTTTAGTTGCAATTTTGACAACTTTTGCAGCCATAAGTGCTGGAGCTAAGAAAGGCTTCTCTTTGATGAACATCATTAAAACCAAACTGAGTTTTGTAAATTTTATGCAGGACAGCTAGACACCTGGCACTTCTACAGTTGGCTAAATACATGAAATTCTAGTTTCGTTTAGGAACAGATTAAACCTGGAAGCTGGATAAATTGATGCACTGTAGCAGCAAAAAACAGCCGGTTGAAAATCTGACAAACTTATGGAGATTCATAATGAAAATAACGGCCAAAGAAAATGACATAAACAACATGCAGCTTTCCTATAAACACTGGGTTCCTTCCAAGAACCGTTGCGCATTGGACTTCAAATGCATGTCAGCCGCAAAGAAAGATTTTGACCCAGAAGAACATTATATTTCATCGTTGTTTATTACATGTTATTTATGTTTTAGTTTCAGATGATGTTTTAGTTTCAGATGAGTCTGTATACGTCTAGTGCCATGTCGATTCCATGATTGCCATAGTGATTTGTGTCAAATCTTTTTTGCTTGAAATCAAACTTTCTTTAATCGGTTCAGTGCCAAGCATTGCAGCCGATTGTGGTCCCACAGTGCAGTCGGTGGATTTGGGTAGGAGAGAGTAGAATGACCCTTTCATCATCATTATTGTCAGATCCAGTCTTGACCTGGAATGGTACAGCACCTGGCAGGGTTCCAAATTTGGGTTAAATAATTTGTCAATATTTCTGAGGGGTACTGACTTTTCGGTCTGGAGACATTTTGGTCGCGACATTTCTGTACATAAAAAATGATAGCATTTGTTTATTTAAATTATTATAGAGGCAGGCAAAATGCCACGAGCTGGTGTTATGCAAACTCCCTTTGATATTGCAGCGAAGTGACAGTTTGTCAGGTGAAATTTAACACCAGTTGGTGTTATACCAACTTGATTTAAGTATGTTTGCATTAACTTAACATAAGAATCATATGTTGATGCTGATTAATGGTTGAATCTGTAATCAATGTTTGTATTTTTTTTAAATAAAACTTTTCGTTGATTCAAGTACGTTTGCAATAAAAATGTTGGAAGAAGTGAAGACCATTTTTTATTTTTTTGGTCATTCACCAAAACTGGTTGATGAAAAGTTTTTTCGTTGAAAATGGACACATTTTAAGAAAATATGCAAAGGGTGCCTAAGTTTCTTTTGATCTTGTCAGCACTTTTTAGACACCAGTCGACTTATAAAAATCTTAGAGGGAACATTGACCTGCACTAGTACATTTTGAATCCCTGTTCAAAGGATGTAAGCAGTACCAAATTGTTTGCAAAAAAATAAACAGTTGATGCTGTAGCTTCCAATAGCAACACACTTGATGCTTTAGTTTGTAGCATCTTTGCCTGAAGACAGAATGAGTTTTAGATAACTTCACAACAAGAGCTTGGCTGATGCATAGGCATACTGATATATATTGGGCTATATGGCGATGTTGCCGATGTATGATATCATCAAAATTCCACCGATATATATTGTCAATATTTGCTCATAAAAGCTGCTACACTGTTGTTGTGCACAGAGGTTCAGAAACCCAAGTTGCTACTTTTGTCTATGATTGATCAATGCAAATTCTCTACCTTTGCCTTATAGCACACAGCTCCCCAAACACATCAAGTAGTGCATGATATACACAGACCCGCTGCGCAATCATCCCAATAAACCGCTCTATGATATAACATTAAGTCACAGGTTATTGCGCAGTAAGCAGATGACTGCCTACAGTAGCGCATCTAGCCTGGAAAAAGGGGGTCTGTCATGCAAGGGCAGCTTTTGATATCACTTTTCAGCATAAAACTAAATTTTTTCTTAAGACTAGAAATCAACTGAAGAATTTTGCCGATGCTGCCAAAGTATCACATTAGCAAAATTCCACCAATATATAGTAGATCGGCAATATTTGCTCATGAAAACCTCTACACGACTTTTTTGCACAGAATGTTCAGAAACCCAAGTTGCTACTTCATCTCTGAATAATAAATGCAAATTCTCTGTACTGTTCCTTATGACACGCAGCCCTCTGACTGCACTTGCTATGCGCAATATTCAGACCACTCCGCAATTGTCCCAATAAACCGGTATATGACATAACATTGGTCCTCAGGTTTTGGCACAGTAAGCAGATGGCTACCTGTGAACAAATCGGGGTTGCGAACGTGACATGGTAATAGACTATTTTAGTGACCCAGTTTTGCACAGAATTCTATGTTATACACTTTATCATCGCACTGAAGTATTGTCCTTCAACTGTAGTTTGAGTGTTGCAAAATATCCACATTGATTAAATTAACAGCAATGAAGAATAAAACATTGGTATTGGCCACAAAAAAGCCTTATCGATCAAGCTTGATCTAAAACCCAATAAAACTTGGCTAGTAGCCTAGCGCAAATAACTATCGAGAATAGATTGTGATATTGATCTCATTTTGAGTTAAAGCACATCAGGAAAGATTTCCAAGTTATCATTGCTTTTGGTCACAGCTCATTTCTCACATCACAGTCACTGTTTGTTCCTACAAACTTCATGCTGGAAAGATATACTTAGCTTGTCAAACATTCAACAAATGTCAGCCATAGAGCAATGACAGCTGTTTATCCATATGTTACAATATGTACATACACTTATAAAATCGATACTGACAATCAGCTGCACAACTGCGTCTATGGAGCGCTGTCTATCAAGATGACAGCGTTATAAATATACTTGCGAAATCACTGTGGAGAAGAATGATTGAGTTGCAATTGCTCTGATGATTTTACATCATAATGTAAAAGTGAATTACTCGAAATCAATATAGAGGTTCTTTCAGAGCAAACAACATTGTCAACTGTTCAATTCCAAAAAGCTATTTTAGAAATACAACACTTGACTGATGCGATGTGACCATAATTTGCGATGTGACCATAATTTCTAAGGCCAGCTTTTGCACTTTTCAATATGAGAAATTCCTTGCAAAATTATAGCTTCAGTGGAAACAAACCGGCCTTACTTGGCGTGACCTTAAGGAAGACCTAAACTAACTGTCATTACTTCAGTGTAAACAGCAGATAAAATTTAGACTGAAAGTGCAAAACAAAATGATTGAAGACTGTGTTCTCTCACCATGAAGTGAAATATTACAAAAGCAGCTTTTCGTGTGCATGGCAGTGTATGAGCTTCTGACAGCTTTGCTTGCATTGGAGCTGGCACTGCTAGAATACGAGAATCCTAAACACATGCGTTCAACGCAATGTCAATTTAGAGTGTTCAAAAATGTTGATTTTTCGTGTCATTGCGCAGGCGCTATTTAGACAGGGCAGGGACATTGTAGTTTCATAATAATACCAGGGTTTTTTTAGGGACCTGATTCGGGTCCTTAGAATCAGAAAAAATTATGATTGGGTCCCTAAAATCAGAGAAATCGAGTCCCTACAGATCCATACCAAGTAACAAATATTTTCCTTAAAAAAAAAACTCATAATACTACGCAACATTAAAAAGGAAACGCTGTTGCCTGTTCTAAACCACTTTTTCTCATAAGGTTTGGTAAGCAGCACCAGCAGATCGCAAAGCACCTAACCATTTGTAGCAACTTATAATACTTGTGTAAGTGTTACCCCCCACATTAAAGTGCAACCAAGTCAGGCCAGAGATGCCATTATCCATACCAGGTACTCAACATTTTCCTTAAAAAAAACTGATAATACTATGCAACATTAGAAAGGAAATGCTGTTGCCTGTTCTAAACCACTTTTTCTCATAAGGTTTGGTAAGCAGCACCTGCAGATCTCAAAGCACCTAACCATTTGTAGCAACTTATAATACTTGTGTAAGTGTTAGCCCCCACATTAAAGTGCAACCAAGTCAGGTCAGAGATGCCAAATTATGGACACCACCTGGTCCATGGATGTAGCCAGCAGCCTCATTCCTGTGGGTGTAGCCAACACTGCTCACCTTACCAATTTCACATTGGAATACTTTGCCACATGGCATTACACTATGAACTCTTTATAAAATCTAAGCCACTGTTTACACTTGAAATAGCACTATTTTGGTTATTATTCTATAGCAATGACCAACATGAAGTTCAAAAAAAACAACTGAAATGAAAAAAGAAAATCACCATAAAACACACAAGTGATCATGATCAATTGCACTGCAAAAATTATACAAAATGACAAGTTACCTTCTGTTGGTACCAGGCAACAACTTTATCCATAATTCAAACAGCCACCAGTATGCTGAAACAATCCAATAGCATTTGTATCACATTGCTGAACTTGCACTACAAGAATAGTTACAGACTTTTGGCTGGTGATAATTTTAGCTTTGTTGAGAAAAACAAGGAAACACTACAACAAGTAGCCAAAATTACAAGATCAGTGATATATATTCTGCCAAAATTCAACTGAGTATAGTTAGGCTATTTTTACCGGTTGATCAAAACTGTGTACAGAAAAATCCAGTGAATCACATTTCAATTTGCGAAGTCTTCTTAACAAAGATTGAGCGATTATCTAGAATTTGAGTGAACAATACATAGTAAATACATGTTGTTAATAGAAATGCTTATTTGCGCTTCTCAACTGAAATAACATGGCAATAACACTATTCTATGGCAACAGAGTTGCTTTTTGATAAACTTTTATAGACTGATTTATCCTAAAGTAGATGTTGTGAAAAACTGCCCAGAATGCATTTTTACATGCTTAACTTCCTACTTTTTCTACTCAAAATCACTTTTTCACTAATACAACATTTTTTTCTAATTTTAACCTGGTCATATCCAGTTTTTTTAATCTTAACAAACTTCACTTAAAAAAGTTAGTTTACTTTTTTGCTTAAGTTCATAACTGCAGTTTTATGGTGATTGCAATTAAGCAAAGGGCTAGTAGTTGAAAACAAGGCTATGGAGCTGGAGCCAAAGCAATCTTGGATGGCTGGAGTCAGAGCCAAAAACTTTTAGATGGTGGAGTCGAAGCCTGAAAATTGGGTTCTGGTTCCACAGCTCTAGTTTGTGGGGCAAGCAGGTTGTACAAATAAAGCAATGGTTTTTGGTTTGCAATGGACGAAATCATTTGAGCCGGAGCTGGAGCCAAAAACTTTACATGCCTGAATCTGAAGCTGGAACCTAAATTTCGAGTTCTGGGTCCACAGCCCTGGTAGAAACCAGTGGGTTTACACAAAAACTCACAAAGTGATAAACAACCAACATCGAAGAAACAAGTTTTTACACAAACAAAAATTCTAAGAAAAAATTGCTGCAATTTCATATTTACTTGAAATATGTCATAATTCTTGCTTGTTTAATTTAATGTTACTTTATATGCTTTCTGGCTTTTTTTTCTTAAATGAGAAAATCTGACCATGTCTACCCCATATAACTAGGATCATTTCAAATTGCATCAAGGGCATCTAACACTTCATTAGTTTTTGCAAGAATCAAAACAATTAGGTTAACCGAGCATTTACAGCAAGCATGATTTTCATGTTTTTATCTGCTTTGCAGAACTTCTTTCCATATCTTGACATCATTTTATATACTTGCTACTTGTACTTCTAGTCTGCCACCAACATTTGCACATTCTACATATCTTTCCTTTGCAAAACCAGATGGAATTGTATTAGATAAAAATCTAACAAGAAGTGCAAGAACTATCGGTTTCAGAACATGGAAAAAATTTTAATTCAACATGCAAAAACATTATTCCAAAATATATTTATGAAATTAACCGCAACAGATAAATATGGAAAAAGATAAAATCATTTCTATTATGGTAGTTTTGTCTGTGATACCAATTGAAAGCAAAATGTTTCATGACATAGGCTAGGGTCAGTAAAACAGCTGAGCTAGAAATCAAGTTTTGATAGTTTCAGTTAAATGCCTTAGGCTATAAAAATTTTGTGAAAAGTTCTTGTGTCATACACAATATCTATCCAACAACTGCTGCATAATTCAGACTGGTACTTAGTAGGCATGAGTGTAGGTGCAGAAAGCCTGCATCTAACGAGCTCATCTTACTTTTCCTTCCATTACTATTATAAAATCAAATTAAAAAAGTAGTACTTAGCCTAACAGCAAACAGAGTCAGCATACTAGTGGGTAAGACCAAGGCACCACTGATTGACTGAACTTTTGAAATAATTTGATTTTATAATAATAATGGAAGGAAGAGTAAGATGAGCTCGTTAGTTGCAGGCCTACTGCCTACTGCACCTACACTCATGCCTAGTATAGTAATCCATAGACTAGAGAACACAAAATAGTAAGTTCCTAAAGTAACAAAATTACATTGAATTGAGTATTTTGTGAGGAAAGATGATACGATTTGACTTAGTTAGGCTACTGTCTTTAGTCACTTACCAGAGCCAGTACACTGGTCGACAATCTACAGTGTAGTACTAGTATGATATCAATATCATTTCGAAAATTAGTAGGATAGGATACAGAACATTTTTGCATTTACTTGTCATTCGTATCATTTTCAAGTTTCAAATTTGCCGTATTTGTCACACATCACCTACAACCTATTCTCGAACATGGAATTGTCTTCAGAACCATGCAGACACCACTACTATAGCGCGTTACAAGTAAGTACTGTAGCCTGCGCCTGTTTAGTGTTGAGCATAGGCTATAACCGCTGAGACTGACACTCAGTCGGAAAACAGACGTCGTCGAAACAAGCAAAACTGACCGAGCTCCAGGTATAAGCGGCAGAGATGAGCGGACAGTCTCATTTTGCGATCCAGGTCCAATCCTGATTTAAAATCTCAGTCCAAGTTCAAACAAAGTCCAAAAGATTTTTCAAACGTAAAGTCCAAATGAAGTCCAAAATATTTGAAAAATTCAGCCTTTTCGCAACAAAAATCTCCCGTTTCTTTTCCATCAACTCAGTCCAAATCCGTTCCGGACTCTAAGTTTAAAAGAGATTTACAGTCCGGTAGAGGTGTTCGGACTAGAGATTAAAGATGTCAACCGCACTACGACCGCGTTCCGCGCGATGCGGTTATGGAAAATTTTGCCGCGTACCAGCCGTGCCGTGTGACTTTCAAATGTGTTAAGCCGTGACATCGCCGCGTACCGCGCGGACGTTCATCTAATGATGAATCTTTGCAAAACAAAGAGACTTTTCGGAAGTTATTGTCTTAGATAACAACAGTTGTTTTTCTTGATTATCCCACAGCTTCTACCTACCTTTTATCGATGCCTCTTTGGCGAAGATTCGTAGGTAGAATATTGCTGTTAGCTTTCCTGCAGGTGGCGTACTGCAGCCACTGCTCTTTTTTTGTTCTCTGATGCACTCCCAGTGCTCTGATGCACTGGCATGCGAAGTGCTTATCCAGAACTCTGGACAGATAACTGGTAGGCATCTAACTAGCAAAATGCTTTCAGGGCTGCAAGTTTAAAGGTTTGTTAACCACCCATTCTTCTGTATAACGTGAATATTGTATGAATAGTATACTATATAATGCTGCTTTGACTGTATGTCTGTATGGCAAAACTGACTGAATGGCAAAACTGCTCTGAATATATGTCATCTCTCCATTGATAATTAATGCAAAATTCAGGGTGAATGAGGTTTGAATTAACACACCGTGACCTTGCCATGCTGACAAGATATGCGATAGTTGGTGAAACATATAGTGCATCACATCACCATTGCTCAACTGCAAGAGGTACAGAACACGTAAAGTTTATAAAACTGTATTACTTTGACACAATGCAAGCAACGGACGTATGTTGGTGCTTGGTGGAAACAGTGTTTCAAAGCGATTTGTGCTTGTTTATCAGTTAGTGCAACTGCAAAAACAAATATCTTATTTTGATATATTGTGACAGAAACTGAAAAAGCTTGCTATGACTGCATACAGCAGCAAAGACAAGCGTGACAATTTAAAAGAATTGAAAACATTTTATAGCTTTACAGGCAGTGTCTGTTTTTCTTCATGCTGCAAATGATGTAGACCTATATATATGGTGCCCGTGCTGGGGCTAGCAATTTTCCTATAGTTGAAGACCATTGATTGATGTGGCCACATGACAAATAGGATATGCTAAGAGACAATGGGTTAGGATTTAGGAATACGGTATAAGGATTTAGAGGTTCAGTTCAGGTTTTAGGGATAGGGCTTATGGAAGGTTCAGCCTACATTTCAAGCAACACAGACAAGAAGGTGCTAACAATTTGCCAGCACTAAAGACATGACAAAACTCATCCATTGGACACTGACGTCACAGTCAACCAAGCAGGTCACATGTTTCGAACTTGTCATGAAACGTGATCATTTCAACTGATCAAGTTCGGCTAAAGGCAAAATATCTCCAGCAGTGATGTTAATGAGGCAAAATAGACACTATGCGGCAAAATAGACACTGCCAAATTTATTGGCAAATCTTACACCCAGAGAAAAATGTTATGAGAAGCATAGTGCTTCAGGTTAAGGGGCACAAATCGCCATTGCTGTCAGGGGCTGAAACTTTGGGATTGCGGTGCAGTGCGGACACGGACAGAGTAATACACAACAAATGCGGTGCGGACAGCGGGCACAAATTTTGTGTCTATGCGTTCCACTTGCACATATTCTCTATCTCTTTTCAGATATATTTGCGTGCTCATTAAGCATTACACAACCGTATGGTGGCCCACTTCTCGTTTTGTGGTGACAGGGACAAGCTACACGCACCACTCGCAACTCTTCTCCAAGAAAAATTTGTGGAATGAAAAAGTTGCAAAAGAGCCAAAAACTAGCCAAATAAAAATTTTGGAGTCAACTGCTTCTCAAAAGAGTCAAATTTCTGGGTTTTGGTACCAAAAGAGCTAATCTGGAAACCCTGGACTGATGGGATGCTATGGTGGTGGGCTGGTGCGCTGCAGTGCATGACACGTCCGGTGTAACAGAACCTTATTCACACATTTGTGATTGGTGTGAACTATATTACATCCTTTAACTTTCCAAAAATTCTTTTCATGATTGTGTTGGCGTCAAATCCTAAAACAATGAAATTTGAAAATCCTGATCCGGATACTTCAATAAAACCGTAGACCGGATCCGATCCGGATTGTTCAAAATGTGCTGAATCCTGCAGGACTCGAGTCCTGATATCCTGATTCTGTGCACCTCTGCAGACTGGATCCAATCTGAAGTCAGCAAAATTTGCTACAGTTCGGATCCAGTCCAAATCGAATCCAGTCCCATGCTCATGTGTGATGAGCACCAGAGATGAGCGGACTGTGAAATTTTTCACTCCGAGTCCAACCCTGATTCGCAAAAATTGAATCCGATCCAGTCCTGTATGCAAACTTTTTGAAAATCAGCAGTCCGAACCAGTCCTGATCCGCCCTTGTAAAACCATGTATTTTGTTTTACCTCATGAGACAAAATAGACAAAGCCTTTTGGCATTTCCAAAATTTAACAAGGCAGTGTTTATTTTGCCATCAGAGGTAAAAGCACAGCTGAGTTATCTTGCCATTAGGCGAACCTGATTGATGGAATTGATCAAGTGACGAGGATGATACACTTGGTTTAGTGCACAGTCTCTGTCACATAACCTGAAACACTAAACCTGGACCCTAAGCGTAAATCCAAAACCTAAAACAAAGCATAAACACGAAACCTAAACCCAAAACTTAAACATGAAACCTAAACCCGAAACCAAAACCTGAAGCAATAACTTAAACCCAAAACTCAAACCCAAAACTTAAACCCAAAACTTAAACCCAAGGCTTAAACTCAAAGCTTAAACCCAAAATCTAAGCCAAAAAACTAAACCCTGAAAGTAAACCCTAAAACCAAACCCTAAAATTAAACCCTGAATGTCCTCAACCAAACCCTGCACCCTAAACGTTAACCCAAACCTAAAGCCGAAAACATAGTTGCTATATAGCGACCATGCCGAAACGTTTTGAGAAAGTAGACAACATAAAAAACGCTCCCATCAAACCTGTGCTCTCTGCCAGCTGAGCCAAAACAAATGGTAAGAGCAGAGCTACTGAACACTCGCACAGCAGGCACAG
>JGI24158J21664_10011147_pt1 | contig 11964 bp, 7 predicted proteins | sample Ectturendosymbi3_FD_21664 | JGI IMG/M metagenome (IMG submission 21664) | reverse complement strand
CAAACTACATGACTTCACGAGTCTTTAGAGGGTTTGAACGGCTCTCTTGCTCATTCTGATGGCGAGTTATGGCCAGCTACAGTCAGAGGTGGAATTCACCCCTGATAAGCTTTTTTGGGAGCAAAATTTTGACCATTTTTTGGTTTTTGAGCGATAATTTTAGATCCAGATATGCTAGAAACTGAGCCAAGGGCTCTAAAGACTCGTTTTCGAGTCAGGAGTCCAAAACACATGGAACGAAAAAAATTTCGCATTGACCTTGGGCCCAGGGCCAGGCAAATTTGGCCTAAAATGGCCCAAACATGCTCTCATTGTGACGTAACACACAAAGAACCCAAAATCCACGGTGAAAATTTTTTTTTTACGGTCTCAAGTCGACGACTTGCCGAATCCGTGGAGGGTTTGATCAACTCTCTAGGTGTATTGGTCGGCAAGTTATGACTGGCCAAAGTTTGTCCGTGAAGGGGTCCGTGCGGTCTGTAAAGGGTTCCGCTGGACATGAATAGAATAGATATAATAAAATTTGTGAGCGGGCTGTTCTTTTTGCTACTCAAGTTGTGTCTTAGTATGTACCGCCAGGTTTCAAATCAAGCAGGTAAATTAGCTCTTCTGGCGATTATTTCATTATTAGCCGTCGTTTCGCCCACCTGAGGAAGCCCACTTGAATAGGTGGGCGAAACGTCGGCACATACTAAGATAATCGCGAGAAGAGCTGATCTACCTGCTTGTTGTGCGCGTCTTAATTCCGTGTGCGCCACTGCAGTCAGGATCCTCGCGAAATAATACGATCTGTGATATGCGCTAACTTCGAGCCATATAGGCAGCCCATTGTTATTGGTTTATTATTTAACACGACGGTCTGTTTACAAAAAAACGTAACTAGCGATTAAATAAATAACACCATTTACCTGGTAAATGGTAAATTTTACCACATACTGTTGGTTCTAGATCAGTGCTCTTCAAGAGGGGTTCCACAAAACATGTAGCGGGGTTCCGTTAGTTTTAATGGTTCTGTGAAGGTTCCTCGTTATTATGGGAAATGATTTCTTGCTTCAGTATGTTGATGCGGCATTATGTAATTTTTAGATCACCGTGTCGCGTTCAGAGTCCAAGTAGGCCAGTTAGTTGTGCAGGAGGTTGAGTGCAGATAGCGGAACAAGATATGTTGAGAGTTGTTGCATCACTTCGTTGTGCAATTAAGAAGAACATTGTTTTTGCATCATAGTTATACGATGTTGCCGATGAACAGTTCACAACAATACCGTGCATCAGAGTCAGTGCTCTCACTTTAAGGGATTTTGTCCCTAGATTGGAACTTTTGACCCTTTTTGGGGATTATTTAGGGATTTTCGGAAAATTATGAAAATGTGTAATTTGAACTATTTCAGTTCATTTTAGAAATCATATTTGGTTCTATTTTTAACATTTATCATAGCACTCCAATTTTATGCTGGACCACTGGTGTAGGAGGCAGGGCTGCAAGCGCACCCCCAAAGGTTTTGATTTAGTGAAAATCCGTGGAAATCGGGGAAAAAATCTCTGAAAAACTTCACAAGATCTCTGAAAATCTGAGCAAACCCCCGAAAATATGAGCAAAAATAGCGCCCAACGGCGACCAAAACCACTTGAAGAGCTTTTTCTGGAGGTTACTTTTTATGAATTTTTTTTCGGATAAGTTTGGGAAAATTCGGGAAAAATCTTTCGCACCCTCAAAAACGTGCCTGCTCCTACACCTACGTCCTGCACCATCACATATTTAGGGATTTTTTGGTACTGTTCTAGGGATTTTGGAGTTGCATTTGTGAGAGCCCTGATCGGAGTAGCAGAGAGTAGGCAACGGACTATAGTTGCTCTTCAGCCTTTGTGGGAGTAAAGCAAAACAGCGTGAAACCCAACTTTTTACTATTCAAGCCTGACGAAGCAAAATAACATATTTTCTATGTTAAGCGAAATACTGTAATAATAAAAGCAAAGGTGCGGTCGGTAATGAGCAATGTAGCTCAACTGTAAAAGATGCACCTAATCCGAAGTGGACCAAATGTAATTCAATTGCCAAAGTTGGAAAGTGGGACGGCACACATTCCAGAAATGCAAGAACAGCCGAGTCATTGAATTTCTTGCTTTTTAACTTCTTTGATAACTGTTTATTTGTTGGTGTCCAGTAACTAAATATTTGATTTTCTTTCAAGTAATGCGTGTTTCTAAAATTTTTATTGATGTGGGTACCATGACAAACGCGGAAGTATATCAGGGGTTCCACGATGACAACAAGTTGAAGAGCACTGTTCTAGATGAGAAAGCTCAACCAGTTTCATATATTAAGTTTTAGGCGCATCGCATTATAGGACGCACTTTCGAGTTTTGAGAAAATTAAAGGATTTTAAGTGCGCCTTCTGGTCCGAAAAAATGCGGTAGTTTTGTGATGTTTGAAGGTTGCTCTGCTGTCACATGGCATACATTATTGCATTGTTCTGCTATGCCTTCAAAATAAATTTATAAAAGAGAAAAGGATCAATTACTTTAGTGTTTTGCGGCGCTTGATTTTAGGCCAAAAACACCCTTGATGTATTTGGTTTTGTCTGATCTAAGGAAACTTGGACGTTTCACTACTTAAACTTTATCCAGTGTTTTTACAATAGAAATTAGGATATAATCAGAGAAACCGGTTGCGACCCAGCACTCTGTGCTCAAGTGTGTTGATAGGTAGATATTTCCCACGCATATACAACACCACGAGTTGAAATTGGACAATAAAAAAGGTTTTTCATCTGTTGAAGGGCACTAACCCGACAACCTTCCGGTTCCCCCAATGTCCTGGCGTCTTTGCACTTAGTTGCTTCTCTTGCTGGGATACTAATTATCGCCAAATAAGATAATCTCAATAAGTAGAAAGGCATTACCAACAGTTTTACAAATGATTCTGTTCAAGAACCGATTGAGTGGAAGGCATACTCTACTGAGTGGGATTTATAGACGCATCTCAGCATAATGAGATAGGCGAACCAGTTACAACAAGAAACTGTAATAAAGTTACACACATTAGCTACAGCAGTAATAATATGCACTTTCCTTTCTCAGTCGCAAAGTATAGTTCCTCTAGCGTGTGCAGTGGCTCTCACGCAATTTCGACGATAAATCACCGACCAATCGCGCTGCAGAGTCAATGGAGAAATCATGAGATGCAGAATGTCATGTACATTCTGAGAAGCAAAATTCAAAAACATGAGCATTTGACAATTTGCCTGACAGTGTGACGTCACTATGGCGTACCCTTGACATTGTTGCGTGCGGAAAATTTCATGTGCAAGGCACCTTCTTTTGCTTATCAAAAATGCACAAAATCCGCATCGCATGATGTCGACATTGTTTTTCTAGCGCAATCCGTTGGCAATTTATGGCCGAAATTGCCTACAAGGCCACAAATTTGGGCTCTCGCCGTCCTTAGCGGGATTTGAAGCATCAGATCGGTCCAGCAATCATTATGCATAAACCTTTAATTACAGCCATCTTCGGACGGCGGTGTGCGTTGATGGCAGAAGCGATTTGTGGAGAAATTACTGACTGGCATGAGGTTCAATTTAAGATGAATGGAACTTTCTCTGAACAATTTGCGAACGCATGCTCGACTGGCAACTGCTACAAGTAGAGTGATAGCTGCATGAGAAACTTTTGGGAAAACGCTGCGAGTTTAGCGTCAACGACAAGTGCAAATTATGGACTTATGCTCGAGTGGCAACAGCTAACCGCTGAATTGTTTAGCTGCTAAAGATGAACAAGGCGGTAAATCTAGCCTTCGAGTAACCAAGTGGTTCCCTGTGCAGTGGAGCGAGGAGCTGGCATGCGAGAGGATGAGACAAATGTGACATTCGGAGGGGGGTTCATTTTGAGAATGTGACTCACTTAACAAACAAACAAAGGGTCCGTGGCCCACCGGATGTAGAATTCTCCAATCCACAAAGCAGAAACAAAGCAATTTTTGCTAACACAAGCTGCGCTACAAACAATACAAAGACTCAATCTGTCTTTGTTATAAAGCATAGATATTGCAGACTTAATGCATGATGATGCTCAGTTCAAGTCATCTTCCACGTTGAGCCCGCTTTCTGATTAACAGGAGCAGTTCGTCTGTCTCAAAATGCCTTCCGTGACTGCGTGTTTTGCTCAGCTTGTTAGCTTACGTGGAAATTTCCATGTTGCAATACTTTCTGACACGCAATGACGAATGAGAGTGTATTATGGCGTTTGTAGCTCAAGAGCTACCTACGTTTTTGATTGAAATGGTAAACTTGCAAAAAGTGCTCAATTTAAAAAAAACAGGCCGTGACCCATCAGAAATTGTTCCAGTGACCCACACGTCGAGAAATCCTTCGCAAGAGGAACTACAGGATTCGGAAGAATGAGTCAGATCTGATATTGGAGAGATAAGGTAGCATAAGAGAGAATGAGTCAATTATAGCATTAGAAATAACTGCACATTCTAGTATTCGAGTGAATCAGTGCGATTATTTTGTAAGCATTCGCTGCATGCGACTTGGCATAAAATCTTGCTGCCTTTTGATTAATATATTTATACATTTTCAACTTTGCAAATTTCACAATTAAATAAACGGCAATAGATTTCTTCCAGGCTTGTATTTTCAATTTTGAAATGCAAGCGTGTCAGGATAATGCGATTATAAAACTTGTCATGCTTATGCCTATGCAGTTTAAGTATTTCAGAAATTAAAGAGGAAATTATATGTAAATCATTGCCAAACCTACTATGCCATTGTGACTTTGCATAGATACAGCATGTGTAATATTTGAATACTATGTTAATATTTGAATACTATGTTATTCAGCTTGTTGCAATGATTGTTATTTTGAAAGGTTGGTGACGTCTTTATAGTATTTGGTAATGATTATGAGTTTCTTCGTTGATCGGTTTCTGTGGTCTCTAGAAGGGCACCTTTAAAAATTGAAAATCTGCTCTTGTTGTTGCAATACTGTTCCAGATTAAAACCTCAACTTGTGGTGATTAATTTTGCGAAAAGGTAGTGATGTTTTATGCGCAATGAAATTTTCATTGCGTAGCTCTCATGAAGTAATTAGAAGGGATCATCATCTTGTTACACAATTCGACCTTCTGGCTATTATCCTGATTTGCCTAGCATTGGCAAATTGCCTTAAGCGTCCTTCCAGTAGTTCAGCTTTTCTAGGTATTTTATATCAGTTGCTGATGCTTCTTATGCCAAAACTTTGGTCACTATTGCCAGATATGTTCACGACGAGATTAATATAAATGACCTTCTCCAGTCGATTTGAAACATACATAATTAAATATATTAACTGATTAGGCGCCATTGTTCCAATTTTGGAACATACTGTTTGGAGCTATCCAGCTTTTATAGAAAAACGTCTGCGTTTGTTTGGTTATAAGAGTTTGTTTCGCAACATAGGGTGCTTCACAAAACATTCCTTATAAATTTCCAGTGACGTAAGTACTTTGAATATGACGTCACTATGTCAAACGCTTTTGGAGTTTTGTTGTGTCCTGACTTTGACAGAGCACCAGAGCTACAGCAGGAAGTAAACAGCAAGAAACCTATTGAAGTTCTTGTGTTGAAGGCTTCCCCGAAAGTACTGAGCACTTCTCGCACGTGCTCATTAGCCCACCATGGCACATATGGTTTTTCTTTTACGTGTTCCATTTTTGGAACAATGGCGGGAAGTGGGGTACATTTTTCTGGTAGGCTAGGCTGTAAACTCTTCTGCTGGTAGTTGTATTCATAAGAAGATTGGCACAATTCGGTTGCAGAATAATAGAGATTTGCTGTACCAATTGGTCAGCGCTAGGTCATAATTTTTTTAGAACCAAACGTCGCAATCTACTGTGATGTCATACAAGTGGAATGCATAAAGGACTTTTATGGTTTCGTACTGCTTTTTGAGGTGAACATGCAGGCAAATGTGCCTAGTACACCACCAGGCTACAAGTGCAAAGACTTCATGGCTTTTCCAAGTATTGTCGTTAGTGTTTAGCGCTGCAATCTAGAGAGACTGAGAGCATGTACTGTATATGTATTAACTTATTGGAGTGACAGATATGCATTTAATTTGGAAACAACGAACGTGGTAGTGCCATTTTGAACTATCAGGTTTAAACAGTAGAAGACGGTTGTTTATCGTATCCAGCTATGGCAGCAAGTAAATACTTATATAAGAGAAAGATATGGCAGAAGATGATATAACTTCTTTTATTCATCAACCAAAAATGAATGTTTAGACGCTAACAAGCTATATATTGAACGATAACAAGCTATTTGCTGTTAGAAGCCGCAGTGCAAATAAAAATACAGACTCCCGAAGATGAGGTTAAAAATCCATCCCCTTACTAGTGGGAAGAAAAAGGTTAACATATGATGATTCAGTGCCGACTATACAACAAGAGGATTTGAAGAAACAAATTGCTGATCTTGATTCTAAATCACTATACGAAGGCGTTATCAGATGGGTAAGGAGGAGGGAAAGGGGGCCGCAATGCCCTGGTCGCCGAATCACAGCGAGGCGCCAAAAAGTACCAACAGTTCCGCAAGTACTTTTGTTTATACTATACAGTACATTTATTCCCAAAAGACCTTATGCTCGAACATGGGGGCGCCAAAAACTTCTTTCTTGCCCTGGGCACCAGCTATCCTCGGTACGCTCCTGCTCCCTAGCGTCTGCTTTGACAAAGATATGATTAAGTTAATTTATGAAAAAAGTGACATATACTCCAGGCAAAAAATTTACAAGCTTCTATTTGGATCTTACATCTTTAAACAGGTTTGTTAGGATTTTACTTATCTCTGGATACCGCTCACTGCCGGAGGAAGACCACTACTGATCCAGCTCTGCTAAGTCCTGATTCTCAAGTACTAGGGTAGTTGTGGCTTTGAGCATGTCAAGGTTTCGAGAGACTAAACACTATATGCATCTTGCTGACAACAGAGCAGCTTTGCCTCCAGATGAATAATTATTGAACTAAGACATCTTTCAGATCTTGCATTTGCGAGTTTTCAGCAGTTTGGTGTATTTTCAAAGTTTCTCAGTGCTGAAGACTAAATGGCTCCATACATTGGTCTTGGTCATCACAGTCAGGGCCGACCTTTAGCCGATTGGACTGATTGCTTCCAATCGGGCCCCGCGCCAAAGGGAGCCCGTGCTACGCCTACCAATGTATTTTCAATCGAAGCTGCATGGGTGGTGCCTGCGCGTGGCCCAAAGTATTTATAAGCGTGAGGCCTGTTTCGAACGAAAATCAAAGTGAACTGCGCGTTTTTCAACGCCCTGCATCATCATAATTCCTTCGTTAATTGTAACAATGGCCATTGTTGCTCGCCAAGCTGTAGCCTAATTTTTTCAATAGCAACTAGTTACAATAGAGAGGACTAAATTGAGAAGCTGTTTTCAGTTACAAGCTTTTCGTATTTGGCAGGTCAAGTTTCAATAGTATTTACAAGATACGGTTCGATAGTTATTGCTCTTTCAACAGTTGCTTGTCTTGTGAAAGTTGACTTTAGTTTGTATTTGCAACTGTAAGCTCGTTAGTCAGTCTTATTCAATTTCACTCTCGTAAAAATCTGATGAGGCAATCTGAGATTGGCGGAAACGCTTGAAACAAACCTAGTTTTGATTATGCGAACTGAAGACTATTACAGATGTGCAAAAAACAGCGGTTCCTTAAAAAGTAATAGAAACTTTCTTCAACGAATATTAACAATTAAGCCATTTGCAAGTAACAGAAGTGTTGGGACCACCTCATTCAGCGAAAGATAAGCGACAGTTAGATTTAGGCGGAGCAAACCTTATCATGTTCTTGTGCTTAGAGTTGCATCATGAAATACTGCCGAAATAAGGATTATGGCATCACTCTCACACAGATTGGCACCGAAGATTTTAAGATATAGCCTAACAAATTAGTAGTTGCACAAAGTGTGAAAAAGTACATAGGTGCGATGAGATTTTGTGGAAGTTTTGGAGGCTACTTACAATGCTTACCTGGTTTGTAAATTTTCTGAAAAGTAGGTTTGTAGTCATTGTGAGATCTGCAATTACTTTATATATTTCGTGTTAGAAGTCGGAAGAGAAAAAAATTTTTCAAGACCTGCTCTAATAAGCGGTTTGTGTGCTTAACCGGTGCTCTAGAGCAGGTGTTCCCAGCCTGGTGTACATGTACCCCGAGGGGTACATTTGCTTATCTAAAGGGGTACATTTGAATGTTAGCAATAAAACGGAGTCTACCTTTACAGTTCTGAAATCTAAAAGTTCGTTTAAAAATACAGTGGATTTTTGTTATTTTGCTCAGCATTTTTGACATAAGACGTTTTATGGGTACGTGCTCATCTGTCGAAATACTGAAGGGGTACACGGTGAGAAAAAAGTTGGGAAAACCTGCTCAAGCGGGTTTCACTTTCTGTAACCATTTTCCAAGTGTACAGTATACAGTGATAGGCAGTGTTATTCTGGTGTTTCTTTGTTTGGTTTCAGTGGTTGGATTTGGGCTATTTATTTATTAAAGAGTATATTTTTTCTGCAACTAAGATAAATACCATGAGTTCAAAGACCAAGAAACATAGGCCAAAATTTTAAGTGGCAGTCAAGAGAAGGCCAAAGCTAGGACAAACAAAGACCAAATCAGAAAAAGAGAAAGGTGCATTAGAGAAGCATTTTAGCAGAACTACCTCAGAAATTGCACAAAACGCTCAAGACGAGCCACACCACAGTGGAGATGGCGACAACGTAGATAGCTAGCCTGATGAAGTTATGCCAGGTAGTCAAGCCCGCAACTAGAGTGGGAAAATTGCGCCTTGAATTTTTTGAAACATGTTTAGTTTTTTGGTACAACAATAAAATACGATCATATTTCTCCCGCAAAAAATCAGCTGGTTGCGCCCCTGCAAATAGCCAAAGTGGAAGTTTGTGTACGGGAAGTGAGACAAGTCATTTCCAAATTGTTGAATCTGACAAAGGGGAAGCTGGTGCATCTGATGAGACTTGCGAGGACTAAAATTGAACGTCGAAATTTGTCGGAACTATTGGATAAGAAACGATTCTGCTACATGGCCAGTTGTCATGAGTCGGAATGGTAGGAACAATTTAGCCCAAAGAGACAAACCACCTACAGTCACAACAGAAGTTTTCCACTACATCAAATATCTCATCTCTGGAGGTATTTAGCAACTCCTGTATTTATTGGGTGTTACGGAGTTGTCCGTTAAGTTTATGCTGGAGAGGTGAAACTGGGGTCATGCCCTCGTCCTCCCTTTCACATCAACGATTTCTATCGTTATGACGTGATATCCCTCCAAACAGTTCTCCACACGGCACTAAGTGGGGCCCCGCAAATGTGCTTCCAATCGGGTCCCGCACTTGCTAAGGCCGGCCCTGATCACAGTCAACATCTTAAAAAAAAAAAAACTAATCCACTTTGGGTTTTGGTTTCCAACGAAAGTAACACGTTTAACTTTGAAGCATGTGAAGGAAACGTCAAAACAAGTTAAAAAAAAACTAAGAAAAATCGCTTGGTGCGCCAGTTGAAAATCTTGAAAACCAAGTGCCAAGAAAACCACATGGCACGCGAGGCCCTATGGTTTGAGGAAGTGATCTATGAGAAATGTCAACAATTAGTGAAAAAACATCATTCTGCATGCAAAGTTCAATACAGTAACTTTGATTTATGTTACGTTGTTCAGTTGCGGTGTACTAGAAGGGCCTGATCAAACGTCTTACTTGTTTGAAAGTTGCAGACAATAAAAATGACGTCATAAAGTGTGTGACGTCATAACGAAATTTGCTGTGTGTAAGTTGTGGTGGCATATCAAGTGTAGTATCTGAAAAAGTAGCATATGCAATTGTTCCGCGTATCTGTAACAGATGAACAACGCAACTGGCAGTGCGCATATGCTCGAGGCGACAAAAAAGTACCAATTTTTTCACTCTTGGCCGCAATAGACACGGACGGAAACTTGACGAGAGCAACTGAAAACGTCAATCAATTACCAAGAGCAACTGAAAACAGCTTGCAATTGCATAATTGCTTGTAACACGCCCTCCGATAACTTAGTTTTAATCGGCATTGCTTTCGTCCACAACAAATCAAAACGTGCTTGTTTCAGCTGGGTCCACATTTTTTATCTTTATTCAAAGCTACAGATACACAATGAAACAAAATGATAACTGTCGACTTGTTGCGGCTATTTGTCAATAAAAAACATAAACTTATCCGATTGCCATAGGCGTACGGGAAGGCATTTTACTTGGGGGGCGGAAAAAATTGACCTGAAAATAAAAGTTTGCCCTGTTTAATCCGAATGCGGCCTGAAACTGTTGCAAATCTGTTCTATACAGTTGAATTCGTTTATAACGGCTTCGTCTGAAACGTCAATTCGCCTATAACGTTACATTTTTTTCGGTCCGGATAGAATTTTTTACATGCGTTTCAATTCGCTTATGTAACGTCAATTGGGCAATAACGTTCTTAATGCAATCTCCAAGAGGTGCCGGTATAGGTAAATTCTATTGTTACCTTGCTTGTTAACTCAAGATTTTTCCCTGAAATTTTTCACTGCATTGCATATGTATTTTCTACCATTCAAGATTGCAGAACAACATTGCGCTTGTCCTGAAAAAGAGAGTTTGCCATTGAACATACTTTTTACATTCAGGATTTTTTAGCAATTTGCGCTTTCCTGGAAAAACAAGAGTTGCCCTGAAATTTTTCACTGTATTGAATTTTTTTGTGATTCAGGATTATTGAGCAACCTACGCTTTCTCTCAAAACATGCCAGAGTTTGCCTTGATAATTTTCAAGCCGGGGGAGGGGCTGCGCTACCCCGCCTCTTACGCCTATGCCAATTGATTTTCCATTTGCTTTTAGAACGAATGAACGATTAAGCGGAAACCAAACCTCTGTGCAGTTGTTAAAAATATTACTGCTGACCGGCACTCAGGTGGAAACACCTCAAACGTAGATGGTATAATGAGTAAAGTGCTTTAAGCAGAAAATGTTTTAGCGTGATTATTGATTGAAAAAGTTTTGTGTGCAGTAACAAATCGTTTCTGCATCATCAAAAACATTACTTTTATTTTAGATATTCACTCGTATGCATTTGAGTGCGCAATCGCTTTTCTTTTCTTTTAGGTGATCAATCAAAAAAGATTTTGCCATTCCGCTACATTGACTTCTTTGATCCGATTTCTCAATAAATCTGCATTTTTAGCAACTTTTGTGTTTCCCCTTTCCAACAACTACAAACGATTACCCCCCTTGATTACATCAGGCAAACTTGCGGCCTCAAGGCCACTTTTCTGTTTGTGGTCTGACTTCCGTCATGGTTGGGTCACCAACACGTTGCTCAAAGTTGTGCCTTCGCTGAACCGTAGTTGGTGTCAAATAGTTCTTCAACCACAGTGAAATCGTCTGCGTGAGAACGACCTATTTTCCAGTTGTCTCTTGTCGCGCCTTGTGTTTTGATTTACACTAGTCTAGACTCTAGAATTCACTTGACATCTCTTATCTTGTTTACATTTTTTAACATTTTACATTAAGATTTTGCTTATAGAATTTAAGATTGACGATGCGGAACCTTACGCAAAATAGATTTCCTTAAAAGAAAACTTTTCACTCTGATTAGGCTGCGTCACATTTGCGGAGAGTAGTTACTTGAATACAGACATGTGCAAGTCCGAATCACCGCATATTTGTGAAAAAAACAACAGTTTGCTGATCCCTCTAAAGTTTGCTGCAAATTTACAGTTTTTTGTCATTGTAAGGTTAGCATTACAAATTATACAATCCAAATATTCAATTTCGAAATGTCAAACGTTTGAAGTTGAGTTGAGTTGATTTGATTTTATTTGGCGATAATCAATATTCAGCTAGAAAAAACACAAATCAGTGCAAGGACGCCAGGGCATTGAAGGAACCGGAAGGTTGTCGAGTCG
>JGI24158J21664_10011144_pt1 | contig 11965 bp, 11 predicted proteins | sample Ectturendosymbi3_FD_21664 | JGI IMG/M metagenome (IMG submission 21664) | reverse complement strand
ATTTTGATTAAGCCAGTTGGCTATCAACAGCCTACTTGTCTCTGTGTCAAGTTGGAATTCGTGGTTAGAACAATTTCGCTTTCACGTGCATTGTATTCACTTTCGTAGAGCTGTTTTCGTTCATGTGGGGTTGGCACAATTGTGTACGGGAAATGGTGTTTCGTTTTACATGTGTAGTGCTGTGGAAGCTGCATGGTTAGCACAGAATATTCGACAAAGTAAGACACGTGTGTGATTGCATCTACAGTGGCGTTTAGGTGTCTCTGGTGAAAAATAACGCTAGCTCATAACGACATTCACAAGCCTATGTTGTGTTTGATAGGGTTAATCGTAGCAACTTTATCTTGAAAACAACGAAAAATCACCATGCAAGATAGACATTTATGTTGGTCTACTTTTTTCCTTGGCCCCGCAGTGCCCCCCCAGTTTTTTCATTCTAGAATCGCCACTGGCGTTAACAAGCAAACGCTATACATTAATTGTCAAATTACTGCTCCAATGTTCACCTGCTGGGTAAAGAGGACCAACAAAAAAGCCATGAACGCATGAAATGAACCACGTCATCCAAGGCATGGATTTTCCGAAGCAAACGAATAAAAGCTGAAACAACAAATATACAAATATCATGATGATCTTTGTTGAGCCAGTAAGATACTACCCAAAATTTTGCTCTTAAAAACCACTAGTATTGAGATTCAAATTCTAATACGTTTTGCAGGAATGATTAAAATTCCTTTCCATAGGGCAAGACCACTACTACAAAATTATTTGTAGTTTTCTTGCGTTGTCTTTATTTTCTAAATTCCTATGTACATTTTTAGAGTGAGAAAGCATTTACGAGCATCTCAGCTTAATTTTTAAAAGGCACAAATTGTAAGGGGTTGGGTCGAAAACACGTAATTTAGGGCCTCTTTTTTGCACAATCTGGAATTTTACAGAGATTACTCTTGTGTAGCAACTAAAAAGTTCATTTTTACCGAAGTGACTGGAAACAAAGCCATTGGTTACTCATAAGAAGACGATTATTGTTTTCTGTGTGATTTTAGCTTCACTGTTGGGTTTGCACCAAATCGAACTCACGAGACTGCACATACTTTGATAAGGGTAAGGCTCTGACACAAATTAACAACATAGAAAAATCATTCTTCCTGTTGATGATTATCGCGATTGTCAGAATGCTGAAAATGCTTGAACCCTACCTAATCAATATATCCCAGAAGCGATGCATTATCCGTAAAGAAATTAAAGGAAACCTTTTAATAAATCCGCTTGTGCTAAGCAGTGGTTCCCAAACTTTTGCTGATTGCGTACCATTTGTAGGTCCCGTATACTATCACCACTAACCACCCCTTGTTCCAGGAAAACTCAATCTTCCAAATATCATTCGATCACAAAAGTTTGGAAAACCAGAATTGACACAAATGCGACATGACCAAAATGACTGTGAGAAATTGTAATGGCCATTTTTAAAAACCAACAAGGGAATTACACAAAAATTAAGGAGTTTATTTACAGAACCCGTTAAGTAAACACTATAGATGTGACTTTTTTTGTGTGATGAAAACAGAAAGTAGACCTTTCGCGTACCACCTTGAAGGCCTTCGCGTACCATTAGTGGTACACGTACCACAGATTGGGAACCACTGTGCTAAGGAATTTATTGGCTACTAATTTAACATGTATCTGGTGGAAGTGACGCGAAAATCACATAACCTTATTTTTCTTATTTTTCGCTTATAAGTTTACTTTGAATTGTCACGCAAAAGTCGCTGCGCAAAGAAAACGTGTTGCAAAGCAAGTGGAGATAGAAGGATGAAGGTACTTGCTTTCAGGTGGAAAATAGAACACAAAACTGGAGTTAAGCTCTCAACCCCATTTTCAGTTTCAAATGTTTTGCTTTTGTTTTCGCACAAGCTCCTGGCGGTGCTTTCCGTCGATATCTTAAATATATTAGTGGTCGCGATATCAATTTCAACCTCAAAAAATAACTGAAATTTTATCTTAGTTCTGGGCTTGGCGTTATGGATTTGGTTCGTATTTGTTTTTTTCAGCCTTTTCAATTGCAGTGCCTTTATAATGTATGCAAAAGTATTTTTTATGATTTGCTCTTTCATAGCGGTGTGGATGTGATATTTTCAGGGTTTGCAAGTGCCAACTCTAGTTTACGCGCTTGTTTCATTCTCCTGATTAACGGGTTCGTTCCGTTTCGATCAGCATACGCTCACAGTTATCTCAGTTTTGTTGCAGGATGATTTTATTGGATGTCATTCTACATGCTGGTTTCGCTTTCACGCATTGCGTCTCGACGTGAGCTTGCTGTAATATCTAAATATTCAAAACAAAAGAAACCTGGTAGAGGACTGTTGATGGAGAGTTTGCCATTGATTGCAAAGTGTAAGAACCATTCAACGGCCTTGCTTTGGATCGGCAAAAAAGAGTGTTAAAGCACATACAGTTGAGGAGACGAAACTTGCGCCTCCGCAGAAATTACGCTAATCTCTTAAAGCGTTTGTAGTTCGAAACTGGTGCAATAGTTCCTAGCATGATCAATATATCTGTGCTATGTTCGGACAAGTTTTGGCAATTGATTCCATTCTTTTAAAATCGAACATCGGTTTTGAACAGATACTTTAAGATTAATATAGTCCATGAATTGGTTAAAGACTGTCACGTTAGCAGTGGCGGATCCAGAGGGGAATTTTGGAGCAACTGCCTCCTCCCAAACGTCTGTTGCGTCCCGTTGAATGGCGCCCCTTTGATATAAATGCGCCCCTTTTTTGTGCTTATCGATGTAGAAACAGAGATAAAAAATACACTAAACAAATCAACGGTTCAAAATTTGCAGTCCAAAATTTTAGGGGGCGACGGCGCCTTTCGCCCCCACCTGGCTCCGCGTCTGGCAACAATGACTGATGGCCATGTGGTTTTGATCCTTTTGTTGCAATAGCAAACCCGTAGACAGCTCACATCGACCACAAGAAGACAAATTCTACATGGTCAGCGAAATCTGCAACCCAAAGAAAAATGCGTATATGGTTAGCTTAGATCAGTGGTTCTCAACGTGGGGCGTGGCAAAATTTTGGTGGGCATGGAGGATGAAGACATTACGAAACAATTTTGGTGGAAAATGCAGAATGAAAAGGCACTTGTTCACAATCAAACTGATTGGTAGATGTGAAGCTGTTTCACTTGTTTACCCTATTGGATGATAATCCAAGCGTGTTAGCTGTGCACTGTGTTATCCACAGGGAAAATTTAGTTGCAAAAAGTGTTGCTCCTACAAACTGCACGAAATACTATATTATGTGATCGAATGTATCAATTCCATCAAAGCGAATGCCAAAGCAGAGCGTCTGTTCTAGAGGTTTGAGCCAGGAGGGATATCTTATCTGAAGACCAACACTCAGACCAACACACCAACCAACACTCAGTAAAAAATTGAGAAATGATAGTAAATCTGGATATGTGGAAGATGTCCATACTAAAACCCAAAATCAGCTGGAAACACTCCGAAAAATTTCCAAAAAACGAGAAAAAAAACAATTTACTGAAAAACAAAAGAACACTAAATACTGAAATACAAGCTAAGTGGGGACCTATACTTTAGATTTATCTTGCCAGGGAGACTGCTCGCACCCCTGCCACCCGTCAGTTACGCCACTGATCAAAGGCGATTGTTGCTCCACACCGAAGTAAGGTGGCTATCAAAGGAAACAGCCTAAAAAGATTTATGGAACTATTTGAACCACTCAGTGAGTTTATGAAGGATAAATCTGACATGATGGAAGTGCTACTGATGACCACAGATGGCAAAGCTTCTGCGAACTACTTAGCGAATATTTTTGAAAAATTTTGTTCTTCAAACAAGCAGCTCCAATCAGCCAATGCAACACCTTGCGATGCAAAAGCAAAGATATTTGGATTTGTGACATTTCTCAGTTTATGCAGAAGCAAGATTTTGTCGCTGTGTCCAATTTTCTTGGTTAAAAGAACGTGATAACACTAAATACACAAATACATTTATTGTTGCACACGTGGAAATGCTGATTCATACTTCAATGAAAAATTTCATGACTTGAAAGCAATGGAGATCCCTTCTTGGTTGACTCAACCACTTTTAGTAGGTTTATCTGCAGTGTCAGAGCAATGGCAACAGGAATTTTGTGAGTTACAGCAAGATGAAGTCGTGAAAACTCTTTTCAAGATCAAAGGAAGCACGATGTGGCAATCCGGGGAATGCGAAAAGAAATACCCTCCCTCGAGCACTTCGGCAAGGCAAACATTCATAAGATTTCCGTCATCCTGATTGTGAAATGTGGGGTTAGCGTTGTTACGGATTTGCTGCGTGCTGAAAGAAATCAACTACAAACCATGAAAGTTGGTGATTTAAGACTGAAACTGACTAAAATGGAACCTCCAATCAAACAGATATGTAACCCCATCAAGTGCAGAGCTCCCATTTAACAATGTGATTCGGTATCGCAATGAATTTGAGTAAACTTTGCTACATGTGCATTCATAATTTATACCACATAGTAAGCAGTGTTGTGACGGAGCAAAAACAAATACTTTTCGCATATAGTAGTTCTGGTGGGGCCTGACATTTGGTGGGGCCTGGTTCAAAAAAGGTTGAGAACCACTGGCTTAGATCATGCCGCTTACATAACATAAAATTGATGTAAGCGTAATCATCGCGCTGCAACGGAAATGCTGCGAGAAATGCTGCAGGGCGCGGCAGCAGACGACCCACGAGCCACCATACTCCAGCTGAACACCGAGGGGCTCACTGAAAACAAGATCTTGGTCACTGAGAAGCTAGCCTATAAGAACAAAGCGTTCATTTTCGTCCGACAGGAGACCACTGCACATCTGGAGACAAGCTAGTGATTGCCAACTTCTCACTAGCTGGGTCAATCCTGAGCAGGAATCACGGTCTTGCCACGTTTGTCCACGAGCTGTTGGAATGGTCACTGGTCGATGAGACTCCAAAACAACCAGAGACTGAGTGGTTGTGCATAGACGTCGCAGGATATAAAATCATCAACGTCTACAAACCTCCTCGCTCGCGACTCACCCCAACGGCCATCTCGACGTTCCCACGCCCCAGTCTGTATGTTGGCGACTTCAACTGCCAGCATGTCAACTGGGGTTACAACAAAACATCATCTGACGGTGAGAGCCTGGGCTCCTGGACAACATCCAACAACCTTGGACTGTTCTACAACCCAAAGGAAACAGCCAGTTTCTTCTCTCGCCGTTGGAACGCCGGCACCAACCCGGACCTGGCCTTCGCGAGTTTCGGCCAGGACAGCCGACTGCTGGACAGACGTGTTCTAGGAAACTTCCCGTGGTCACAACATCGACCCTCCCTTACAACGCCACCAAGACTCAAGGTTCCTGCCCACAGCGATCCGGTGAAGCGTCGGAACTTTCGCAAGGCTGGTTGGAAGCGCTTTTGCCTTCTCACAGGTGAATTCGTTGAGAGATTGCCACCTTCGGACACACCAAATATTGAGAGGGCATACCAGGATTTTTGCGAGAGCCTGGTATCTGCGACTAAACAATGTATCCCACGTGGCCGTCGGAAGAAAGAGGTGCGATGCTGGGACAAAGAGTGTGAGACCCTCTACCGCTCCTTCATCCAAGTACCAGTGGGAACTGACTCTGATAGAGCCGCCTCGTCCCTACTATCTCGGCTACAACAGAAGAAGCAGGAGCGATGGAAGCTGTCAATTCCATCGACTTTTCGCACTCTAGCTGCAAGGCGTGGAGAACAATCAACAAACTTACTGGCAGGTCTGGAGGCTCCTCTCGCCAGTGCCCCGTCTCGGAAAATTCCATCGCCTCGCAACTTGTGAAAAACGGGACACACAGGACCGGCAGCCGCGAGTCCACCAGCTTTGTCAATAAGGAGCTGTCCGACCTACGGAAGATTCCAACCAAGGTCGTATGCAAGGGGGGTTGGGTTAAAAAAAACCCTTGAGCTTGATATTCTACAAAAACTTTATTACCTTCGCAAAGGAGATTAACTGTTTTGGCATACTTTTTGCTTGTTTATTTGTCGACTTAATGCAAATACCACGGAATAAATTAGCATGCAAATTTCAAGGAACATTGTAAATGGGCCAAAAAGGTAATAATTAGGTTTTGGTGGGAATTTGGGTTATCGTCTGCGTCCAGAAACCATCTCACCACAATTTGCAGACCATTCGTCCACTACGCATGTTTATGATCGTGTTTCACGATAGTGCACTTTATCCGAAACCATTGTCTTTATATTGTCTGCCAAGGGCGTACGCAAGGTGGGGTTTGGGGTTAACCCCCCAATTTAGTTTGATATGTTACAAAAACTTTATTACCTGCGAAAAGGAGATTAATTGTTTCCGCATACTTTTTGCTTGTTAATTTGTCGACTTAATGCAAAATTGCAGTTGAAAACGCTCTGACATAGTGATGAATGTGTTTTACTCCCCTGTTTTAAGGCGCAGCCTGATATTTTTGCAGTTGTGAACTGCTGTGTCGTAGCGTTGCGTGTATTTTCCTCCGATATCCTAACTTGGAGCGCTGATAGTTCATATTCAGTGCAATAACACATAAAATAAGGGGGGTGCGTGTGGAAGAATATGCATATTGTGTCAACAAACCTCGCCAAAACGTTGGTTTGGAAACATGAATACGACGTCATGTTGTGACGTCACAAACAGCCCATACCAAATACAAGTAACCACCTTACGCCACTGAACGAAACGTCCCCGTCAAAAATTTTCTGCGTATGCCACTGATTCCAACACCTGAGGGTCCCAGTATCTCCAAACCTTTAGGCTGGAGGAGCTTGCTGCTGCCCTCAGACGCCTGAAGCCAGGAAAGTCTCCGGGATTGGACTCCATCTTCCCGGAATTTATACTCCGCGCCAGGTCGGCTCTCAAATCTTGGTTCTGCGACTTCCTCAATTCCTTTATGCGCCAACTCAAAATTCCAAAGATCAGGAGAAGAGCACTAGTAGTTGCGATCCCTAAGCCAGAAAAGCCATTGGGGGACCCAAAGAGTTACTGTCCCATATCTCTGCTGTGTGTCCCCTTTAAACCCTCGAGAGCCTCATCTACGCTCGTGTCGACCCAATCATCGACCCATTGTTCCCTCGGGAGCAGACAGACTTGCGATCCGGGAGGTCGACCGTAGACCAAGTCACCCTGCCGACACAGGACATCGAGGATAGCTTTTCAGCTAAAAAGAAGACAGGAGCTGTGTCTGTCGACCTCACAGCAGCCTACGGCACTGTATGGCATCGCGACCTCACCTGCAAGCTTCTGCAAATGCTGCCTGATAGACACATGGTTCACATGATCATGGAGATGGTTAGCAACCGCAGGTTCACCCTCACCACCGGAAACAGCAAAAGAAGCAGGTCACGACGCCTCAAGAACGTCGTCACGCAGGGATCTGTCCTGGCGCCCCTTCTCTTCAACATCCACATCTCTGACCTGCCAACCACCGTCTCCAGAAAGTATGCATATGCTGACGACCATTTCAACAACAAGGAAGCTAAACGTGAGCTTAAAGTCAAATACAGTACAACAACGAAACCCTGCCCTTCTTCTCCGAGCCCAAATACCTCGGAGTAACGTTGGACAGGTCGCTCACGTTTCGCCGACACCTTGACTCGTAAGAAGCTGACATCACGCGTCGCGCTCCTGAGGCGGCTTGCTGGCTCCGGCTGGGGTGCTAGAACAGCGCTTCTCAACCGGTGGGCCGCGAAGTGTTCCGAGATAACGCAATAATTACGCCTAGTCATGAGTTCTGAAACAAACAAGTGGGCCCTAAATCAAACTCTCGGCGAAAAGTGGGCCGCGACATCAAAAAGGTTGAGAAGCACTGTGCTAGAGCAACAACTCTGCGAATAGCCACCCTAGCCCTGGTGCATTCAACCGCAGAGTGCTGCGCGCCTGTTTGGTGCCGCAGAGCTCACATCCGCCTCATCGACCCCGCCATCAACGACGCCTTGCGAATTGTGACTGGATGCCTGCGTCCTACACCAGCGGACAACCTTCCAACACTCGCAGGCATGCAACCTACTGAGCTTCGTCGCATTGGAGCCACACAGTCTCTAGCACGTCGTGCTATGGAGTCTGGACATCTGCTCCACTCAGCGCTCACCCGCCTATCGAGTGCAAACGCACGGCGCCTAATATCGAGACACCCATTTGTACAGTACCTGCCGCACAACATCTCATCAGTTTATCTGACAACATACGTGCGGCGCAGTGGGCGGATTGCCAATGGAATGCGGAGTAGACGGACAGCCCCACAAGACGCCGCATTTTCATCACCGACACCGGCACCCATCCCCCCGAATGACCCTCCCAAGAAGAGCCTGGGTCCGGCTCAACCGCCTCCGCACCAGTGTCGGACGTTTCCGCTCCTGCTTGTACAAATGGGGTATGGCCTCCTCTGCGACCTGTGAGTGTGGCGCAGAAGAACAAACCTCCGACCATGTTGTCCTCCAATGTCTAATCCACCGACCTCTTCATGGACTGCACGGCCTGAGGGTGCTGGACGATGTGACAACCGAATGGCTGCTCAACACCTGCCCCGAAATCTGGCGCGGGCAAGCAGTGGATAGAGGAACTCGCTCAAAAGAAGAACATAAAATTGAACAGATATTCAATATTCTGGCGCAAATTTTAACTTTTTTGCTGGTGATTGTTGTGTTGGATGAGATTCGTGGTTTTAAATTGATCATAGGCTGTTTCTCAACTTTGTTGGCTGGCCTGGATAGAAGTAGATCCATCGCTGGAGTAACAGCGTTGGGGGTGGCTTTACTTTTGTTNTGGGGGCTACTTTGCAATAGTATACAATCAAATTGGAAAATAACTTTAGCTTGAGTTTAATGGTTTTGACTTGAATTTAACGGCCCAATCCGCCTCTTCCCACTTCTGTTGAACAGTGTCATAACTTTTTTTCATGACCTTGGCTAGTGATATTGATGTTTTTTTCTTCACATTAGCAGAGCAATATCCAAATGTGTGAAACAGTATTACACACTTGATTGAAATTCTCCTTCATCAGTGACGTTAAATGTCTTTTAGGGCAATATGCTTTTAGGCCCAGTGTGAATCTATCTTGCGATTATGATATCGTTTTTCCCGACAGCCAGCAAAGCTACCTACAATGGTAATAATGTCATAGCACATGCCTTCCATTCGTGTTTTGTTTTTGAATTGCCGCTTCAACAAGTACATGCTTTCCATGTACATGTAACTGTACAAGCTTCGTCTGGAAACGTGGTACTGATCGTCATTTAGTTATTTATTAGACTTGGGACTTGACTCGTCACTTCCAAGTGTAAGAAAACTAAGAAGAACGAACCACTTTACGTCTAACCAGGTCGGGAATACGTTTCAGACGTCGTTTTTTCTGATCTACGAATAGTCAAAACAGTGCTAAACACTAACGCGCAGCATGATTTAGGGCAGATCTGTAAAATTCAAAAGCTCGATGCGCCAAATTGATCAACATAAATTTGCTGCGGGCCGTAAAGTCTATTTCGTTACAGTTTGGAAGAAATTCTGGAACGACAATTAATTGTTTAAAGTCGGAATTTTGCAACATTTTCTGCAACTGAAAAAACTCGCGGGCTGCAAAAAAAGCCGCAAGCGGCCCGCGGGCCGTATGTTGTGCAGACTTGCTTAGTAGGGTATATCTTTTTAATTCTTTTTCTAGATACAAGAGATTGTTTGGGATACCAACAGTGTTCTCAGTTATGTGTAGCTTGTGAGAAATGAGGCCAGTCTTTTTGTACCCGCTTAAAATGTTTTGTGAAAAACTGTAGTTGCTCCCTTAAAGATCGCATAGTTCGAACAAAAATAATAACCACTTTCTTGGCCTACAAAAGGTAACCGCTTTTTTGTGATAACCAACAATTTTCGCAGACAACCTAGGGTATTTCAACAAGTGAATACTTTTTGGCGCCCACTATTTGACTGACCACACCAAATGCCTTGTCTCGATCCGCCACTTCACGCTAGACTCTTCTCCGAAAGTGTCAAGGAAAAGTAATAACAACCATAGGCTTACCATCATAGAAAATGGTACCAAATATGCTTACCATCATTGAAATGGTACCAATTATGCTCGCAACTGAAACATATTTAGGAGATACAAATAAGGAAATGACAATTCCTGATCCTCTCCCGACGAAAAATCCAATCCAATATAAAGAGTTTATTACACTGGCATCGGAAATCTGAAAAAGAAGCAAACAGCGATACGAAGCTGTAGCTGTCCACAGATGAGTGTGAAAGCAGTTGCGCAAATTCCAGCATATACAGCTCTGCCATTATTGTTCAGCAGAGTTTTTGATTATGTTTTTCTTATGTTTCAACGAATTGCAGTACAAGAATCATGGTAGCAATACTTGGGGTTTTCTTGCAAGGTTGGTGAGTGACGGAACAATAGGATTTATTTACATTTGATTTGGGAAAGCAACACTGGGTAACTTGGTACTTCACGCTGATCAAGAAACTGGTGTTTCCACATTCTAAAAATGATCAGATTCAGAAGAGCGATGAAGGCAACATCTAATCATTCTAATGTATCAAGTAGGATTCATCGGTTCAGTAGAAATCTCAATTTCTTGTCTTAACAACAAAAATACTTGGAAATTTCTCCTGACTGCAAAATTGAAAAGAATGTTGCTTTTGAAATCTTTCACTCCTGAAAACATTTAGCTTTTTCCACTGCTTTATGTTTTTACGTGATATTCGTGAAAATCAGTATTAGAACCCGCGAGGTCGCCTCAAGGGCTCCAGCAAGAAGAGCCCCAACGTAGGATGAGATAAACTAAACAGTGCCTTAAACCAGGGGCCAAAACTCAAATTGCTCCAAGGGCCAAATGAGGACTTATAAAAGTAACCCGGGGACCGCATTATGACGCTAACGTAACAATGGCGGTACCCAGGGACGGATTTAGGGAGCGCGGGGCCCTAGGCCATCTTAGTTTTTGCGGCCCCATGCTGATGTGACCCATTTAGTCGCTTGTTTTAAAAACGTGAAAGTATGTCCCTCTTCCATGTATTACCCCCTCAAAATTTTGTCTTTTGTGGTGCCGACTTTGGTTCTACGATTGCCTTAAATCTTCAACAGAAATTAGACGTTTGCTACATTCCTCTCAACAGCAAATGTCAATGCTTTCTTTTCTTTGAAATTATAGTTTTTTTCTTGTAGTGCAAATGTTCTCTTTAAATTTCCGTGATTTCTAACTTTTATGCAGGTTTCTTTTTCGGATATATACATTTTCCTGCGGGACCATGTTGCCGCCCTCGAAAACATCGTCTAGTTCTTGATCTGATTAACTGCACGTAAACTCCATTTTCATAGTAACCACATAGCCTATTTTATCGAACAAACGAGCACAATCCATTCAAAGGACACAGGCTTTCCAAACAATACAAAATATAGTTTTTTAATTCTCTATGTTATAGGCCAGATGTGGACAATTAGCGGCCAGTGGGCCACATGTAGCCCTCCGTATCGTTTTCAGTGGCCCGCGAGAGCATTCAGAAAAAATTCTTAAATCTGAAATTTCCTCCAGCTTAGTGCTGAGGCTAACTTGTCAGACACTTGCTTTTATTTCCATTAGAAGGACGGCCCTCCGCTAAAAACGGCCTTCCAAAAGTGGCCCCTAAGCCAAATTATTTGCCCACCCCTGCTATAGGCTGATGGTAAACAGCACACAGACACGTTTTGCACAACAAAGAATTTTCGCAACACCCTCAGGCTTCATGAAGCAAGCCCAATGTAGACACGTTTATGTAATTAAAACTCACGAGGAACTGTTCTTGCTGATTTAACTAACATCTAGAGCTTCAGCAAGCAAGCTCTGTATACTGGCAATCTAGTTGGAAACAAGGAAAATAGGATCCGCATCAAACACGCTACAAATTTGCCTACTAAGGCTCATATATTC
>JGI24158J21664_10011143_pt1 | contig 11965 bp, 7 predicted proteins | sample Ectturendosymbi3_FD_21664 | JGI IMG/M metagenome (IMG submission 21664) | reverse complement strand
TGATGTCATTTATATCCAATATCAATAGATCAGCAGTAAGTTGCAAATTGTTTGATGCAGTGTTAAGTTAAGTTACTGCACACACTACTACAACACTGTCCCCTGTCTTATTCAAATAGTGAAATGATTTTCACAGAACAGGTACAAACAAAGTAAAACGATATTATGACTTGATTAACTAACATTGTAGAATAGCACAAAAAATTTAACTTCATCTTATTAATTTTATGTTCATTTATCATACATTTGACAGAAAAAAGGGCAAAATGTTAATCTGCACGTCTATCTAGAATGCTGTGTCTTCTTCCGCATACTGTGAGATGAGGTGGGCTCGATTGACACTACAAACTGGTTTTGGGACTCGTCGGTGTTTTTGGTTTTCTGCAAATGATTCTTCCATTGAACAAGTTTGCCCAGAAGCCAAGACCGTTACAAGGGGCAATCCCCCCTTGGAAAGATTTGCGTCTTCCCTGGAAAAATGTGTTGGACAAAATTTAAAACTATTGGACAAAGTTCAAAAATTTTTGGCCGTTCTAAGGAAACTCTTCGCACCCCTTGGTGTCCCAAGCTGGTTACGTGCCTGAAAGAAGCATGTGTGAAAAAGAAACATTGCTGCCAAAAAAGCGCATTTTTGGAACCAATACTCCCTCTAAACAGGGGCGGATTCAGGGGTCGATCGCCCATCCTAAAATCTAAGAAAGTAACTTTATTCACCATGGTTTTGTACAATTCGGAAAATAACATATCAAAACCTATTCCGAATAAGATTTTCGTCATTTTTGAATTGTCTTATTGTTCGCGATATAAGGCCATTCTGTCGTCCATTGTTTTGTCACAGTAGTGTAGTGAAGTATACATCATCTCTTCTTACAGCAGCGAAGCCCTTATGAAACTGACTACCACTGAAATATACCACCCTAATGTTACTAGTTGGACCCGCCCCTGCATCTAAAGGGCAAAACTGCGCAGTACCACCAGACCATTTGCACCGTGAAATCTCATTTTCACGCACTTGCAACCTTCCAAAACATTGGAAAAACACGAAAACAAGAAGTTATTTGAATTAAATAGGTATTTTGTTCGTATTTTGATAAGATTTTGTGCTTATTCTCTTAATTCACAAAGCTTGTAATTCATTTAGCACTCTGCTAACTCTATCTTAAAATATCCAATCTCACTAAAACGAATATTTTCTCAGTGTAAAATTTTCTTGTAGGGAAAACATTGTATGTAACTGTTGCCATAACATTGGACATTTTTTGTGTACGCCCATTTGCATTGCACTTGCTTCGCCAACAAACTTAAAAAGATAAGCAAAACGTCGACTTTGCTCCCGCCTGGAAAAATTTCTGCGGACGCCCATGACTAGGACACGTCATGTACACTTACGAAAGGAAATAGGACACTTACGAAATTTTAATAAAAGAAAGAGCTATTTGTTCTTATCATTAGTGCAAAAAGTCTTATAGCAAAGTAACCTCGACAGCAACCCTGAATGAAGTATAGAGTGGTGTTGCGCGTAACCCTGGGGCGCCTGATTTTGGTTAAAGTTGTCTGGGCGATTGGCAGTAAGGTGGCAGGCTTTTTAGGTAATTTGTTTCAGGACCCCCTTTTCTTTCCATGCGTGCCAGTCCAAATTTTCCTCTTAGTAAAATCTATTTTCTGGAATTTTTTAAACACAACGTTGCCATAAATGACCCATAGCAAATAGAGACGCCTACTTCGAATTTCCTGACAAAAGCTTTCCTCTCTGCTGAATATGCATGTCGGCTTACGCAGTGTGTCAAATTTTGCCAGGTCTTCTTAATGACAGAATCAGTTCTTTTTGTTATTGATCAGGTTAATCGAAATGGTGAGAATTTTGTGAGAAGATGCAAAGTTTTTCTGAAAAAGTTTCAAACTTTTATCACATTCGAAAGTGGAACTTGGTTTATTTACCTTAAATGATAAACTGTTGCCCTGCGCATTTAAAGCAACATTAATACATGGAACAGAGCTTTTTTATGTGAGTATTTTAATAAATTCGATACACATAATAGCTACTTCAGATGTTCCTCATAACTATCTTTTTCCAACGGCCTATTTAAAAAATATCAAGGACAGCCCTGACACTGTGTGCTATGCTAATAGCAAGTGCTTGGCTACTCTAGTTCTTCATAAGTAAAGGAGCATCCGCAATTTATCACAATTTCATATTGATATACAATTATATTATTCAACCATCAACACATTAATCAACATAGCGACATACTACCGTAATCATTCACAAGATTACATTCGATTCATCGCCTGCAGTAAACAACAGTACGTCATCATTATCGATATATGAACCATATTGCACATTTAGCTTACATTAAATCAGTTCGAGAATTAGTTCCTTCCTCAGTAAGCAGCGCAATATTAATTTAATTCTACAGTCATTCAGGCCCGTCGCCAGGATTTCGCAGCAGGGGGACCAAAAAACACATGGGGGCCTCATTTTTTAAATGCAATTTTGGATGTTTGCAGAAACCGGGAGGCTAAACATGAAATATGTGGACACAGATTTCAAATGGGGGGCCGGGCACCACTGGCCCCTGGCCCCCCGCTGTTGACGGCCCTGCAGTCATTAAAAGTCAAGTGACAGAGATTCGCTTTTCCTTTTTATTTTAACAAGTCTTTCAAGGCGAATTTAAGAGAAAGATTTTTTATCCGAAGTTAGAGAGAATTTGGTAGAAGCCGCAGAGTTCAACTCATGGGATCTGAAGTTGACTGGCAAATACATCATCTTATATAGTCTGCCTGTGACGTCAAAACGGCGAGCGTGCAAAAAAAAGTATCACAGTCTTCTTGCGACATCCCCTGCACATCTGCATCTCGATGTCGGCGATCACGCATCTGTCACATGTGCGTTGCGCAACACAGGTAGATCAGCTTACGTTCAATAGAGCATTCAAGCATATCATAATATCATCTACAATTATTTTACAAATATCCAAATACAATCATTTCGAAAATTCTTAACAGTTCTATTCTGTTCTGCGTTCATTCGTTTTCACTTTGCTACTGCAGTGGATGTTTCTGAAATTTGTTTGATCCGTACGACTGGTGGACATTTGAAATAATTCTTCTTTGCGTTGTTCAAGTCAAAAAAGCTTTTAGTTCGCTTGATGATATTCTAAGAAGTCTTTTTTAAAGTCCGATCTTCGTTGTTGTTCATTTTATGGTGGGAATATCAAAAGGGCCCCAACATACTGCACTGTTGTTCCAAGCATGGTGTTGTTCAGTTTCGTTGTACTCACTTTTGTACTACTTTCGGAGTGTCACGAGTGGTCTACGGCACCCCTCTCCGCTTGCTTGCGCCGTGGGCAAAGCGATTGCTTGCGTAGTGAATAATGCTGCACTGGTGGCTAGTCAATAACAGCACCGTGCGTGAACCGTTTCCTTGTACCCCTGTATCAACGCCGAGAACGAGGCTTGACAGACCACAAGAACCGCTTTTCAAGTCTTTTGTATGACCCGACAGAGAATCGAACCCGGCCTACCAGTTTCGGTAGCGCGTACTCGAGCATCTGTAGCACTTAGACATTTTTCAATCCATTCTTCAAACGCTAATTTATGTTCAATTAATTTTTTGCCTTTGGCTGAATTTCTGAAGACTTGCAGCTTGCTGCTTTCAACAGCCCTTTAAACATCGCGTTAACTATTTCGTGAACCACAAACAAAACCAATGCTTAAAAGGCAATACTAATTTTTCATGTTCAACAAAGCAACGATGTAAAAATCTGCCGTTGAGAGTTTGATCACCTTGATGTTCGAAGGCAAATGCTGAGCTTTCAATGCAATGCTGTTGGGAAAAACGAGCAGGGGCTGATAACTCGCATCTAGTTTAGGCACGCCGGGCAATCAAACTTTTGAAACAGTGGGCCCCTTCTGGAGACCCTGATTCCGCGTCGAATACCACACAAAAAGACTTCGACAGAAATTTTTCCCATTATGGGTCAGGGGCACAATTTCCAAACTTGAAAAGCAAATTTATGGAGAAAAACGTACAGCTCTTTCACCAGTACAACCACATTAGAGGATCTTTGTGGATACATTTGATTGCCTACTACAACTGATGAAGATTTAACTCACCGATGCTCACGCACCAGAAAACTGGACAGATGAAGCTCATTATAGTCGCTTTCTACCTCCAGTCAAGGTGTCATGAATGGTGTCGACGAAGGTAAGCTTGTGATCAAAGATGTCGCAACGCTGGTGGCCTTAACTACAATAGAAAAATACTTATTTTCTACAACAAACATAGGTCTTTGGTGCCTGTCAAACGGTCCAAATACTATCTTCTTCAGGTTGATTAAAACCCTTGAGGCCCCAATCCCTTAGGAATTTCATTTGCTTGGCACCGACAGTGTGGAGTAGCGCATAGGTCTGAACTGCTTAAATCTAGTTTTATTTAAAATCCAGCTGCAGCTAGCATTTGCACATTTGCCAAATATAATTTGTCGTTGTTGAGCTGCTACGCAGTTTCAAAGTTGTCAGTCATTGAGCTGTTGTTTTTTTATTTCAAGATACTTAATGCGAAAACGTAGCTATTCTAGTCGGTCATCATACCTTCTGCAATGTGAACTAATGTCGGTGAGTTTTCCAGAGGTTTGGGTCTTGCAGCGGTTTAAACAAAACCAAAACGTCTAAGTAGTGTCATCAGAAATATTTTTAAATTAGCGTATAATCTGTACATCAAATTCTGTTCAAACGCGGCTCATCTTTACGCAGCTTAGTGATTTGCAAGTAATTTAGCCTTGTGAAAACTTAAACTATAGGTTCCGTTGTCAATTGCAATATGTTATATGAAAGGCCAGAATCACCCGAGTCCTTAATTCGCATCGTCGCCTCACCACACTACCGCTAGGTGTCAGCGATTCTCCAATAAAAGTGGTTTAAGGAGTATCAAGTAAACTTTGCTCAAAACAATTGGTAGGGAGTCAATTGGTGAAACAGTTTGAAAGCTACATTCCGAAAATACGCGTACATTCAAGAGTAAAACTGGATTGGCAAAAGGATTAATACAGACGAAATGTCATTCTAAACTTGGAGCATGAGAGCTAAACAGCGAAATGTCAAGAATGTTCGATGTTAACTGCAAGGTCGTAATTTTCAGGAAGCAAGCCAATGATTGGCTTTACAGTGCGATTCGTTAGATTTCGCAGAGTGTCTTCAGATATATGTTATTCAAATAGAGTCAACTCGTTCACAAATTGATTCTGTCTGAATAAGAGATAAATGATAATTGTGTCAAGCTAGATCGATTTTGTCTTCAATTAAACCTAAGGCGACCTGATACTGGCTTGTTATCCCGGTGAATATCTTACAGGTATTGTAGGTTTTTTAAGGTGTTTTAGAGGGACTCGATTCGGGACCCTAGAAATGAAAATCGGGTCCCTAGAATCAGAGAAAATCGGGTTCCTAGAATCAGAGAAATCGGGTCCCTACAAGTCCATACCGGGTACCTAATATTTTCTTCAAAAAAACCTTAGCTATTATGAACAGGTTCCCAGGCGCGTGGCCAGGTTTTAGGGGTTGGGATGGGGGCAAAATACATTTTAAGGAGCAAGATTTTTGTTCTTATTATATGTTTAAAACAAATTTTTCTGGGCACAACAAAATTTGGGAGGCACAAAAAAAGTTGGGGGCACTGCCACCGAATGCCACCCGGCGTCTATGGGCTTGCAGCTTTCTAAGTGGTGATGAGCTCTAACCTCGCTTTACATCATACGTGTTTTGTTGTCACTGACGAAAAGTTGGCACATTAATGAATCACATAAATTCTTTTGGCCGTAGCACAGGCTATGGGTGGGCAAACTTGCTCAATAGAAAAGTCCTTCGTAGAAAGCTATAAACACCGGCGAGGCGCAAAATCACTTTGTGATGTCAATGCAAATAACGGTAAACAACGCAAGTTTTGAATGAAATATCCTACAGTAATTGAAACACAGAAAACGCAATATTAGGTTTTAGCTTGATTTGCTAGTCTCTGATTGTGAGGACACTTTTCATCATATCTTCATATTTTAAGTTTTGGCTACAAGATGTTCACAATGGATAATGTATTTGAATAAGGATGAAATGTCTGCTAAGCATGTTAGTTTTGTAAGAAGTTTATACAAGAAAATTCTGCGGTTGCACGAAAACTTGCCTGTAGATTTGAAAACATTTGGTGATTTGTATGTGAAAAGTGAATTTAGGCTACATAAAAATTGCTCTCCAGAATTCGTGCCTGAAAATTTGTCACAGTGGAAAGAATATGCAAATAATCTAGAAAATCATAGTGCTGGAATTGCAGGCCTTGGTAAAACGCTTCCAGAAAAAACTTCGAACGAATTTTTNGAAGTTCAAATTTTGCAGCTGCATGAATTGATGCAGGAAACAACCAAGCCAAACANGCAGTTCAATATTAAAGACGACNGNTGACTACTCTGTGCTCCCAAATACTGCACTATGACTGCGGCACTGATAAGATTCGTGAGTGAAACCAAACGTTTCGTGCAGCAATCAAGACACATCCGAACTACGTCTTGCCTGTACTACAGGTCATACACTGAGCTCAAAAACTTCAACCCCAAATTTAGCAAGGGTTTATATGCTAAAGCGAAAAACCTTTTCAGAAGACAAGAGCCTCGTCCACCAAGCCGTGCACTTGAAGAACATGAAGTCTGGGAGCTTCTACAATATACAGAGAGAGAAGATAGCTTGAAACAACTCAAGCAACTGAGTTCTACAAGGAAACTTTAATGTTGCTTTTTAGTTTGTAAAGTACTTTTTGATGCACAACTGCAACAAAATGTATGGCAAGAATGAGTGTGAGATGTTCCTTATCATGTGATATCTGGTTTCGGTNGCCCCACGGGTGACTTAGGTTTCTTGTCTTTGCTGTTATGTTTGNGTTTTATTTTTGAATGACTTTCATATTGGACTATTATCTGCGACATTGCAGTCTAATATCACCTACAACGGTAAAACCATCATACTATAAAAAACGGTGTTCACGATGGATAATGTAATGTGAAAGAAAGAACGCTGGGTATTTAAGATCAGATTTTACAAGGCGAATTAATCCGTTACCTTTACCCACCGTTACTGATGCACCATCGATTGCAACACTGACGAGTTTATTAAGTGGCGCATGGGCATTTGTTAGAGCTTCGTCGAGTGCATCTTATTATCAATTCCACAAGTTATTTCTCTCAATGTCACCAAGTCCTACAATTGCTCATTAACAGTCATATCAATTGAAATATATCGAACAAATACTGCAACTTCCGGATTATCTTTAATATCATTTGATTTATCAAGTTTCAAAATAAATACAAGGGAAATTTTTAATCAATTTTGCATAGCAGCTTCAATATCTGCACTGATCTGGAATATGCACCTTTGTGTAGTTCGGCGTCAACATAGCATATTTTCTATTAGTGGCTTAAGCTTTTCGTTGTTGGTTTCCAACAATGCCACAACATCAGCTATATTCTTTTTCACAAATTCACAATCAGAGTATGGGTGTTTAGCATGGGCAATATTCGAACGCAAAACAAAAGATGCTTCAATCATTGTATCAAGTTCCATGCTGAACGCTACCATAAACTTCTGCTGACCTTTCAGCGCAGGTTTCAACTCAGTTAACTGGCTCTTTCTTCTGATTTACGTGGATAATTGCTTGAAAAGTTGCGAGGATTCGTTTCATCGTGACGTTTCGGTTTCACATAACTACCTTTGTTTTCACAAATTACTCCTATGTTTAGTGGTTTATGGCAGATTAGATAACAAGGTTTAATTTCTAGACTAATAAAAGCATAGGCGTCTTCCCAACCTGGATTAAAACCTCTGTTTTCATCTCCATATTTTCGTTTCTTTCTAGTTGTTGACGTCATCTTTTTTGTGTTGCGGTGTATTTAAGTAGACTAACTTGAGCTTTAAGTTCACCGTCTTTGTAATCAAATCGCGTAGACTCCCTGCTAATTAACCTTACAAATTCGTGTAAGCTCCCTGTTAATAACAACACGCTTTGATGCGCACTTAGGTATCTATAAAGCTACATTCATAAAGACTGCGCTTATCGAAGCCTTTCCATCTGCCGAAATATCGTTCGGGTTTAATTATTTGAAGTGGTCACACTGCAATGACAATTTTTTTTTTACTTTTAAGCTAGTTCGCACCAAGTTTCAAACGGGTTGGTTGACTAGGTGATCTCCATCGTCTGACAACCTTTTATCGTCTGACAACATTGATCAGTTATTTTGCCATTGTGTTTTGATTTATTCTAATTTCCACTGACTATTGGTTACTTGTTTGCATGATGGCTTTTTGCAATGTTTCTGCTTGTCTGCTGAGCCAGATGAAACAATGAATCTCCACACACAAAACATGTCGGCGAGCCACAGCTTGCCCACCATAGGCTGGCATAGACTGCACAAACAGAAATTTTTCAAATATTTTATAGGTCAAACAAAATTTTTATGCAAATAGCTCGAAAAAAACGACTTATTTGCCATCTCTAATATTAAAAAGAATTGGTGTCCTACTTGACTGGTGATAGTCGAGTTGCAGAATTTTTATTCGAAACAAAAAATTATGTCGCTCTTGTCACTATCTCAAACTTTGACGGGATACAGAAACCGCGGTCAGCAGCCTAAAAACCAGCAAATCAGATTAAAGACGCAATTACCGCTAGATTTCGTGGTCTTGATAGCAAGGTTTTGAAATTCTTAACAATTTAGAAAGTGGTAAAACGAACTTTATTCTGAATTTCATTTTGCCAAAAAATAAACTACGACCGAGATTTTTTTTTATTTATTAAAGCAAAATCTTCGTTTCACGCCTTTTACAAAGATTGAAAAATCCTCCAAATACAAAAGTATTGAGCCCTATAAGTGCGCATGGTAACTATTCGATCTTATTAATCTTGGCGTCAATCTTTGTATTTAAATCAACCGTTTTTCATTGCTTTTGCCTCCACAGTGTTAAACATTTGGATTGAAACATCTTGAACTTTCTTTACAAATGTGCACAAAATGTTAAGGTGTTCCTAAAGAAATGTGCGCAAAGTCTTTACAGCTTGATTTACGTGACCAAGCACCAGTTGTACCGTGTACATAAAGACCTTCGAATGCCTGTTACTCAAGTTTTGAACCTAACTTTTATGAAACTAAAAATGATTTTGTAATGTTTGTATCAGTTATCACTACTCTGTTAGGGACGAGACCTTGAACAATAGGTTAGTTTTTGTTACAGCGACTTTGTGAAATAGTGTGAAGCTACAAAAGTCGTTTCTTTTGCCCGAAGTTTGCTGGTTCATTCGTATAAATTCCTTGGCTGTGTTAGATGTTTTCACTAAATCTCTATCCCAACAAGGCTTGGGCCCTTGAATTGAAATCGCCAAAACAGTTTTACCGTGTTTGAATGAAAGATTTTTATTCGCAGCAGATTTACTTGACTCAGTAACCTACTTTTAAATTCGTTGTTTTAATTCAAGTTGTGGAACTTGCAAACAACATAACCTTCAGAGAAATTCGGAACAGGTTATGGTGGCTTTGCACCGTATAATCTACTCACGCACGAGTTTGCTGATCAGCGGCTCAAGGTAAAACTGCATCCTGGTCACGGGGTTAGGCGCTCTTGGATAAAATGTAAACTCAGAACCTCACCAACCACTTCTGGAATACATCGATCGAGGTAAGCGACGGACTAAAGAAGGGTCCCGCATCTCAAAAATGTACAGAGTCAAAACAACTTTGTAAAACTGTAAAAGTTCTGTTAACTTTTTTTGTTTCGGCAAAATTTTAACGCTTTTTAGTCTTAGCGACATTTCTGGATGAATGAGGGTCTTCGTCACGATGTTTAGGAGTGTATGACGTTGGAGTGGCCCTGTGTGAGAGTTAACCATTTTATATTCTTGAATCGGAATTTACTTCACGCAGCGCTGAATAGGTTATTTCACACAGCACTAAAAGAAATCACACCTCACACGCAACTTGACCCTTGACAATACTAGTCATTTCAAGAGTTACTCAGTCCTGTCGCTAGCATTTCGTTTTCGGGGACTCGAACAGCGAACTAAAGGAAAAAATTCATAATCGCCATCTGAACCCTTGTATTGCAACAATATCTGTATGAAAAGCAAGTAGTGTTGTAAATGTTGTGGGCCCCAGTACCGGAAGGACTGCAGCACTATCTCCTCCGCAATTGACAGCACAGCCAAACTTTCAAAAATATATTTTTCTGAAATGATAGTGACACGAGCGTCGCAAGAACAAATATACTGTACGGCATTTTTGTAAGTTGTTCGGAGTTGCCAATTATGAGTGGCAATTAGGCTAATGGTTGAATGCAAATGATCAAGCTAAGCAATAAGGCGCNTTACAAAAGCGCTTGTAGGTTTGTTTTATCTCTTGCAGGTTTGTTTTATCTTTACCTTTTATATTGTCTAAACTTCNTAAATAGCGATGCACATTTTTACATCGTACATGTTTATCCCAAATCTGGTCAATGTGACACAGATTTGCTAAATCTGTCACATATCTGTTTAANGTACAAAACTGTGTTTTTTTCCACACAAAACCTAGCCCACACATNAAAATTAGAATGGNTCGAATCGCATACAAAAATCGCGACAAATAATCAACGCTTGCAACGTTAGTGTTTCGATACACACTGCTCCTGGGTGTGGCTGTACAATACAGAGTTTCGCTTTGGTTAGCAAAACATTTTGTGCCTCATACAATAAAGTGGGAATTGCCCAATCTCATAGTGATGAGTTTTTACCGAAAACTAACCTATCTCAGAAAACGCTCATTCATAAAAATTTTAGGCAATGCTGCTGTGATAAATACTTACACATTGCAGATTTATAGTTGATATTCAGGAAGGCATGACACAAAAACACAAACATAATAGAAAATATTTTGCCTCAATATTTCGTCACCAAAATCACCTCCCAGAGATGAACAACTCATACTCTGTGATATTATTGTTGTTGATAAGTCATGTTTCAACTCCACGATGCTCACCCTGTACGATTCATAGCTTCATTTTTGTAATGTAAACAATGCATAAATAATTTTTTTAATGGTGCAGAAACTGTCCCTGTTTGTGCAGTTAAAGATGTTCAAAAATGTCTTTCTTGGAACTTCTGAAACTTATTTGAAAACAACAAACACTTTAGTGTGTAAACGCGTTTTCATGTCTTTGGAAGTATAGCTGATCAACGACTGGGGCAGAGTGTGGTATGCATCTATTAGATGCAATCCACTTAATCAAAGGCTACTTTTAATATATGATTTTCTTGGGCATTTGCACATTTGGTAAAATTTGTTAAAAACTAAACATAAGCAAAAAAAGTTGGTGTTTGGTACAGAAGCAAACTATTACAGGGTTTGTGTCATCTGTGAAATCAGTGAATCAAACTAATTGTCTGCACCTCCTCAGACAAAAATTGCGAAGCTTCCAAAAGTGCTGCGAAACCACAATCATTGAGCATAATTAGGCTTACCAACACTTATCAGGTGTTTGACGTAAAAGCAAAGGCGCAGCATTGGGCGTGTGCTGTTTATCAGTTTTTCTTCAAAATGTTACCACAAGACACTTACATGAACCTCGGCCTTGACAAAGCGTTGCGGTTATATTTTCTATTTCACCTGCGGTTAAGTCAACTTTAGCAAAATGTTTCATGGCTTATTTTGACATAGACAACCTATAATTTCAAGAAGTTAATGTAATGCTTGTTAAAGCAATTGTTGTGAAATTCGATGATTCGTTGATACGCTATACTTTTCACCATAAGCGCTTGTTTGGGGATTAACAGAGTTGTAATAATTACATTACAAAAAATTTACGTAATGTGTGCAGCAGCTATAATCAGAATCTCTCAGCTTATCAAAAAATAAAAATACTTGTTATAAACACTGTATGGGAATTTCATCGTAAAATTCGA
>JGI24158J21664_10011142_pt1 | contig 11965 bp, 9 predicted proteins | sample Ectturendosymbi3_FD_21664 | JGI IMG/M metagenome (IMG submission 21664) | reverse complement strand
TAGTTTTGTACTTTAGTTTCCAGCTTGTCCTTCAAGTTGTTGTGACTTTAAGTTCTTTTACATGTAGAGAACAATGTGATTGTTCTGCTACAGTATGTTTCGATTTTTGATTTTAACTTTATTTTTGAATTTGTTTGCATTCTCTGCTCTTGTTTCAGCCTTTCGATTTTTCACCCGTAAGCATTGCTTGCAGTTTTCAGGATTGAATATGTGTAGTGTTACACCAGAGGTGTACAACCTTTTGCTATTGCCGGCCGCATTACTTTTATTTATATGAAGTACGGCCGCCAATGAGTTCGAGTTATGTTTATGTGATACTGCCAAGTGTCAACCACCACAGAACACATTCAAACATAAATTGAGTATTCATTCTACAACTCTTTGTGACATAACCATCCAGATTGTTACGCATCGTGTCGACTGCTTTTCTTGCCTTGCGTTAGTTGCGTTTGTTTTGCTTCAATATACGCCAGCACGGAGGTCAAATCTTATACTATAAATTACATGTGGACGACCGCAAATTTCAGTATCGAAGGCCGTATGCGGCCGTAAGTTGTGCACCGCTGTATTACACTTACATGAAATCGATTTCTTATAAAATATTGCAAATAGATTCACTTGCGTAGCTTTTGTGGAGACTAGTTACTCGAATACAGATACGTGTAAGTTTGAATCGTCGCCAAGTGAAGAAAGCAGAGCCAGTGACGTAGCCAGTCCAATTTTTTTGGAGGTGCAAAATATTTTGACATTAAGCGAAGANCAGCATNTNGNTTGATACAACAACTCTCGAAGCAAAACTCCCAACAATGAAAGACTATAGGTTCGAACATGGGGGGGGGNGCCAAACTTACTTCTTGCCCCGGGAGCCATCTAACCTCGTTACTCCCTTGTATGCGTGTTTTCCTAAAAGTGCTATCTGTTTTTTTTGGGGGGGAGAAGGTCTGTTTTTTTGGCGAAAGCAAGTTGGCAACCCTGCTAAACAGCAAACACAGCAGGACTACCTTTAGCACGCAAATAGTATCGTTTTCGCGACATTTGCGCAGTAGGCATGACGCACGAGTAGATAATCATNCCTATGCCAAATGAACGATTATTAGGGAAAATTTACAAGCAAAATTCATATATATTTGCATTGAACAAAACCGAAAATGTTAATATNCAGTAGTGATTACTAAAACTGGAAGAANGTCAAACTTGTAAACAAATCAATAATATTTACTGTAACATCGGAATATGGATTTATATTCTTGTATCACTTCTGAATCGCGACAATTTTTCAAACAAATAATTTATTTAAAACAAATAATTGTCATCACGGAGTCCCGCTTCTAGCAGGGGACCCGGAGCAATTTCCCCCGTTGCCCCCCTTTAATCCGGCCCTGATTGTGACGCACAATTGGTAACAAAGCTCGAAAAAAGTGACACAAAACATAGTTTGAAAGTAAATCACAGCAGGTAAAAACATCGTTAAACGGCCGTAAAGCCAATGAAAGTGCAACGCATCGGAAGAAGTGTACAGGGACAAAAGCACTAAAAGCTATTGAAAAAGTGACAAAAAATGACAAATGTCCAGGTATTTTTGGTAAAATTTTATGGAGATTTTGATTGCTGTACCGAAACCTGACTATCACTGCACGAAATGAAACAACAATCTTCAAAGAACAAAACTGGCCCCTGCATAACATTTTTGGTGCAAATGGAATCGTGAGAATAAAGCATAACAACGCCAGCACCACTTGAAACCGAGGTAAAAGTTTGTTGTAAAAAAGCAATTTCTTGCGTTTTCAATAAGAGTTAGAACAAAATAATTTTTTAGAAATTATATTTTTTCGCAAGAAGTTTGAAAACTTGAATTTTCTTCTGAAAAATTGCTCATGTCCACGTGGTTTGTGATGATAATACTTTCTGGTTGATTTTGGAATGATAGCAGCTGTTGAACTAACAAGGTTATTTTTGAGTACATATTTTGGATTAAAAATACCTTCACTGAGTATCGAGATAGATTCTTTGCTGGAAACAACCGCTATTCACATAAAAATCGTTCTAAAGAATGCTGTGAGCAATTAAATGAAATAATATAATTTATATCAAAAAGATTTTGTTGTACTTGCTTGTGTAGTTAGTGACCTAATGCGTAATGTCAAAAACATTGAATCTCGTCAATTTTTCAGCATAATCCAAAAGTTTTTAAAACCTAATTGAGCAACTGGGAATACTTTGTTGATAGTGTTTAAAGTTTTACGTAAAAAGATGATAAATTCTGCTTCTCGAATATTATCTTTGATAAACGCATTAGAAATTAGTTTTTACTGCGAAAGCACAAGAGTCAGGTGAATTCAATGAAAAGTATGGCTGGCCCTCATGAAAGTTTGGTGCGAAAACATTTTTACTGAAACAGGTGAAATAAAACACCTTTTCGCTTCGCGATCCACCATTTTTTAACTTGCAGTATACACTTGGGCATTTTCAAAATTTGTCAGTTCTTTTTGGAAACTGACTTCCTCATGACTTAAGATTAGAAACTCCAGCTTAATTTGATGGCATTCTATTGCCGACCAATTCTACCGCGGTTAGTCTTTGTAACATCTTCTTTTATATCTTCTATACCCAATCTAGAGGTGCTGATAGGCACTAATGATGCTTACTGGAAGATCTTTTTGTTTCTACTTTAGTGGCATCAACTACACGTTGATGCATTATTCGTAGTTGGCTTAACTAAAGCTGGAATTTGAGGTTATATGTTTCAATTTTTCATAAATGCCCACGTTAAATTTGGCATATATTGCAATATTTTTACTTACCGAGGAGCATGAAATCGTAATCCATGGTGTTTGCGGCATGCTTTCTGTTGTTTGGCAAAAGTCGTATATCAACGTCAATAATGAATTCCTTGCCAACCATTATTTGCATGCCACGCTAATTTTCCTGTTTCTTGCCCATGTGCCACATTCATTTCCTAATTACCGTTGGCGCTTCAAGGCAATTTCCCTGATTGTAAATTTTATAGTACAAAGATTTGTAGTGCTTGTTGGCTGAGTCATACGAAACAATAATTCATTGTCCATTATAAAGTTTTTAAAAAATTGTTGAATCATTTTTCCTTGACGAAGTGCTGTGGTGCTGTAGTTTTGAAACATGATCACAAGCTTGGCAGATGCTTTACACTTAACTCATCGAAGTGCTTTTACTCAATGTCGAAATGGAGGTTACCAGAAAATTAGTTTTTTTGAGTACCATAATCAATGACTTGGTTGTATTTTATACATCATTACAATTCTGCCGATTTGCTTAGATTGTTTTTATAAAGACTTAGATACATCCATGTTATCCTGGGGATTCCACATAATTTTTTTACATATCTACTTGCCGAATAATTCTGAATATTACTTGGAGCTTGGAAATTGTATGACGTATGTTTTCAATATCTGAGTTAAATGCAGATTTCAAGGTGCAAAAAGTTTTCAGGAAGCATCTTTGAAAACTTTCCGGATAAATTAGATCTGATGAACAGACTGATGCAATGGTGTATTTGAACTGTTGATTTATAAGCTACCATAATACAAAATTTTCAATCATTAGTAGCATTTACTATAGTTACAGTAGGCCCGCAGGTGTCCCTGGTCTGCATAGAAATAAAAAACGTAAATTTTAAACTTAAAAAAACTTAAACATAAACCTAAAATTAATAATTGCTAATATCTGTTGAGTGAAGTTAAAACAAAAAAAAACAGTTACATTTTGCATTGGTGCATTTGATTTGCGAAGCTATGCTGCACTGCGAAAATGTATGGAAAGTGTTTTGGTTGATGCTTAATTGATACAACAATTATTGCAATACGTTTCATATTTGCTAGCGCTTACGAGCTTGACATGATCAGGTGTAATAATCAAATCAAACACGACTTATTAATATCCTCCAAATTGCAAACATATTTTAGAAATACTGCTATGAAAAGGGAACAAAGTTTGTTTGAAAATCGCTTCTGTGAGATTGATTTTTCGCTGGAAGCAATTGAAAAACAATTGAACACTGTGCGGTAGTAAATGAAATAATGGATTTTATTTCATATAGTTTTGTTCTACTTGTTTGTGTACTTGGCGTGTAAAATGCGCACCTTTTCTCTCCAATTATTCAACATAATCCATACGTTTGTTGAAAGACCGACTAACCAATTGGGCATAATTTCTGTAAAACTGTGTATGAAGTTTTTGAGAAAAGAAATCATACATTTTGAATTGAAATAATTTGCTCTGATGAACAGAGCTAATGACAAATAATTTTTACTCTGAAATCAAAAAAGCACATCCGACTTATACCGTGGCCAGTCCACGTGGAAGATTGGTGCTCGCAATTAAACTCACAATATTCTTTGGAAAAAAGTGAAAACAACAATTTTATTTTTGCAACCAGTGGAGCTAATTATATTTTACCTGCAGCATATGATTTCGGATTTTATAAATCTTTCCCAGTCCAATTCAAGTCGATGCATTTACAGATATATAATCAGCTCGTAATCATAAATAAGATATACGATAGCAACTTAAAAAAACAGTAAATCCATAGCTGCTTGGGTATAGCCTTGGCGAAAATAAACTTCACCGCACTTAAAATAATTAGTGGTGTGTGAAGTCCATAGCGAAGAGTCGTGTTTATGGCAATCCAATCAGTTAAATTTGACATTATATCAAGAAAACAGTTGCAAGTTTAGGTTGAAATATCCAGAGGTGCTAAGACCACCAAAATCGTGATATTTTTCAATCTCGACTTATGCTCAATATTTTATATGTTTTACGTCTCGAATGAATTCCATCACAAATGAAGTCTTATTACAAATCTTGCTTAACGACTGCCGCACGAATGCTACGCGACATTTGCATTGAACAGGAATAAAAATGGTATTTAATTCTTCATCAGAAAATCAATAGCTGCTATCTTGAGACGTTTTCTAAGTTCTTCCGTCAAGGTCTGTACTTTAAAAAATAGGCGAGCTGACTTGCTTGTTCGTAACTTAGTGAGCTTACGATTGGCACCAAAAAGTGCCAGATTCTTCAAGTGGTTCTCCATCAAAAAGCAGCGGCATACCCAAATCGGGCAGTTTGGCGAAGATGGTTGCTGTGGTAAAAGTTAATCTACTACAGAATAACCTACTTGCGCCAAAGGTCGCCACCAGCTTTCAGCTCTCGCACCCGCGGCTTCCTCGTTTTCTCTACTGGCGCCATAAGCTACATTCTTTTCAGGCAAATATCCAGCAAAATACCCAGTAACTTTGTTACAAGGAACATAGTATCATTCCTAACTTAAAGTAAGTTGCAAGTACCTGTAACTTTACCAAAGTGGAGTGAGCTGATATGCAAAACCATGGCTAAATATTCGGAGTTCGTTTGCATACTTGAAACTGATATTGCACAACATTACGCTTGTCACTCAATAAAAGTTATATATGTGTGTTTGCATACTTACGCACATTGCAAAGATAAAAAATTGAGGGTGGATTCAAACAGAATTGAAAATCAAAACCGTAATGTTCGCCAACTTTTTTCCACACTGACACGCTAACCCAGGTCTGAAATGGAAGTAATCGCTTGCTTACTTAAAATTAATTTTAGTCTGGTTACTCATCAATCAATAAAAAAGTTTATAGCTCTGTGTTGGCACACTTCGAACCAATGTCCTTTTTATTATTTTCTGCCATAGTCGTGACAAATGTGCTGCCATATTCGTAAAAGGAAAGACCAACATGTCTCACTTAAATATAGGCTATTCGTTGTGGTTGAATCAAGTTTACTTTTTTATGTTGCCTTTGAATTAGTTCTAGCTCGTACGCAGATATATGTCGTGATTAGAACGTTCCGGTAAAATGAAAGGATTGGATTCTACAACAGAAGTGTTGAATTTTAACAGGAAAATATTTCATAGCGCCTTCATTGGATAAATTTCATGTAGGCGCGATCAAACATCAAAGCCAAGCATCGGCAAATCGGCAGTGAAAACCGACCAGTGGGGTTGATTCAACAAAGTGTCGACAAAACACGAAGCAGTAAAAATTGCAGCAAAATTAGTGTCAATGTCATGAGGAAAACCATTTCTCCGATTGTCATCATCAATGCAATCGCAAATACATTCATATCTATTCGGCAATGTCTTTTTTAGTTACTTTCGCCTCTGCGTGTGATCATTTTTGATCATGTTTTAAATAAAGACCAACAGGTCTGGTTCAAATATGTTCGTTATGTCTGCATCAAGTTTACTTTTACTGTGTGTTTTTTTTCAGTTAGCTCTGTGCAAAACAAGCGACGTTTTGGAAATGGACAATGTCAATTTTCANTTTTGAGACATGTCAACTCAAGCTATGCTAGCCTCCACGGAAGAGTTACGTCATATGTTGACAAAAAACACAAGATTTTTGAAAAGGGCCTTTAGATTGAAATAGCCCAGAGCCCTAAGTATAGAAATCCTAAACTGGCGAGCAAGGAGGAGAGAGTAGAGGGGGCAAAAAGGCAACGGCCCAGGACATCTAATGCAGGGGGTATCCAAAGAATGAAATTTAAANAAATAGGTGTTAAAATGCTGTAGCTAGATGCTTCATCGTATTGTAAGTCTACCAACACATACTGCATGGATCTGATGGAAACTTGCGTGAAGGAGGCATGCAAATATATCTCAGGTGACCCAAGAGAGAGATAAAGCACTGCCATCGTTATCTTAAAGCCTTAAACCCTGTCTCTCTTCACCACTTCTTAGGCTGGCCAATTCCTACTAGCCCACATCAAACTGCACAGTTGTACAATTTCAGATATTATTCATATAAAAAATAGACAGTTCTATCTCCTAACATCCCCCACAAGTGCTATATTTTTGGTAGACCTATCTGGTACTTTATTGCATACATACATCCAATAAGAATTTTGCTTATGATCATAAACCTCAGTCCCGTGGTAAAAACAAATTAATAAAGACTATTCTATTAAAAACCAAAAGTGCTCTTTGAAAGAATTTTATTTTAATTTGTCGAAACTTGTTCTTGTCAACGCTAGTTTTGTGTATTTCCATTTCTCAAATACCTCAGTACTAGCATTTGGTAAGGGAGCATACAAGCAAGCAGTTCCCCCGAGCATCATCAGACATCTGCACACCCCTGCGGCTAGGTAAGGACGTTGCTTGGCGGTTTGATGGAAAATTCTGCTGCACCGATAGGCGGGTGCGAAAATGAAATTTGGTCGCAAGGGTGTCATGTTGCGATAATCGTGTTTCATTNTTGATTGACGTGAGTTTCCCTCGTCAGAGGGAATCGCGACTTTGAGGCCTATTGACGTCCGCCATTGTTTTACAGTAGATTCAGCAATGGTGCCAATAGGAGAAGGTTTTAACATATACCGCCGATGCCCAGCCGTATGCATAGGACCAAAGTCGCAATCGCAAGCAATGCACACACCTTCCTGTCAATTGCGCTGACGGCACAATATATTCTACACAACATTCAGGATTCCACGCGTATACCTTATATCTGTATTTTAGAGTATCCTACATCCGTAGTGTACATAAGTTGTAAACGTAACTTTCACCTTCTTATATAAAACTCAAACATAACAAAGCAAAAGGTTGTTCAAGAATTTATTGTAATTCAATTTTTAATTGATTACAGCCTTTCTTGCTTTTTCTAAACTACGCAGCTACAGTATTTGCTACACTTGAGCTTCACTGAGGAAGATACAATTTTTTTCTCACTGTCGAAGTGAAGCTCGGCATCTGCTTGTGTTGTTTTTCATTGTAGTGCGGAGATTCATCCGCAACAACTGCGTTAACAAATGTCAGGAGCTGAAGTGAATCAGGCTTGATTTGACCTCGGTTGTATTCTCCTAGAAACAAAACAAAATATTGAAATCAATTAAGACCCCAAACTAAATGAAGTTTCACGAATAACAACTTTATTATCAACAAAAAGATTTACCAAAAGCGTCTTCATTTTTCTAACAACATGTAACGTTTCTGTATGCTGATATGCGGATGGAGTAAGTGCAGGTGGTTGTTTCAGTTTTTGTTCCTCTCCAGTATTGCCTGCGCGTACTTACCAACGTCTTTAAACCAATGATCTGCTATGATTAGGTGTTTTTTGTGCTGTTGCAAATCCATGTGATATGGTTTCCTAGCATGATGTAAGCATGTGAATAAAAAATAATAATACAAAAACAAAAACGCAAGTCTCGTTGAAATCTATTCAATAGTGCTTGCCTTCTGACACAACATCTTTAAACTACACGTAATTCCAACTTATTGCCTTCAGTAAATGACAGCATATCTGAAGATTCAGATATTATTAGTTCATTTTCTTTCATTCGGCCGTACCCTTCTTGAATCATCATACTCACGATTGTTTCCATTCTATCCATCTAAATAAGGTTTAATTACACAGACACGAGAATATTAAGTACATGCTAATGTTTTTGTATACACCTTGTTCAATACGTCGTGTGGTCTTTATGGCATCCGCCATGCTACTGTTTTTTCCTATAAATGTGCATGTTTTTTCCCGGAAATTATTAAGCAAACGATTTTTTAAGTAAATCGACCAATGTTTTGAAGCACATTTCGGTTTCAGTGTGTAAAATCTGCAGCACTGCAAAAAACGAAATTGTATATTTTTGTTAAGGCATGCACACACATACAATATCAAGTGAGGTTTTGGCGTGCGGGTAAAACCTTCACGACAAAGCTTTTCGTAACAAGTTCATCGGGTGCCAACACTGGTGGAGAATTGTCCCGTTAGCCGTGGTGGCCAATACCATTAAATTTCGAAATATTTAAATTTTTCATTTATTCATTGTTTTCGAATCCCAACCTGCCAATTGCACTGGCTTATTTTGCACTAAGTATTTTTTGGCAGTTAAACATAAATGTTTCCCCCATACCATTTTTGTAACTTCTCAGGACTTCGCTAAGTTTTTGGATATACAAGGATCCATCTTGGTTGCTGCGAAACGCCACAAAACCTGGCATAGAAAAAAACAAAAACGTTTAGAAAAAAATACTTATTCAACATATTTGTGGGTTTCAAAGTGCTGTAACTAATAACAAACAGGTTATGACCAAGCAAGTCCCCACACAAACACAACTGAGTCGATTGTCCACCAAGTGATAAAGCGTGCGTTATACCTGTTCGACTGCAACCGCAAAGATCGAAGCCAACTCAAATGTGCCAAACGGTCTGGAACATTGAGAGAAAACTAACATACTGTCAAGAGGAGCTCTTTAAAAATTGATGTGATTTGGTTCTTACACTTTATCCGTGAATTTCTTTTAAAACATGGTGCCCTTTATCTTTTTCTTGTCGTTGAATTACCGACGACAAAAGGTGATTTCTCCGATCACCTCCTCTGATAGCGTTCTACAAATCGAATCTTCTCAAAGACTTGTAACGCGTGTGAACTGTTGGAAATGTGATGTCGTTTTCGTAACGGATCGTTTGGGTTTTTGCCTTGTTCAGCAAATCGGAGACGGACCACTCTATCTTCATTGTTTTGACAATAGCTTTCAAACACATTTGCACTATTCTGCATCAGGTCGTTGTCTACAAACCATTTTTTCAGATTAAGCCAAATTTATGATCCTTACATTCCTTTGCACCATACATAATGCACAAAGATCAATTATCCTCTTTAGAAGTCAAACTTATGTTTCTCTTGACATGAAGCTCAGTTTCATCTCACAGAAAATAGACAACAAAATGTCGAACTCCACCATCGGTCACGAAAAGGATGCCTTGCCCTTGATTTCAAGGATGATGGAAAGCATTCCCTTTTTTGAAGAGAAAGAGAATCGGAAAGTACAAAAGCAAACACTATTTCAATATCCTATATACAAGGCTACAATCGATCTAGAACCAAAAGTAAGGACGGCTGAGCAAAATTTGATTTTATTACCTAAAAAGATAACGAATGTTTCTGTTTGCACGACCAACGTCAGATCATATGTTTGCCTATTTACCTCCAGGAACCATTTGTTTCAACAATGTCTTATTCTCGACTTCCTTGTTGTAATCATCACGAAAAACGTTTTTTTCGCTTGCGTATTTCTCGAATCAATTAAATGCTAAACCTTCGCTTTAAAACCAGCTTTCCTAAGAATCCAAATCAGAGTAGACAGCTTATGTGCTAACAATGCCTTATTGTGCGTTGCGTCTCTGTCCTACAAAATTGTACTACTTATATGGTGTCACAAAACCTTGATTACAAAATGTGTACGATGAGCTAGTAATGGTCTGTATGTCTATGAGATATTGCTTGTATTTAAAATTGTAATGCTACAGAAAATAAGAAAAAATAAAGACGCAAGTCACAAATAAGGACCTTTCTTAAAAATAAGGACAGTGATATTTTCTAAGACGTAGCACTGCAAAATAAGGACAAATCTTAGAAATAAGAACTGTATGGTAGCTCCATCTATATACCTTCCCACGAAGTTTCTTAAGGTAGCAGCATTTCCTGAACAAGGGATATGGACTTTAGATGCGTGCGAACAACTGGGTTATGATATATGTAATTCTTAAAACCAAGGCAACCGCAATAAACTACAACATCTGTATTTTATATCTATTTGCTTTTATAGTTTGTTGGCAACCAACTTTTTATTTTGACTACTTCGGTTGCATGAACACAGCGCCGTTCAAATCACACAACCCATTAGTCAAAAACTATTTTTTCTCCGAATGCATTTCTGTCTCACGGCTTACAAAAACATTTGCTACATGGGTTTATCTGGGAGGATTCTAGAGTGTTCGAAACTTTAACTACAAACATGCTTCTTACAATTTTTGTTTGAGGAAAATTTTACTTTTTTCAGAAGTAAAAAATTTTACTTTATTGTTTAGAAGTGATGATAACATAAGTTTTTCCAGCAACACAGCCCTACCCCAGTAGCATGATAATAGGCCCAATCATCCCTTCCCTATATAAAAATGTCTGGCTGTGCCTCTTCGTCATTGTCTAATGCGACTCATGGTGGTATTCAGAAGGGCAGAGTACCACTCGCCAATACAAGCTCAAAATTAAGAGTCAATTTTTGTTTCTTTAAAATAAAACTAGGCGAAATTCCGCATCTTTAGAGCCCGTGGTTGGCCTTCTAACGTTTGTGGTTAGCACGTTATAATCTAAAAACAACAAAATAATTTTGAATTAATCTCTTAGGGGAATTAATTAATAATCGATTTTTGGATTGACGCTACAGTTATTTTGAACAAAGATTGCACGATCGCAATTGTAAAACTATTATTCACACGAAACAAACGAACAAACGTTTGAAATTGCCATCTACTGTAGCGTAGGCCACCACGCTGTCAGCTCCTTTCGATATTTCCCCAACGACACCGGCCTCCTCACAGACTCCTATTATCACAGTTGCATCAGTATCAAAACGTTTCTGCGTTCCTGGATCACCAGCTTATACGGCTTCGTTTTTTTCGTGACCACGACACGCCTAAACCGGCAGTGTTGGTTACGTGTGAAGACATGCGAAAACGTTGGCCAAAGGCTTAAATGTAAACTTCTAGAAGTCACTAATAAAAGCAAATTTGACAAACAAATACCCCAAAGGTAACTATGGGTTGTGATTACTCATAAACAGTCATAAAAAGCTATTCGCAAGCGCATGATTCCAATTAAAAAGTGAGCATTCAAAGACTTCTAAAAAGACACGTTTAGTGAATCGTGCAAGGTTTTACAAAAAATCTACAAACCTTACTTTTACAGATCAACTTTGTTTAAACGTAAGCGCTGTCTTAGCGGCTAAAAGGAAAACTATTGTGACTTTCACAAACGCTATACAGTATAAGCGTTTTATTCGAATATCAAAACAAATGTTTCTAATCTCGTTAAAAAATATTTTCTTCCGAGAAACATGAGAAAGGAAAGTAAAATTGCAAAAAAGGTGCTTATCAATGCGTATGTTCAGTGAGTTTTCAAGTTTGAAGAA
>JGI24158J21664_10011140_pt1 | contig 11965 bp, 9 predicted proteins | sample Ectturendosymbi3_FD_21664 | JGI IMG/M metagenome (IMG submission 21664) | reverse complement strand
TCTGTTTTTATCAACCTGCGTTCTGCAGAGTGTGTGTGTTCATACTATGGACTTCGTGTCTGCTATAAACAAATAGATTAAATTAAAATTAAAGTTTTTCTAGCTTGAAAAATCTTTTTAGACTTGGCAACCCTAGGTTTCATTAAAGGAAATAAACAAAAAATTGCCTCTTGCGGTTGGGGCCCAGGGCCCAATGACGTCATCCAAAAACCCTAAGCCTGCCCCAATTATGACGTCACCCACAAAAAAACTCATAAAGAACTTCTTAATGTAAAAAATCGAAACTACAAGACTTACCGCATTTATACAGGGTTTGAACAGCTCTCTGGCTCATTCACCTGGCGAGTTATGATGGCGCCAGCTGGTGCAAAAAATGTGGCGCATGCGGGGCTTAAGGGTTTCAAAGGCAATCCTCTTTTAAATAGAAGTTACTGATCTAATTTTGAAAAACGCTGGCAAGAATAGGCTACGTTTCCAAAGATGATGACACTTCGGATAAATAAATTCAAAAATTAAATAACAACATTTGAAAGAGTTCATGTCATGGGCATCGGAAGGATTTTTTTCCAGGGGGAGCCACTAGGAGATTTTTCCTAAATTTTTTCAGGGGGGACCAAAAGTGTTGAAATTTGTTTTTTCGCACTCGAAACTAAGAAAAAAAACTTTTGCTGAAATTTTCAAAATCCAAGGGAGCCAAGGCTCCCCTGCCCCCTTTTGACGCCCATGGCTTTGATGATGGTTTTGATTCTGAAATAAAAGGTAACTTTTTTCGCATGTCATGCATGCAAGAAACCTTCACCTTGGATCGAACTGAGTCAGGCACCGAAATTTTTATCGTCTTTCACAAACATATAAAACCTTATTGATTCGTTATGCAGTAGAATTGTTCTATAACATCACTTCATGAGACCAGAGAAAAAGCGTCTTTATAGACGAACTGTCATTATAGCTGAACTACAATAAATCGTTCCTGAAATGGCTCTTTAGTTCAATGCCAAATCGTGGCAAAGAAGTGTTCTTTGATTAGGATTGCTACGTACTGTATCGTGTTTTCACGTATGCTCTGATAAGAAAAAGTGAGAAATTATTTTGTCGTTAGTTTTCAAAACTTTATAGTTAACATCATTATTGGAATATCGAAATCTTTTGCAAGTTCTGCCACATTCGTACCATTTTCGCTATTGAGCGAAACAACGATGTCATACTTTTTTCATAATGAGGTATTGCTCCTTTTGTTCGACAATTTACGCACTGCTTCACCAAGACTATCCATTAAACTAACTAAAGTCGCAACAACCCCTAATACTTTACAGCAAAACTCATGTAACGATTTGCCTCCATTACTGCTGATGGCGCAATCCTTGATGCCATTCTCACGTCAAGCCTGTCAGGGCTAAACGATTGGCAGCTTAACTGTAATCGCGTTCCTACTCGGTCGTAAAATACTTGTGTAGCGGCTCCATATGCATAGCCGCGCTTGCACTTCAAATTGTAAAGAAAACCTGCAAATGTCGTTATAAACGAACAAAATATTCTGCGGGGACCGACACAAACCGGCGCTGTGGGCGAAGTGACGATGTAGCCGAACTTGTTATAGGCGAATTCCTCTGTATTAATAATCATTTCAGCCGCGTATTTGGTCTGTTGTTATGTTTAGCACTCCTTTAACCCGCGGGTGTCCGAAGTTCGGCCCGAGGGACAAATGCGGTCCACGAACGTATTTCACATGGCCCGCGGCTTTGATTTCAAGATGTGTTACACGGTCCACTCTCGCGGAGCGACGGAGGTTTCATGCCACTTAAAACGTTTCCCGTTGTGGTTTGGTGTGCTGAGCGCGAATATGAGCACGTAATCCATCGCTGAGAGTATTTCTACTTCAAACCCTAAGCGGACTGTCCAGACTACGATAAACTTACAAATGTCGGGAGAAAATGCCTGTCGCGTGCGCCAACAGGTGGTCCATTTGGCCCTCCTTGAAAAAGATTTGTGCAACCCTGTCTTTAGCGTGAGGTTGTTTTATTGATGGCCGCGTAACGGGATGAAAGTCATGTTTACATGACAGTAGGTTTATTCACTGCTAGGGCTACTGCTAGACCAGATACGTCATGAAAACTATGATCGGAAAAAAGTAAAAAAGAAAACAAGTTTTGATCATCAAACACAATAAACTTTATCAAAATCTTTGCTTCTCAACTTCAACTTCCTCAAGAAAAATCATTATTAGGATTAGCAAAAAATGCCTCTCTTTGTGTAGGTCCCGGGCTTCTTTATAACATTTGAAAAAATATGAGGCCAGATGATCATGATAATGGTTTATGTTGCAAAAACACAGGCAACATTATTATAAAACCGTAATCATAAATTTGCTGTTTTTAACCAAAAATCAAACTTTGCACCATCTTTGCTACCAGTTGCTGGCTGTTTACTTCGTTTCTGAAATAGTTGTTTTTCTAAAGAGCTGGTGCATCTGCTGCAGATTTACTGCTTATAGTGTTGTTTAAATGCAGGTTTTGAACTATAATGCTATCTGGCAGTAATGTGTTTAGCAACTGATTATTTAAATCAACGTTGCTGCCCAGTGCCCATCTCCGTTTCTGGAACTCTACTTTGTAATACTTTTATAGAAAGTTCCTTTACAACAAGACTTGGGACATTTCTTGTTTATTTTAAATTTATGCAGTGGTTTTAGTTTTAAGCAACGACATAAAAGCAAATGAAGCCAACTTGTTCGATGAACAACCACTAGAGGTCATCGGCAATTCAGACATTGAAAAAACAAATGAGAAAGACATGAAACTATTTCAAATTTGGACAGAAAAGATTAGTAATTAAATGGTATATCTCTGACTTTAAGGATGTAACTCTTGTGCTTTGAATTAATTTATGCTTCACTGAAACATTGCTTTGTAGGTTTCATCCACTCAATCCCAGAAATAAAATCAGATATCCATCACACGCTATTTTCTTTGCAACAAATATATGAAGTAGCTATGAGAAATGTTTTCTATACTCTCGATTATAATTGGCGTCCAGATATGATTGATTTCCAGCTTTTGTTAAAACGATAGTTTTCGACCAGATACTCCAGGCCGAGGTTTAATGGAGCACTTGTCTTGACTGATGACACGCTTCTCGTAGAAGGCATTTCTCCCACACTCAAGCCAGAGTATCAGCCTGATTTTCCGACTTGGTTGATTCCATTCATAGTGATCACAGCCCTGGTGTTGATTGCTGGTATGGCGATCCTCGCTTTTACCATCAACCGGAGGTAAGGAACTTTTCATAAAAAATTGAAGCGTTTTCATACTTGGCAAAGTCCTTACTTGCATAAGAAGCAAACTGCGTAAAAACCTATATCAATAATAAAAGCCAATATATCTCCCATGCGACTGGAATTGATTTTATAAACATCCAACTATTGCGTTGTGTTTCCATACAGTTTGAAGTTACTGACTGCTTAGCAGTGTTTTTCGATATTGTAAAACAGGGGTGTGCAGCCATGCAGCTCTGCCGAGCCAAATGTACATAACCACATTGGTCCACGGGTCACAGCTGCGTGTGTCAAGCTCTGCGAATTAGGCAACTAGCTGGCCGCCCACGCAAGATTGGCACTCTATTTAAAATCTCAACCTTTCTGCGGACCACAAAATTGCAAGTCCCGAGCCACTTTTGACCCGCAGGCCACGCGTTGCACACCCCTTCTGTAAAGGAAACAAGTACTGCTTCAACCAATAGTTAGAAGATGAGCATATGACTATGATTTGCTTCATCCTTTTCTACCCGGAGAAGCAGGCTACGATACCAGTTGTACCAGACACCTTCTCGTGGTCTTTTACATCACAGTGATATCCACTTCACATCACAGTGATAGCCAGCTGCAAACATTCTCCCACACGCATCGGCTATTTTTTCTCAAGACATGAACGAAATTCAAATATTGTTTTTATTGTGGCTTATTGTTTATTGTGGCGCATCGAAAAAATGGCATCCAATACGCATATTTCAGAAGGAGACTGTCAAGTTTGACAAGCACAGCCCAGAAGTGTGATGGTTGAGTTGCTAACTTTTAGTCCAAAAAAATAGAAGGTTGTTATTGGTCAACTGTCGAGTTATGCCCAAGCTAAATGTTCAGTCAGACTTTGCAATGTGTTAAACGTATTTTGAAAACGCTGCTTGACGGAAGTAACTTCAGTTTATTTCGTTTCCATTGTTTTTTAAACATAAAAATCACAGACCTTCAGCTCGATGATGACTATAGAAGTTTCATTTGTGTGTCTTCTCAGTAAAAAAGAAAGTAAAAGAGCGTTTTACGACGACGACGACGAGGAGCTGACGGGAAATGACGAACATGGCGCTTACAACAACGAAGCTTCCAATCCGGGCTTCGAAGCCGCCACAGCGTTGTAACAACGGATTGAACCACCAAAAAAGAACACATTGCATGTAATTTGCGATGGCCTTTCTGGCTATATTTTATAACATTTGGGATTGTGGGCAAGTGATTTTCATCGACGCAACGTCTTCACCAGGAAACGTTTTCAATTTATTTTCTATTTTTGTTCCTTGTAATGCCACGTTGAAGGCAAAAAAACATCTTTCCATGCACTTGGCACTTTCAAAAACAACTTCACTAAAACGCTGCTTGACTGAACAGGAATCTCTGTCCAAATACCTTCTTGCAATTGAATGGATTCTAATCAATAGAACAACCACACTGCTGAACATGAACTAGCTCGCTTGCTGAAAAGACTTTACCACGTAAAGCTTCCGTTCTCCACTATTCGTTCAATGTCTCAAGCATGAAACAGGTCTTTCAGGAAACGGTGAAAGGTCGTAAACAAGTGAACCGTTTCAAAATGTTTGTTCAAGAGTCCTCTAAATAATAACCAGTGAAAATGTCTTTAGAAAAGTATGAAGAAATGTATGGAATTCACTGAAGTTTTGGCGAAATGTGCATTCTGTGATTGCAAGTATGTGATTATACTAATTTCCTAGAATCCCAGCAAAACCACCAAGAATGCGTTGGTTTTTCGTAATCTGCACAACTAAATCTGCACAACTAAAAAACCGCTTTTGTTGGTTTTTCGTAATCTGCACAACTAATGCTCGTGCAAGACACGATTGATGTTCGGCAGGTCTCTTTCAATTTCTTCAATACAGAAACTACCAAAGCATCATTTGTTCGTCGTGGTTAATAGACCTACTAGACCTGTCAACCACTGTTCCATTCAAACAACCCACCAAATGAGACATACTTTTGTGTATTCGGAAATGAGAAATAATTTATGTATTCTGAAAACGATAACGTGTTTATATAAAAAAAAAGAGTGTAAAAGCTGCTACCTAATTATATCATTCAAACTTTGCATATGTGGCGGTGCTTGATTGAGTATTGTTTGATTTAAAGCAAAAAGCAAGTTTTTTCATCCCAAGTTTCTTTGCTCATCTTTGCTTCGGTCACTTCCAAGTTTAACACGATGCCATTGCCCGCCAGCCGCCCACCTCGACTTGATATACAGTTGTGTACTTCAACTTGTTGCTTTTGTTGTCTTTCGTTTCACTGCACTTGTTTCAGCAATCCTTCTGTAGATTCCAAATCTAATTTCTGCAGCGTATTTTTAGTTTTCATTTTAGCAATGCATGGAAGTGAACAACCTCAATCCATTTTATCGTAAACTGAGAGATGAAGTTTGAAATAGCATTAAACTAAAAGTTGTTCATGCTCACAGTCGATTTTTATAGCTTGTAAGGGTGGTTTAGCTAAGAATACGAAATTAACCAAGAATAGACTGTTTTCAGAAATCAATCTTTCCAAATTTCTTAATTTCGAAAACTTCTGGAAATTGATTGTTCAAACATTCGAGAGAGTCAGCAGTTATTTTTTAAGTTGTCTGCAGAGCTTTCTTGTACTCTGTTTGACAACAAGATTGCACCCAGTCGCTTGCTATCAACTCTATTGCAAGTCTCTTAACAACTATAAACAGTGGCGTAACTGACGGGGGGCAAGGGGGCGAGCCGCCACCCCTAGCAAGCTAAAGGAAAAAATTGGGTCCCCTTAAGTTGACAGTTTGATGTTTAGTATTCTTTAGTTTGTTGTTTTTTTACGTTTTTCGGGATGTTTTCGTGTTTTTTTATCTAGTATGGACATCCATGACATCCATTGATTCACTATCATCTCTTAATCTTTTTCTGAGTTTTTGCTAGTGGGTCCCCTTCAACTGAGCTTTGCCCCCCTGGCTTAAATCTCTAGTTACGCCACTGACTATAAAGCGATCTTCAGGTGCGAGATGTAATCGGATGGTGCATACTCGCACTGCCCTTTTTTACGTGGAGGGAAGAGTGTAAGGCATGAATGCTATGTGCATTTCATCTTTTCGTATGAACCTGATGGATTTTTAGAAACAACCTGTTGATTTTTGCGATTAATTCTTAGCTCACTATAATTTGCTGTTACCTGAAAACCGCTGGGCTTGGCGCGATCAGCAAAGAAAATGCAAAAAAACACGAAATGTCTCTAATCTGTCCGAAAAGTTGTTTGGAAAAAAGGGACAAACATAATTTTGGTAATGCACTGATGCCGTGAGAAATTTTACTGGAAATACACACTTATGCTGCACGTTTTATTTTCAACTTCTGATGTAAATCCCTAAAAGCCTTTTCGCATACGAGGCCACGCGGGTCACGCGAGGTCATGAGAGGACATGCGAGGCCAGAACAATGGGTGTTTTCTACAAGGCGTTTGTAAATATTCAAATAAAATACTTGCTGAAGTTTAGAGTTGATTTTATGGTCAACTTGTTTATCTGCAGAAGTCTCAGCTGAAGTTTGCGAGAGACAGTTTACAAAAGTTCAGTACGTTCGAAATTAATGTACAAGTGACAAAAATGATATGATTGACAGCTCGTGTAATCTGAAATCGATCAGCGCCAATCTAGTTTCGCGTATGTGAATGTGCGCATAATGTGAATATGTGTGTCATGTGAATGTGTGCATCATGTGAATGTGCGCATCATGTGAATGTGTGCATCATGTGAATGTGTGTGTCATGTGAATGTGTGCATCATGTGAATGTGTGCATCATGTGAATGTGTGTGTCATGTGAATGTGTGCATCATGTGAATGTGTGCATCATGTGAATGTGTGTGTCAACTGCGTTTTGCGGAAATGCGCACAAACAGCCATTGGCGTAACTAGAGGTTTGAGCCAGGGGGAAAGCTTGGTTGAGGGGGCTCACTGGCCAACCGTAGGGAACCCCCTAGCCAACGCTCAGAAAAAAGTTGAGAAATGATAGCGAATCCGCATGTGGATGTCTACACTAAAACCTGAATTCACAGGAAAACACTACGAAAGACGCAAAAAACAACAACCTACTGAAAACCAAAAATATGCTGAATACCAAAATATAAGCTAACTGGGGGCCCGGTTTTTGCATTTAGCTTCCCCGGGGGCAATTCCCTTCCCTGATACCCCTGTCAGTTACGCCACTGCATATTGCTCAACATCATGGACTGAAATTATACCACCAGAGGCTCATTGGGCTTAATTGTTTTTCGAAGCCATCGGAAGTCCATTCGTTGTTGTCGTGTTTTGAAAAACTTTGGTAATTGAAAGTTGTGCTCGGTACGCAAGTTCGAAGGTTAAAGTGGGCATGTTCCCCTTTGTGCTTTGTAACAGTTAACATCTTTCCAAAATTTCCGACTCTTCAAAAGTTTTTATTCTCCTGCTCTAGTCCAAAAACCTAGAGTGTGGTTCTGGGTTAAAATATCAAAAAGTACTGTACGCCCGCAGTAAAATTTCACTTGGACTGTGAGTCAAGTCAGTGCTAACATTAGCTTTCCATATACGACAAAATCAAGAGAAATTTTCCAGTTCTGTGGCATGCCGCAGTTGTTTGTAGTGAACTGCACGGTGCTTGGCTTAGTCAAGAACGAGAAATATTACGCCAGTTGCATCGTTTCGTCTGTAGTTACCGATGACCATATACGTAGCCGAAACAAGCAAGGGCTTGGCGACGCTGATCCGACCCAATTAACGTGCGTTCCGCAACGTGCTGACTTCGCACTCGAGCACGCTGCACTTGTTTACTCGAAGCGCGTGCCACGTACGTCACGAATCTGCAATATACTCTTGACAGATTTCAAGCTGATTTTTACTGGTTGGCTTTCGCACGTTGTCATAATTTAGACACGACACCGTTAAATATGCTTGTCAAAATGCAATGAAAATGTGTCCATGCGTTTTAGGTCGATTAGACTGCTGACTTACTGATTATCATCAGCTACCAACACACACCGTGCTTCACTGATCTGTGAAGATTGCTTTAAGATCTTATGCAGAGCACACGTACTTATTGTTTTTGATTGTTTTCTTGGCCAAACACTGTTGTGATAACTTAGTGAATGTAAAGCTTGCGGAGGGTTAGGCTGAATCTGAATCATTGAAGTAATATGCGCTTCATCTATTTTTAGAGCAACGGATGAAAGAATGTAGATCCAGTGATTTCTAAAACTTTGCCTTAAAACAGCAATGCGGTTTGTCTTGAAGCAGAAAATGGAACTGATAGATAATTTGTGAATGTATTTTTTTCGAAGTTGTAAAATGTGGAGTTGCTGCATTTCTGCCTGAACGGAGCAAAGCGTCATTTTCACAGCCTCGAGCTCGATGTTTATGCCTCCCGGAAGAAGTAGACTTTTCGAATCAGTTCTTTCACGCAAGCAGCAAATGTATAGGCGTAGTCAGGGGGCCATGCCCCTTCAATTTTTAGCGTATCTCGTCAATTTGAGTTTTGAGAAGGGGCGTTCCAAACAAAGGTACTGTTGTTCGCCTAAATTCAAACATTTCGTACCGCCCAAATTTTTGGTTTCCCCCAAAATGTTGGGCTGGCTACGCCACTGAACATATGGTACGGCAGTTTCCGAATAAGCAAGAACCCTTGACTCATCAAAGTGCTCATCGACCCCGGAGCAGGTGCGCTTCTCTCGCATGTGATAAAAACGATTATTTCTGGGTTTTTGTTATTCACATTTTTTGCCAGCTTCTCTCTCGCACCAACACTCCGCGCAGCAAAACACGAAGCCCAGAGCAAAAGAAACCATCGCATCCTTCCTGCTCGTGACCTTCGCAGGCAATCCACTCGACATAAGCGCACTGCAACGCCCTGTCGCTTTTGATCCTTACTGCTTTTTGGCGAAGCTCTCTTCAGATTGTTTCGTGGCTTGCTCGGATAACAGCATTCTCAACTTACCACAAGAGCAAGGAAACGTGTGCTGAACCTGTTTGCGAAGTGTCAAAACACAACTTGGATGAACTGCACCAAGTTCATTGTCGCCGGTTCTGGAACGGTTTGCTTTCTCTTTCATCCATTTCTTTAGACACGTTTCACTTTCGAAGATATAAAAGGGGGGTAGAAACAAAACTCGCCAAAGGTACCTTACAAAAGTCTACAGTTTTCAAACCACGTTCTCTAACTCACCTGCCAATCACGAGCGCTTCGGTGAGTTCACGTGCCAAAAACTGTTGCAAAGTACCGGTAGCACTCTTGCAGCCACGTTTCACTGATCAACCGCCATCGTCACTGTAATCTCTGGTCAGCGGACCGTGCAAGGGTGCAGCGACGACGTTCGCTGACCCGGTCTCCCTTGTGAAGTGAAAGAAGAATTATGCAACACAAACGCCACGTAGCAAAAGAAAAAAGAGTTATTTGCCGACTTTAGCCCACCATCTTTCTTTTAAGCATGTTACTTGCACCGAAAACGAAGGCAGAAGGGCTGTTTCAAATGTTTGTTTCCTGAGACTAACGATAAATCAACAATCACACCAAAAACGTTGTTGCAGTCATGCCAAAAATTAAAAAAATCTGAAAATAAGTTTTGAATTTGAATGGCATCAGTTTAATTTAAATCGATCAAAATGCACAAGTGAGCGGTGCACAATACCAATGAGCTATATTTTTCCATTTACCTGACACTGTTAAGTAAAAATCATTGATCATTTTTGGTACAAAATGTATTAATGTAACGTAGTTGTATTCGCTCAAACATAAGATTTCTTTTTTGTTGATTCGACAAATGTGTTTCTCAACAAATAACAATTCAATCAGGTAGGCCTATTACTTTGGCCCTTAGCCTACCCTACATCCTCGTTCCTACTTTGATGACGACAGTGAAACCACGATTTTTATCTTTGTGCGCTTCTTTCGCTACAAGACAAATACATTCCAAGCTTTCGCAGCTTACATGATACTTGTTTTTCTTTTCATGATCAATGAACTTTTCTGAAAGCGAAGAAAATTCCTGAAAACTAAATAGAGAAAACCTTAAGTCTGATATCGTGCTTACAAAAACAATTGATTCAAACACCTGACCAGCCGACATCACACTTGGTATCCCGTTTATTATGACATGTTTCTTGGATGAAAAACTTCAATCGCTCACAGATGGTTTTTACATCGTCTCTCATACTTTTTGGAAAGAAACAGATCAAGCTTGTTTCTGCTAGAAAAGAAAGAGCCAAAAAGTGTTGTACATTGCAAGTATTTTACCAAGACATAGCAATATACTCTTAAAACTTTGCGCAATACAGGCAAAGATTATGCTGTTGTTCTCTAGTTATCAAGTGCGCTTAAACTATTCCCACAAAATAGTGTTCAGAAGCTTGAAAGGATATCGATTCGAAAATGTTCTAATTCGGGAGTTGGAGACATTTTAAGAAGTCCATGCAATTGCGCTTTTCACGCTGTGGTGATCACTGAAGCGTGCAAAAGCTTTCAAGCGTCACTGCACCTTGATTTGCCGGTGGTTTGTTGTGGCAAAGAATAAAGTTCAATTACATTTTTTTCAGATGTTTGTTGTGATTGTTGTGAATCGTATTGAACAACAAACGCACCGAATTCAAAATCGTGAAGTTCAAAGGAACATTCTGTAATAACGGTAAGAGGCTGTAGCTGGCTGCGTCCAGGCAAAAAAACGAGTCGATATGTAAGGTCCATCTGCATACAGCAATGGCATATAAGTTGAGAATATCTTGTTTCCGGAATCTACATCTGCTTTTCCTTGTGAGCCATTCACTACGTTGGCTGAGGCTTTGATGGAAAGGCGCCGCAACGTTGTCGCGTATTGACTTTTGGATTAGTGGTTGTGGGACTACAGTACAAAAGATGCTGTGCATGCACATGCACAACCACGAAATAAATGTTCATGATATCTCTTGCAGGGTCTCCAAACTACGGCCCACAGGCCAAATCTGGCCCGCGAAGCATGTCATCCCGCAAAGACACTTCATCAATAATGAAAACACAATGTAATTGCGAAAAATTTGTTGACGTGGGAGGATGTAACATACCCGGCAACAATGCCATCACGTAAGACGGCCAATTGAATGTCGGTTGGTTAAAAATTACTGCACTGCAGGCTGGCCTAGCTTAGCTGATCTGATATGTTGCCACAATCTGAGGTCTTTCTTAATATCGGGTGCATCCCATCCCCACGTGAAACCAGATTTTCCCATCATGCTAAAATCAAAAAAGCAATTACGCCATTCTTTGTATCTTTATTAATAAACAACCTTCATGCTTTGACCTTCTTTCTTTTGGACTGGGAGTTTATTTTCGGCCCTCCAACTGTTGTGCAACAACGTTTGCGGCTCCCGGACAAAATATTTGTAGATATCTGCTATATAGGGTCTCGTGGACTTCCATGAGCTGTATAGCTTGCATTTCCTTACCCTGAGTTCGGTGGTTAAGAGAGAGAAATTTGACAAACAATCACCACTTGTTTTTCATATTTGTCTCTTTCGACTTCTTATCCAAAACGAATCCAAAATAACTTTGTTTTCAATTTTTTTATGGTTCTGCACCAAGAGTGAGATCATACTGGAACAGCAATATTTGTAAAGCCACAACAGTGACCCACACCAAGCGAATCTATCGCAATTTATTGCGTAAGGAAACTAGTTTCGTGTATTACAC
>JGI24158J21664_10011139_pt1 | contig 11966 bp, 8 predicted proteins | sample Ectturendosymbi3_FD_21664 | JGI IMG/M metagenome (IMG submission 21664) | reverse complement strand
AAGTTCTGCGCTGTCCTCATTTGTTTCTCAGATACGTTGCGGCGCAACGTTGGGCTTCACTAGTGGCTAACTGCTGCAGGAGACTATCGCAAATGTTTTAAACGGGTTTGTCTGCGTAAAGCCCGAACGCGGTCTTTGGTCACGCGCGTGATGACTGATTCGCGATGGTTTCCATTTCTGCGCATTTCATTTAACCCTCTATGGACACCAGTGACGGAACTGTAACGTTTTAATGTATGCTTTGAGATACTCAAACGGATTTTTGGTCGCGGATGCCTGTATTCTTTGATTTGCGACGTTTGAACTCAAAATGTTTTTATCATTTGGAAGCAATGCAACTTGTGTTTTTTTGGCAACAGTTTGTAGGCCTATAAGGCATTTATGACTGAGTGCTTGTGGGGGTGTTTGACCTAAGACGGTTGTGGGCAGTGTTCCCCCCAAGGTGCGCAACCGTGTAACTGCGCAGTGCCATCACACAATGTGCGCAGTGAAATCTCGTTCTCGCGCACTTCCAACAATCCAAATTTTATACTGTATATATGTTTCGCATAGCCCTTTTAACGCTTGGAACTCTTCACTCGTTGTGGTGTCTGCATGATTGCGCAAATGCATGCGCTCAGTGCGCAACAAAGCTAAGAATTACTCAGCGTAGAATTTTCTTAGAGGGAACAGTGGTTGTGGGGGTAGGGCCATGAAGAACTGCGTTGTTAAATTTTTGTAGTACGAAACAGGTAAACTTATCAAATGAACACTGATTTTTGTGAATATGCACCTTGTGCTGTTCTGTGCTTTCGTTTGATTCAAACATTACATGCCTGAGTCACCTGTCCATCGCTCCGCTATCGTGGGGATTGTGGAAAAAAATCCAACTATTAGTTTTTTTCATTTTTTGTAGCCATTTTGAGAGCATTAACCAACGTAGTCCATAAGATGTACAAATGGATATGAGGACATTTTATTGAAAAACTTGCAGGCCTAGCGCATAGGAGTCGGAGGGGGAGTGTAGAGGAGAATGGCCCCCACCTTGATTTAGAAATTTGGCATTTTCCTATTACAATTTTTGCAAAAACAGGTGGTTTTCTTAGTTTCGGGAAGAAAAACTGAAGTTTCATCACTTTTGGCCCCATCCTAAAAAACCTTTTTGACTACCTATGAAAAACTCCACTATTGACCCCTCCCCTGGGAAAAATTTCTTTCGATTCCCACGGGCAGACGTCTGTCAGAGTAGCTGCAGATGGTGTAAAAAGAATTTGAACATGGTATTTGAATATGCAATATTGTGAGTTTGCCTCTAACACGATGATAACGGTCCTTTCACCTTTGTACTAATCAAATACGCAAGTTTATGACTTCAGACATAAATTTGAAAAATACGGAAGTAGGGTACTGTCATTTCAATGATTTCGTGCATACCGTGCTCAGGAGATGCAAATCTTGACAAATTTTTCCAAGTAAGACCTATTCTGGATCATTTGAAGCAAAAACCATTTACTCTTTTTTGGTGACTGGTTTTTCTCTGTACCACTAACTTTTGATTTGACAGGGCCGGGAATTTACTGTTTGGGTTCAGCGTGTCAAAGTCGTTTGCAAAGCTGCGGTTTGGCGTCTGCTAAAGAGCTTAAAGAAAAATGACGACGTGCTTACGACGAAAAAGAATAAAGTGTATCCATGCGTTGTTACAAATATCAAGTGCATTTGTGCATAGCAAATTATACATTCGCTTTGTACTCTACTTGAATTGCGACAAATACCCTGCAAAAAACTCTATTCTTATTTTGCAACATGTGCTGCATAGATGCTTTCCTAAATAACGCTGCATTGGTGGCAAGTCAATGTCAAAATTAAAGTAAGAAATTAGGCAGAAAAAACTGTTATTCACTTTATCAAATCTTCGTTATGAGCCCGACAAGTAGCTTGAAAGGCGTTACTCAAACAATTTTACCAGTACGTCGGGACTGGTATGTTTTAGATGACCTTTCATTGGTAGGTTATGATGTTAATACCAGAAATGGGGTAATCGTAATCGATTACAGTTTTCTGAGTGATCGTAATCGATTGAGCTGACCAAAAATGAAATGTAATCGTAGTCGATTAAATCGCCAATTTAATCGTAATCGACGATTACTTTCACGATCAAACTTGGTAATTTCACCCTACTACATCACTGTGCGATGAACCGCAGTTGTGGTGGCTGAGTTTCCTCCTTTATCGTCGTTTGGTATGGTTATGTTTCAGGGAAGGCTATTTGTCCGTCTCTGTGGTTTAAATCCAGATAGCTCTGGGGCAAGCACAGCGTTTGGAGCTAATTCTAGCTTTGTTCCGGCCATAGCCTTCCTGATGACCGCCTGAAGTAACGCAGTGAGTCTCTTCCTAAAAACGGGTTCACACTTCGGCAACAGAATAGCGGGACATTACGAGGAGAGGTGTTCTTATCATTTATATATATTCAGANTGAACGTATGAATGTAAGAGCTAGAGTANGCTATGTATATAACAGTACATTCATTTATATACATTAACTTTCTTTCAGAGGAATAAGGTAGTTTAATCCAAGTCGAAAGTACCTTTTCACAACACTGATAACTAGCATGTCAACCGTGATCCACGAGATACTGATGAAAAAAGCTCAACAAAACTTGTGAGGTTTTGTTAACCATTGACTGTGGGTCCAGTAGATAGATGCGCAGTCATATTGGCACCACTGTTCATTCCACTACAACTTAAAAGCTGCACAATGCTATGTTGGCTTGCAGACGATTGTAACCCGCAGTTAGAAGAAATAGTCAGCACTTGTGAAATTACTAACAAACGAATTTTCAACGTTGCTGAACGAATGTTTAAGCCTGATAGACGTCTTTCTCCTGATAAAAGATTTGAAGCGTTGATGTTTATCAACGGTAACAGAGATTTTAAAAGTTTATTATTTTTGTTTCAGCAATATTTTCAAGTGTTTGTTGTAGTGGACTAATTGACGGGAGGGAAGAGGGCGATTTGACTCCCCTGGCCAGCTAAATGTCACCCCCTCACTTAGCTTATATTTCGATTGCGGTATCCTTTCAATAGTTTTTTTAGTACGGTGTCGTCTTCTTGCGTTTTTCGCAGAATTTTCCGTTGATTTGGGGTTTTAGTACTGTATAGCCATCCAAACCCGGATTCACCATCATTTCTCAAGTCTTTTTTGAGTGTTGACTAGTAGGTCCCTTACAGAGGCCAGTGGGCCTCTTTCAGCTACGTTTCTCCTCTAGTTCAAACCTCTAGTTACGTCACATGATTGGCTGACTGCACGAACATCTCAGGAAACAGTCAGTTTGTTTTTCTTTTTTCCGGTGCTTGATCCTTACAGATTAGCAATTTCGTTTATTGCATTCGTCCATATCGAATGTTGTCTGAAAATATAGGCTACTTACATAAAACTATGCAAATGGGTTTTGTTTTCTTTCTGAGGATGTTTCAAGACAAATATAATCGCGATTGTAATCGTGATTACTTACAATGTAATCGTAATCGATTACATTGTGATTTTGTTTATTCGTAATCGTAATCGAGCAAGTGGCAAGTAATCGCAATCGATTACATTTGTACTGTGATCGCCCCATGTCTGGTTAATGCAGGAAAATATATTCAATCGGAAATAAAAATTGCACCAAAGTCTAGCAATTTTGCAGACAAACGTAGAAATGAAAATCGATGCAGTCCCAACTGCTTCAATTTGACGGTCCGACAACAACGCTCGTGCTTATGTGCAATACTCTTGAACACAATACTTTTTAAACCTTACCAATTTCGTTTTGATTCTTCAGAAGCTTTTTCATGAAGTACAGTAAATATCGTTCGATTTGCAAGGTTCAAAACAAACAATTATAAGCTTCACAAAGACAAAGTCTACGAATTGAGAAACGCACTCAGTGATCACCTGCAATAAAAAGCATGGCACAGTAACTAGTTTACCAAAAGTTGTAATGGAAACATGTCACCAATGTTAAAATAAGTTTAGTTGTTTAGGAAGAATTTTTGTCTTCAAGATATTTATAATTTTGTTTCTCAAGGCACGTGCCCCACCTGTAACCAGGCAGAGGCAACCTTCGCAAGATGACCGTGCTCTGTGTTTAAAATCCGTTTGTGAATCTGAAATATTTGTTCGTTCATTTCATTTCAATTTGTTCATGATTGACGTTTTTCATGTTTGTCAAAGCTGCAACAAGAAACACTGATTTTTACAATTGAAAAATGTACATTCACATAATTTGCACGTGAAAATGTTCACAAGCAAATCGAAATTTGTAACTAAAAGCAGGCAATCGCACTGCAACACTGTTCGAAGCATAGAACTCAGTGTTGTTGACAAATGTGTATAAAGTTATTGTTTTCAAATCAAAACTGTCACAGGACACATGGTTGGTTTGTTTAAAGATTTCATTCCTTACATTCCCTCAAATACTTCATCAACACTACGCTTTGAACAGGTACCACCTCTGAAAAATCAAGATTGGCAAAAGTCTGATTTGCTTCTTTTCATGTAAAAAACACATGTTTTCTTGAAAAATTAATTGCTTTACATCACATTCACCACATTATTTTCAGAACAAGGACAAAAAGACATTGTTTTGAGTGACAACTCATTTAAGACCGTTATATTAATTTACATGGTTAAAAAACGAACCGTAAGTAGTCAAAAAAAACAGCAAAATTCCCCTCACAACAGCTGCAAAAGAACTTAACACACATTTTGTTGCTTAGTTGTTTGCATTGAAATTTTGCAAAAAGGTGGAAGGTACAGGTGTGTAGGTCTTGGGTAAATTGCAGGTACATATAAACTACCGAAAAATGGCATGCGAAGTACCCCCTAAATTTTCCGCCTTTACTCCATATGAATAATTCATGCAGACGTGGTGAAGTCGGAATGGGACAGTTTGGCGACGCCATTTCGGCGATGGACGTTTCGGTGATAAATTGGTCATAAGACATGACCCTTTTGATTAGAATATTTTTATGTACTCTTTTTAAAAAATTGGATTTAGCTTTAGGGTTTGGTTTAGGGTAAACAAACATCCTTAGTAATCGAACCTTTGAAGTACAGTAGGATTGGCCTATAACGACGTTTTTTCTTCGGTCCCGGCGGACTCCCTATCGTTTTCGTGTATTAGAGTCCGGCCATAACAACTTCGGCTATATCAGTGGTTTTCAACCTGGGGTCGCGACCCCAGATGGGTTGTGAACCATTTTTGGAGGGGTCGCGAATAGACATCTTATGTTTATGTACACAGCTTTATTACATTTGCTATATTCGACATTTAGACAGGGGTCGTCGGGTTATAGTGGGTTGCTATAATGGGTGGCGGTACAAAAAATGTTGAAAACCACTGGGCAATATAGTCACTTCGCCCAGCGTTGTTTGTCCATCCTCGCAGAATATTTTGCTAGTGTATAACGGAAGTTGCAAGTTTTCTTCACACTTTGAAGTTAAGCACGGTTGAGGTTGTGAAGCCGCGACACAAACCTTTTATGACCGAAAAGTAACGCAGTCAAGCGCAGAATCGTTGCGACGTGCATGTGACGTAACAATGACACCAGGGAGTCGAAGGAAACCGTTAGATTTTTACTGTAATGTGCTGTATTAGGGATTGTTGCGACTGTAGCCAGTTTGACCAAGACTTACTGGAGCAGTGACTAGAATGTCGGGTAAAAGTAGCAGTAGGCCATTGGTGAAAAATTTCTCTACCAAAATTCACAAAATGTGCTAGCAGGGGTTCCCAACCTTTCTCTGATCATGTACCCCTTCAGCATACCGACAGATGAGGATGTACCCCTTCAACATTTCGACAGATGTACATGTACCCCTAGGATTTCTTATGACAACACATTTTATCATGATTAATCACAGATATATTTAAAAATAAGCATATAACGGCTTTTGAAAATAATACTCACTGATACATGTATAAATATTTGGAATTAAAAGTTATATAAATATATATTTCTCTTGTATTGCTAACCTCAAATGCACCCCTTCGGATAGGCAGATGTACCCCTAGGGGTACATGTACCCCAGGTTGGGAACCTCTGTGCTAGATAAAACTGTCTCAAGAACAACACAAGCGAAAATTAGCGACTTTTTTGCAAGAACCTAATTCAGTACTATACCACTGTATGCTCTATATTGCATGTAAATACAACTGCTAGTGCTTTCAAATTCTTGTTTGAGTTTTTCTTATCAGAGTATTCACGAAAACACGATACAGTAAGCGGCAATCCTAATTAAAGAACACTTTTAACTCTAGCCTTCAACTAAAACACCATTTTAGGAACGATTTATTGTAGAACTTTTGTAAGGTCAGTTCGCTCATAGCGCCCTTTTTCTCCGGTCCCTTGAAGTGACGATAGAGGGCAATTCTACTGTATTTCAAAAACACATTTTTTATGAAGAACATCCGCGTTCACCATCGCCGAAACGTCCCGTCGCTTAAATGGCATCACTGAATTGTCCTGGATGAGCTATGTCCAACCCAAATGGTTTACTGAGCCAAAAATTTTGTCACTGTCTTATCATGGGCCGCACATCGAATGGCTTATTTGATCTTAGCAAATTAAATTTAGCTTAAACTACAGTGCCAAAAGCCTTTTTCAGGTCTACAAAAACAGCAGCGGTGGCTAGGTCTTTTCCATTTTGAGTAAGAAGATAATCAGACAGTCTTGGCAGCGGTAAGGCAGTTGAATCGCCACGACGAAAACCATATTGTTCAGGGCAGATTTCATGGTGTTCATCACAATATTTATTGATGTTGATATATAAAAGTTTTTCGAATATTTCATTAAAATGACTAAGCAAAGAAATTGGTCTATACTTAGAGGGATTTAATCTGGAACCTAATTTTGAACAGTGGAACCACTTTTGCTAGTAAAGTTTTTCAGGAAATACTCCGTTGGAAATGCTTGAATTATATAGATCTGCAAGATAGATAGAATGATATTCTTGGCCATTTTAACTAAAGAAACTGGTATGTCATGTGGGTCATTAGACTTACTGCATTTGAGATTATTAATTTGATTTACCACGTCATTATGGGGTTAAGTACAAGGAATTAGAGACGGAAGGGGTTGAAGGGGTAACATATCCTACTGGTGACGATATTGCAGATGCAAGTTTTGGTCCTACTTCAGTAAAGAATATATTTAGTATATTTGGAACAGTAATGCTGGTTAGCTGGTTCGTTTGAATCTTCGGGTTGCAGCATAGATATATTGTTGGGAGGTTTGATTTTATTTAGAAGTTCGTTAGTCAGTTTTTAAGCTTTGTTGGGGTTAAATATACTTTGCTCAAATTCTTTCTGGTAATAAATAATTTTACTTTTCTTTTTGAGCTGGGTCAAGATCTTACTAAAATTTTTAAAGCATTTGTTTAAATGAAAGTCATATCTTGATTTTAATACTATTTTGTACATACGATTTTTGTGTTTTATCGATACGATTATACCTTTCGTAAGCCATGGTTTCAGCGCAAGTTTGCTAGACATTTTCACTACTGGCGCGTGGTTATTGACGGCATATAAGAAAGTGTCTAAAAAAATATTGAATTTATAGTTTGTATCAGTTGCATCCCAGCCGTAATTAGTTCTGAGTTTATGTTCTAGATCAATTAAAAAGCTATTGGCATCAAATTGGTTAACATTTGGTTTGTAAAACGGTGGCGAGTTTGGCGTTTTCATATGAAAGCGGTTGAAAAGAACAACTTGGTAAAACACATTAAAAGTTTTATTTGAACATATTTATCGTCACGATGCAATTATTCCAGCATGGCGTGCGCAATCCTTTTGAAGGTTCAGTTTTGGCGACCACCAAGGAGCTTTGAAAGACCGAAACGTATACAGACCAGAGCATAAACGTTTATGTTGTGACATTTTACCGGAAACAACCCATGTCGTGATATATTGGTTGTGCCTTGAGTGCTATTCGCGTTTGTGTATTGCTTGCCGTGCTTCCCTGTTGTGACCCTGCTTTCTGCCCTAATCGGTGAATGCCTTGATTGCTGCGCATGTGACTGTTCTCACATTACAGTGTTGGCTGTCCAGCCCTGTGGAGACTTCGAAGGCGTACAGACGATGGGCCTTTCGTGTGTTGGCTGTTGTTGTTTATGTTACCGTTGCTTGCTATTATAGACGCCGACTTACAGTCAAACAAAACCTACGTTAACGAGCTATTGATTGAAAAAGTGAGACATACGTTTAAGACAACCCATAAACTATAAAGTATAATCGCGTAGCGGTGTCAGTATATTCTTGCAAGCACGTTATACTACTTTCGCATCTGCGTCATTTGATAATTTGTTTTGGTGAGTTGTCACTTGTGTGGTCTTTTCCTTTCCTACATAAAGTTGGCAGCTAAATTTAGGGCTCCGTTTGCTTTTTTTTCTACCCATATCTGACTTTTCTCGATTCCACCAGGGTATCTANGTTTAATTATAAAAAATTCGCCAACTTTTTCTTCTTGAAAATATGAATTCAGCAATAAATAACAATAAAATAGTAAAAAATATACCTTGCGGTCAAAATGGTGTTCGCATGTGCTCATCACTAGAAAGAGTACGCACACCGGATCAAACAAACGTTTTTGTAAACAACTGAAAGATTTGAATTTGGGTGGACGATGCATTAGGTTCCTGTTGCAAACGTCAGTTGATGAAACTAGGCTTAAAACTAATCGTTTACACTTCTTGGTTGTCCTATGCAGTGGCGTAACTAGACGTTTGAGTCAGGGGAGGCAAAACGTAGCTGAGGGGGCCCTTTCAAGNGGGGCCCACTAGCCAACACTCAGCATAAAAGTTAAGAAATGATAGTGAACAGCCTAGGCCCCTCCGCCTTTATTTCTGGGCAGCCAGGCCCCCCCACTTTCAAATTTCAAAATTTCCCTAAATCAGTTTAAGTGGCACAACTAGTATTGAATCTTATGTTAAAGTAAATCGTTTAATGAAAACAATGTTGCAGAATTTTTGCAGTATTTTGTCATCATAATTTGTAATATATTATTTGTAATTTGGTTGAATTTGTAATTGTTTGGCAGAATACACCGTGCGAATGTCTGTCATCCTGCTATGGCTTGCTTACCGGATTGGCGTTATTGAACAGTGTTGATAGATGGCGTAATACAACACAATTTTTACAAAATGGTGTAATTTGATATGCTTGTGTGCATGGGCCCCGAAAGGATTTTATCCAGGGAGGCACTAGTGGATTTTTCCAACCGTTTTTCCAGGGGGGAGCAAAAATGGTGAAATTTGTCTTTTACCAATCGAAACTAAGAAAACAGCATTTTTTGCTGAAATTTTCAAATTGCTGCCCCCCTTCCAACACTCATGCTTGCGTGTAGGAAAAACTTGGTGCCACACCATTAAACAATTTGTGTAATTTCAGGCGTTTTAACACCATTCTAAATAGTGAAATTTTTCTTAATCTTATACGCAAAATGAAATGTTTGACAGCTGAGCAATTTTAATTATATTTTTGTTTTCGAATTGACAACACTAAACAGCTATATTTATTTCAACATGGGCAACACAATTGGCATTCTTACGGACAATTTGCTAGTTGCTACATTTGCTTTGTTTTGTCCTTACATTCCGGTATCTAATGCAGTTCACGAATAAGTATTTAGTTATGTTACGTCTGTGTTCAAGGTGTGGAAAAGTTGTGATTTTGAATGTGTTTAAGACAGGTATCAATGCTGTGTCATTTTTTCCTGTTTTTCAGCTGTGTTCTTGGTGTTTTTAACAGTCCAGTGGCATCTCCGGCACACGGGCTCCTCGGCTTAGCTCGAGTCTTCGATTACAATTTGTACTGGAGAAGGCGAGCATGCTTTATTTTTTATATTTGTGCCACCACCCACGGCCCCATTTCACTAAATTTTTAACTCGGGCTCTTCTTGTTGGGCCTTGTCACTGTTCGTGTATTTTTTTTCCATGCCTGACCTTTTGGGTTACGTTGCAGGTTACCTGAATAAAACAATATCGTTCGTAGCAAGCATCTTCTCGACTTCATTCACTCGCGCTTTACTCGGACTCACCCGTTAGAGCCCACGCTGCCCTATGCAATTAAGTATTTTTAAAAACATGATTCATACCTGACTGAATGTTTTCTGAAGCAATAGATTTGAATAGAACATTGGATTTGAAGTCCAATCCAATGGACAGTTCCCTTTGGAGAATAATTTGAAACGAACGATAAATAGTCCAGCAACTCAGGCTNATGTGAATGAGCCCAGCAGAGCTGTGAAACCGGATCGCGAAACAATTTTGGATGGCTGCAGGCGGAGTCCAAACATTTTTGATGGTGAAGCTGGAGCTTGAAATTTGGGTTCCGCATTCATAGAGGCAGTTTGTGAGACAAGCGAGTTATACAAATAATTCAATATATTTTTTCTGATTGTTTGAACAAAATCGTTCTGGAGGAGCCAAAAAAATTTAGATGCCCGGAGCCAGAGCCTGCAATTTGAGTAGCGACTTCACAGCCTTGGTACGCAGAGGACTTACTGGCGTTATCATTGCAATGGAGAAGTTTTCATGAGAACTTCTCATTTATTGTCACGTAACTAACGTCACAGAGCAACATTAATGCCAGCCAGAATGAAAGCAAATGAAAATTTCAGTGACGCAAGCGTTGAACGGTTTTGTTTAGTCAGTCAGAATAAATCGTATGACGAGCCCGAGTGACGCTGTTGATCTGGGTCGCCACTGTAACACCCTATTTGAATTTCAGGTGGTTCACCGATACATTTTCATAGTGGTTTAATTTTGTCTAAAATAGGGTAATTTAGACCTTCATGTGGTGTACAGATGAGGTTATAGTGTTTGTGACGTCACAGCTACCAATTCAAATCACAAAAATTTTTGCATAGTTTTTTGATGAGCACTTGTGCCCCCCACTTTGAAAAAGGTTCCGCCCCCCCTTGATAGTGAGCCCGGATGCGGTGGTTGTCTATGTTACCCGGATGCGGTGGTTGTCTATGCTAGCTAAAAAATTGAAAACACCCTGAAAAACGCAACAACCTACTGAAAAACAAAAAATGCTAAATGTCAAAACGTCAGCTAAAGGGGGCTCGGATTTTACAATTAGCTTGCCAGGGGGGTGGCTTGCTCCCCTGCCCCCCTGTCAGTTACGTCGCTGGACCTATGCAGGCGCAAATTAGAAAACGATTTCCAGTAGAAAATATTGTTAGGAGCTTACGGATTATAGATTTCACTGCAGCTCAAGATCTCACAAAATACCATAGTTCCATAGCAAATGTTGCCTTACATTTTCCCCATCTTGAACGTAAATATCAGCTGGATACCTAAACTTGAAGTAATAAGAGATGTGTTCAATGGAGTATGTCATCAAGTTATGAAAATCGCGTTTGTGCATCAGAAAAGTGATCGAAATGTTCACGCTGCAAACGAAAATTAGGAAAAGCAGCTACAATTCCAGAAGTATTTTCATCCTCGTTTCAATTGATGGAATTCCACCAATATGACATTTTGCAAAGTAAAACGTCTGTTTTTTTCATGAACAAACTGGGTATATTCGAAAAAGAAATCAATGAATGGGAGCCCTGATTATATTCGCTTAGTTTGCTAGCTTTGCTGTAACTGGTTTTATTTCTATTTTATTAATAATGCACTTTGCAGAGCTGATGATACCTATCTACTACGCGAAATATACACTCTGTTAAGATCTTTGTCTCTCATTCTTAGCTGTGAAGAAATATAATGAACAATTGTGAACAACCTAACTAACTTTTATTACAAAAAAAAAATTTTGTACTCCACCACAAAGAAAATAAAAGTGAGAGTTTTGCATTCTGCGGAATTTCCGAAATCTATCTAGGAAAGCTTTACCACAGGGGTGTTCAACAGGCGGCCCGCGGGCCACAACCCGGCCCGCCAAGCCATTTAGTGTGGCCCTTGCCAACACTCTAATTTTTCCCCATCATGCATAAAA
>JGI24158J21664_10011138_pt1 | contig 11967 bp, 7 predicted proteins | sample Ectturendosymbi3_FD_21664 | JGI IMG/M metagenome (IMG submission 21664) | reverse complement strand
CTCAAAAGACTCGGACTCAAGCCTAGTTTCCAATGAAAACTTCAGCGAAACACTTTGGCCTAGTGGTTGGGCCCTAGGCCAGGCAACATGAGCCAAAGTGATCCTAAAACTACTTCACTTATGACGTCAGCCACAAACAATCTGCACCCCCCAACCAAAAATATTTTTTTCGAGTGCAATCTACTAGACTGGACGATCTGTTTGAGCCATTGAACAGCTCTCTAGCGCAATCGGCGGAGGAGCTAGGGCGTTGGAAAGGCAACTGAAAACTGCTGTTTTTTAGGCCGAAATCGAAGTACGAATATATCTTAGGCTGGCAGCCAACGAGTTAAAGGTGTTTTAGGGACCCGATTCAGGTCCCTAGAATCAGAGAAAATTATCAAGGGAAATATCTGAAACAGATACTGCAATCAATATTATTATGAAACTTTTTGGGTTCATACCAGGTACCTAACATTTGCATTAAAAAAAACTTATAATACTACAAATGGCAACAGTCCAATGTAGTGGTACTTATTCACACAGTATGTAGGTTACATACAGCATGTTAGTATACACAACCGCTCCTCTGTCACTAACAGATTTTTCTGTTTAAAAAAGGTTTACATAAAACATATATTATATGCATGAAACTACATTCATTTATCCCATTTTATTCCAAATGTTAACTGCTCACCAATTTGCCTTTTGGATTTGTTTCATTGCGAACAGCAATAATGTATTTAAAGCGTTTTATAAATTCAACAGAGAGCTTTTTGTCTGTTTTCACTGCCATTACAAAGGAGATAGTATGCAATACACCTGCCTGATATTTGCTTTAGCCATTTTAATATGTAACTGGTTAATTTTCCATATTCTCTGTAAAGAAAACATACTGACACAAGGCTAAATTATGTGTGATGGCTTACAAAAAGATGATGACTTCACACAAAATGGAAGCAACAGAAGCTCTCTTAAATATAAACGTTTTACAGGTTTAAGATAAAAACAATTGTATATACATGCAAGCTACTGTCATTGACCCATTCATATCGAGCCAAAAAGGCATTATTTATTACAGTAAGTACCACTTGCAGACTTGAATATTTATCTCACTTGTTAAGGCAGCTCTTCACTGATTAAACCAACCAAATATTTTGTAGAAATGTAGTCACATAAAGTTTTTGCAACAGTGCATGCATGAAAATTACTTTTTTAATGTTAGTTCTTTACTAAAATATTGTGAAGAGTTCATATATATTAAATTTGCAGCCTGTGAAAAAATATCAATTGCAAGCCAAAGTAACTTCATTCATTGTAATAAGCAGCCTCCTAATGAAAAACAAACATTTGTTTTCAGAACAAAATTTTTTGTGAAATAAGGATGTGATTTTTCTTGACTACACTGCGCTATGGTACTTTACCAGTTTACAAAGCATTCTGTGCATATCACAGAATGTTTCGTTCCGAAGTTTTTTTCTACATGAGATATCAAATCATAAAATAATTATATATATATTTGAGCTCAGTGAGTGATAATACTTTTCTAAATTGATTAATGCAAGAAGTTTCCAGAAGAACTTAATTTTGATTCAAAGGAACAATGCTTTGGCATAATTGTTTTGTATTTTGAGGAGGCATTAGTCAAAAGACATTTATAAAGCTAATCAAATATCTCATGTGTTCTGTTAACTGAACTAAAAGACAAATTTTCCTACTATATACTAGTTAACATGCAACTTCACAGACAATTGTAACTACTACAAAAACATGATTTGTCCAGTGCATTCTTGGCTTGTGTACTACATGAAAACTGTCACAAATTACTAGAGGTTTAAACTTTTATCATAAGCGCTCCTTTAGTATGTTGATTGCTTAGCATGCACTGAACCAAAATCCACATTAGCTGTGACACCACAAAAACTGCAAACATTTTGGTAACATTCACCTGAAGCATGACTGTGTTGTTTGCTCTCTACTCATTGTCATAATGATTTTAGCTCAACTGATAAGACTTTTCATTAGTTCATCTACAGTAAAAGATGTTACAGTGCATATTGAATGATTTCACAAGAAAATGGGCACAGTTCACAATTGAAAGAACACATGGAACAGTTTGCATTTTTGCAAAATAATGATTCACTGATCAAAATTGCTAATTTTAAGTTGTAATTCAGGAAAATTAAAGTTAATAAATTTATATCAGGATACAGGTGTATCGGTTGATCTCCAATGATGATGAAAAATGGCTTGAGCATAACTTTTAGTTATCGCAGTAGCAGTATGCACATTAATGATAATGTTTTGAAAGCAAAAATAACACTCAGAAAAACCCTTAAGCCTACCTGTATTCACTGCCCATTTTTAAGTAGGTTTAAGTAAACACCAAAAATCAGTTTCATTCCAGGCTAGAAACTACTTTTGGTGTTGCAATCAAATGTACCAAATAACTACCAATGTGTTGCAGCATAAAAATATGTTGCATATAAAAGATACAAATTCTAGTTATACATTTAAACACAATGCTACCAGTTTATTCAATCGGTTAAACCAGTCTGGGTGAATGAGCATCAGTGACTTCAACAATCTCATGGTGCATTCATATTACAAAAGAAAATGTAAAGCTGCATTGTCCAAGTTCTAGTCTTCTCATATGGCTGTGCACAAGTGTAAGGGTTGGCAGTAAGTTTTCTGGGTACCAACAATTGTGTAAATTCCATTTAAATGACTATTTGCCAGTGCATTTCAAGCAAGAGTGAATATGCAATGAGTTGAAATATAACTTCCTAGAGCAGTTGAACAGTTTGTATGCACCTCACAAACTAAAAAGTTAACTACATTTGCACACAGGCTACAGTTTGCTTATTGTACTCACCTTGCTGTGGACTTCCAATAGCTTCTTGTATTCCCACAAAACTACTTACAAAAGTATGAACAAACTCTTAACTGTAGAAAGATTTTTATGTTTGTATTCACCAAGAAAACACTGCAAAACATCAAACATAAAAAAATCAAACAACTTCCTCTATTTGCAATGAGAATATTGTTGCCACAATAAATTGTTAGCTTGTAATTCACAAATAGTCCTGTTTCAGTAATCGCATCTATTTCATATATCCTGAAAATTTTACAACTCACAAACCCATTGCAACAACTATGGAGATATCAATGGACTTTTCAAAAACTCTGTCCAAGACTGCAAGCTTGTTTGAAAGAAACACAAAGTATATATGGATTAGCATGCACAAGAATAAGATCACATAATTTAGGCCAACAGTTACAAAGTATGTAGTATTTGTGCATCTTTGTTTGCTTGTACTGTAGTGTCCAATCCCTATGTAATCTATGATTTTTGCTCGTAAGTACATAAGCACCTTAACATGGCCACGAGTTTATCATTTACAACATACATATATAATACGGTAGCAATAGGGATTGTTAGTGTTCTCACTAGCAACTTTACAGGTGAGTTAACAGCAGCTTGTTTTCTCACCATGACATTTAGTGAAAACTTAGTCTTGGCTTTTAAATATTTTGCTGTGAATCTGAACATCTATGCTTTATCAATTTCATTTTGGTTTCAACACTTTTGATCCTAAGTGGATTCCCAGCAATATCCACTGTTACTGGGTGGTTTTGGGAGGAAATTCAAACCACAGAAGGTGGATAGTGCTAGGCATTCTCCACCTGTAGGCTGCAGTGGTAAAAATGCCAAACGTTTTGTTTATTGTCGCCGTTATGCTTGTCATCTGCTGTGCCAACATATCAGAGCATTTCCAAAAACAGAAACCACTGCAACAAGCCTGGACCTACCAGGGTCTACCGCCACCATTTTTTTGAATAAAATTTCACTTCATTGGAAGCATTTTTTGATACCATAAAAGCAGCTAACACTGGCATTCGTCAGTTGAACTTTCCCAACAAGCCTATATGTACTTACATAAACATTTGCAATACAATCTTTCATGCTTTCCTAGCATTTGGCAGCACAACAAAGCACTTCCATCACACAAAATCGGGGTCATTGCTGCTGGATCCTGGACCTGGCCCCGCCTTGTTGGACCAACTCAAAAGAACTATGCTTTCAAACAGCCTATGAACCACAATACTTCGGAATCTCATTCCAAGACCTATGAATCTTTTAACTCAGTCTAGGACCACACTTTCTGACCGCTCTCTCATGAAGAGCATTACAACCAATGCCACAAAATATAATTTTTGTTAAAAACATATATTTACATCAGCCAAGAACCAACCCGGGTTTGTCAATACGTAGATTTACGTGCAGCAAGCACAAAAGTGTCAAATGGTTAGCTAGTTACATTAGGCATGAAGTACAGCAATTGTGCAACAATCAAATGAATCCAACCCTGATTTTTAACACCTTTGGAGACAGGACAGTTCATGTGAATCATGTTCCTAGTGTCACTTAGCAACTCCATAACTTACCAGCCGATTGTGCTAGAGAGCTGTTCAACCCTAAGATGCACCATGTCTTCTAGTTTGAATTTACAAAAATTGGAAGTGTTGGGTTTAAGTGGGGTAGGTTTAGGTCTTTTTGGTCAAGGTTATCGAGCCCTGGGCCCCAACTGCTAGATGGAACTTTTTGACTCAAGTTTTCAGTGGAAATTAGGCTAAAATCCGAGTCTTTTGAATCTTTCATTGGCTTTCTAACATTTCTGGCTCAAAAGTTATGGCCAGAAAATTTAAATTTGGGTAAATATTACCCAAGAACAGTTTTTACCCAAATTTTGGTTATTTTGCCATAACTTTGGCACCAGAAACGCTAGAAAGCCAACCAAAGGCTTGAAAGATTCAGATTTTAGCCTAGTTTCCAATAAAAAGTTAAGTCAAAACATTCCCTCTAGCGGTTGATGCTCTGGGCCTGGTAACCTGGGCCAAAATACAGCCACACCACTGCAGACAGGCTGAAAATAATGCATAAAATTTGTTTCCAACCTTGAAGGTATCTACCAAGCTTTTATTAGAACAGAAGCCCACTATTAAGTACTATCTACAGCCACTCCCTCATCACTTCCTAATTGAATGTTTATCGTACTTTTATGGTCATACAGCAATTGTGAGTTAGATGGTATAATCCATACACGAAAGCCATGCCTTGAAAACAGCCCAGCTTACAGATAGGACTTCATTAAAATTATAGTACATGATATGGAGATATCTTTTAAGCAAAACAGCACTATCGCTTACATGTGCTAACTGTCATCATAGCAACACCCCAGCACAGGTGTTAAGCCATTTGTATAGCGGCAATAACAGCCATAATGCATAGCTCGTGCTTTAAGTCGCTTGTCATTCTGTCAACAAGGAAACTTACAACAACTCAACCTATCTTGTACAACTTGAAGCTGTGTGAAAGAAACTTGCTTCTCAGCACATTCCACAAAACACTTGTCATCCAACCACATATTGGTGGACAAGCAAAAAAGCTAGGTGTTAAAAGATACACATTTATCCAAATTAACAAACTGGTTTACTCCAAAACTCAGGATGATTTTTGTGCCCATGTATCTTTACTGCTTTCACTCATGGAAAGATCTGCTAACTTACCAGTAATTGTGAGATGAAGCTTTTATTGAACTATGAAGAATCAATATAGTTTCTTTTCTTAAAATAATGCAACAAAGTCTTGTGCATGTCATTGCCAGTTAAAATATAAAATATGATGTGAAAAATATCACAAATCAAGTGGATATGACATGCCCAAGTTCAGCCTCTGGTAAAGAACAAGTAACACAACATTTGTGGAAAAATAAGTCAGTGTGTAATAGCTAGAACTGGAACAAATCGGTAGTACCTTTTACTACATTTACAAGCACCTGAGGCCGCTTTTGTTGCTAAAATTTTGATGTCATTTAAACAACAGTGGTCATGATTTTCTTGAAAACAGTCAATAACAATATGTATGCACATCAAACTTCATAAACAGCTATCACTTTTAATAGCAGTGTTTGGTCAAAACAGCTTTTGTAAGTTATAGACTTGAACCTAATTTTAAAACAACCACTGTTCTTGGGAAATTCTGAAGTTAACTTTCCAATCCACCCTTAGTTCCAAATCTTTAATTTTCCATTTGCCTTTCCTCGGCAAACAAACAACAACCTTTGGAAGTAAACAAGCTTCCTTAATGCACTTTCAAACCTGTCTGTCTGTCACCGCCTGACTTAGTTCAAGTGTCATTGTTATCCGTTCGAAGCACTTTCCGCTTGTGAAAGCACAATGGGCATGTGCCGCAACGACGTTATCGTTTTTAGCACTTTAACTGCAACCAACTATACTCCACGAAATTAAAGATAGCGATCGATCAACACGCGCCAAAAGGACAGCGTCGTTGATTAACTTTCACTTGGCACTCAGCAACCCGCACTTGGTAACACACCCAGCTGAGAAAGCTCTGCACAAACTCGCCTTCAAACTTGCTCGGTCGTTCATTGGTACTCGTCCTACAAATGCCTGCGAGCGAAAAAGAAAAACACTGGAAGGAATTTTCTCTTCCTTCATTTCACCTGCTCGCTCGGGCGCGACGGGTGGCGACGCTACACAAGTTAGGCTCGATTCCGCTAGTATGACGCCATATAACATACATTGAATGGACACCATGACGAAATAAAAGCCGTTCTACATTTGGGAGACAGCGTCCAGTTTATGAGAAGAGAGAACAGCATCGTGGCTCTGTTTGGCAACCGCCCGACAACATTCAATGCCTTCAGATCCTTTTCAAAGCGCACGGCGGACAATGCGCTTTGAAAAGGATCAACCTGCGTTCTGCAGAGTGTGTTTGTTCATACTATGGACTTCGTGTCTGCTATAAACAAACAAATAAAATAAATAAAAATGCCTATAAATCCTTACTTTTCTGGGCCGTTCAATGCCTGCTTAAAAACGTATTCTCTGCACAAACTACCTGAAGTCGCTACTTTTACCGCACAACAGTTGAGTACGAGAAGATAGAGACAAAAACGTGAATTGATGTCAAGCTTTGCCGAGGGTATCTTGTCAGCCAGCGGCAGACTGACATGCTCTTACCAAATAATTATTTCCAAGCAAAACCTTCCTCGTACACACCGCGTCAATGTCTTGACATTTATCACAAACCTCCTAAAACCATAAAGCCTTTAAAATGATGCCTCGTTGATACAATCGGCATTTTGTAATGTGCCACTTGTGCCAAGAAAAACCTGTACCGGCTGTAACTTTCATTTCCTGTGTACACTAATAGTTCCAACCAAAATTACTGACAGTAAAATCAGTCATCTCAACTTAACGACGTCCGTGGCAGAGTTGTTGACGATCAAGGATTTTAAACAGCGATATTGTTCGATCCAAGCACTTGTTGGATTTGAAGATTTTATATTCTGTCGAGATCTGGATTGAAATTTCTTTCTGGTGCAATTGGGCCCCAGATTTCCCCGGAAATCTCAACTATAAACAATGATCATTATGAACAGATTAAGGGACATTTTGTGTTCTTCCCACGGGAATCAATGCATATTTGTATATTAGCGACAACCATGAACGTTCCTTGCTGATTTGAATGTACATTGATCATTGACGACACAATCGACCGACTGCCTCGGGCGCAAGGTTGCCAACAAGATGCACCACTCTTATTCTATTGCACTGCAACCCGCTTGGGAATGGAAAGATTTAGCAGATCCCCTCGGCATGCGTCACTTGTAAGCATCTTTTAAGGTTTGACAAGCACAGAGGCAAAAACAAAGGAAACAACACGAACAGCAGTACCAAGATGAAAAGGGGTAATGTTTGTGTTTTACGTTTGCGCGTATCAGGACTAGCTGCAAACAAAAATCTTTGGAGTTGATGAGAGCTTTAAAGAAAACAGCTGCATGCGATGCGTGCAAGGACCCTACCTGGTAAAGCAGAGCCAGACAATACAAAGATGAACGTGAAGCGAAATGTGGGATTGAAATACTGCACTTTAGAGATACTGCTAACATGGAATCAATGACAGTAAATGCAAATAATTCCCGTGCTTCTCGAAGAAGCGTAGACTTTTGTTGCAGATAAGGAAAACCAGCTCACAAGTGTTGTTTTGCACGAAACGAAGGTTTCTTGCACAAACATAGCGCGGTTTGACCTGGCGCTTCAGAAGTGAAAAGTATGACTGTAACAATCAAGCAGCTTGCATATTTCTTCCATGATGATGTGACTATTACTTACATTTTCTAGCTATGAAGTAAACGTTGTATGTCGCTTTTTCCCTCGTCAACTTGTGACTTCGCTCATGCCTCAAAACTACTGGGAATAAACATTAATGTTGTTGGCTACTTCAACACAAAAGGACCAACTCTGCCATGTTTTTGCGGCTCAGAAAGTGCGGGAGGAAAAATAGGCCACAAAAAACATGTTTTTGTCGAAGGTTTGCAGAAAGGCAGTCTGTCAAATGTGTGTTTGGCTTGCATTAACAATCTGTTTAACGTAGGCAGTTTAAGCGAAAAACTGAAACCGGCAACGAAAGCGTTTCTACTTTCAACAAGACGACGATTTTGCCAAGTGTAGTAGGAACGTATTGAGAAAAGAACTTAGGGAAGTGAAGCAAGTTGCCTTTTAAGAGCATTTCTCCACACCAAATCAAGCTTGGGAGAAATGATTTCACGACAACGCAGAAGTTGATCGAGTAAGAAATGTTACAATGTTGCATGTCCAACTACCAGGCGCTTGGCCCGACTTCATGTGAAGAAAAAGTTCGTGCAAGTAGATTCGAATCGTGGCCACGACCCTTGTTTGACCCCTGGACAAACATCTGACCGCAACGGTTTCATCAACATGAGTTTCTTGCCATTAAACCACACACGCAAAAATATGACTTAAAGCCTCGCACCCAACAGGTTCTTAATCGTAAACAGCACCAGCCATTAGTTATAACTTGTTGAAGCTAACTGGTCTTGTTCAATTTCCGTTCACCTTTTATTATATAGCAACATCGCAATAAGCAAACAAGCTGGGTAATGAGAAGATCGTGCGTTGCTTTTCTGGATTGACAAAACCATACCAGGGAAGCAAGCAACACACGACGATAAGTCATTAAACACTCGAGACAAAGTTTACCACAAAAGCTACGTTTGTTTTCGCGACCATCTTATTGCCAAAAAAGGGATGAGTCGGGCTTTTGCAACAGCAAGCTTCACTTTTGCAAGCGAACGTTTAAGGTGACGACTGACCCTCCCTCCCACTTTCACGAACGTCACTTCGGACACCAGAAGCTTTTGCTCCATTTTTGTTCACGTGACCTCGGCACGTGGCCATTTGAAATAAAACGAGTTGACATGGAATGCCAGGTCGAGTGAGAAAATGACTGGGGTTGCCAAAAGTTGTGTCAACGCTTCGACGTCACTCGCAAATATCGTGCCCCAAACCTACCTTCGAACACTGGCGGCGCCCAATGCAGTGCAATGTTTGTCGATCAAGAAGTTGTAGCTTGTGTCCTCGTGATGCAGGCTGATTTTGAAGAGCGTTTGCTACAGCGCTTATCTTCATACATTGCGGATGTTATTTGCTGTAGCACGGTTGGACAATCGCCCACCTACAATTTGAAACNATGTCAAATTTGAACATTATATTCTGATGTTTGCGAGATTTCGTTTTTCAGTANCATCTACAAGCTTTTGTTCAAAACCTCCAAAATTTACGCGGAGAAAGGTTGGCCCCGAGATCATTGTGTTGTTTCGGGTAAAACATGTATTTGAAGTTTACGGCAGCTACACGCATGGGTGTCTGCCATCATTACCCAGCAGATTCATTCAAGTCAATTATTTTTTCATGGCAAAACTGAAAGACGCAGTTGGTCGGCAAAGGTAGTTCAAATGTTTCTGGAAAGATTTTGCACCTGGTGTTCTATCCAAGACAGTGTCATGAGTTTGACGGTAAAACAATCGAAAGCTTGCCAGTGAAAGTGATAAACAAAGGCATTAGACAGCTTAGGTGCAATATCGTTTTCCCAAAGCGCTTAATTTCGCATCCGAAAAAGGATCGACAATTCTATTCAAGCCCAAAGCGAAAACTGGACGCGGCCAAGGATTTGCAATATTACGGATAGCAGGTTTAGAAACCTAGCGGCGAAAGCTGGCATTCATAACGTACTCTTCGTTAAACTGTTTTACCCACCATCAATGTCTGGTTGAAGATTTGCAGAGATAATTTGTGTCCCAGGTTTTACGAAGACCAAGGGTAGTTTGTGATGCGGTGCTCCGCACTGAACAACAACCCACACGTTCAACCTGGAGATAGTTCGCAGAAAAAAAGCTATTGACGCTGTTTTGCTGGTTGCTTACCCATGGCTACTAGTGGTATTGGTTCCGCACGAAAACTTCAAATCATCGGTTGAAACAACTAAAAATGTATCTTTGCCCAAATCAACTCTACATCACGACTATAACTCTCAAGTCTTCTTGGCGAAAAATATCTTTAAAAGTTGGAATTTGATGTTGTTGAAATAAGCAGAAAACAGGAAAGTTAATGTTTTGGGTGGCAAGTCGTAAATTGCTTGTGCAGCCCCTTAAGATTCACGTGGATCAGAAAGCTCATTAAAGAAATTTAGGTGAAATGCTGGTTTGCTTATTGCCATGATGACTACACGAATTTACAGGTAATGGCACCAGACCAGTCACAGCGAGGTTGTTGCACAGAAATGAATGATAAGTTTTTGACTAATTTTCATCTTCACTGTTTCATGCAGGTTGTTAGGCTCAGCATTTTACTATTGTGATGTAAGGACACCACATGTCAAAAAACTCAGAGCCGTTTCACCTGAAAAATCAATTACAAAAAGACTTGGTTCAGGCCGATTTTCAAAGAAAACGTCACCTTGAAATGAGATGAAAGATAACCTGTCATTGCTGCAAAATTTCCTACAAGCAGCTTTTTACCCGATGCATTCATCGACAACAAAAAACAAACGAAAAAACGGAGAGCTACGTAAAGTAGCCTGAACTCACTGGTTAAGTATGAATCAACATACTGCCTTCTTTTTCCACTATCTTTGAACAAAATTTCTCAAGCAGCACGCTACTTTATCGGAGTAAGGCGGTTCTTCAGACCTGGATCCAGCTTCACCTCGGAGTTAAACGCTCAATTTATTTAAGATCAGATCATTNCCACTAACCACAAATCAAACTCAATTAAGTTCAAAATATTAGCAGCTTGCTTTACCTAACACCACAGACTTCTTTGTTACTTTTATAATAGAAAAACAACATTTTTAAGGACTGTAATAAATGTAAAATTTATGCAAATCAAACACAGCTGGAATTTAATAATGTTGCTTTGTGTATGGGACACTGCATATTTTATGCTTCTTGCCTATCTACCCGCACTTTCTTTGTAAGCGACACCACAGCAAGTATCGATGCGCTAAAACAACAGAGAAGCGAATGGGTAGCAGCCGATGTCGTGCCGCAGCTGTGTGGCCAGCGAGGTATGGCGACGAGCAGGGAACGGTTCGCCATTCTCTCTCAACTTCTGGTTTTACTAAGACAGCTGCCCAGAGAACACGTGAGCATTGGAGCATCTACGGGCCACCTCGGATGCCGAAAACGGAAACACTACCCATCGTGAAACTTCTTCATCAGTGTCTTCCATCAAAAACCCTGACTTCCCTGAGCAAACATTTCCTTGAACAGCTGCGCCAAAGACTTTGGCTACGAGGGCCACAGCAAAAGTCCCTGCTTCTTGTATGAAATCGTTTTACCAGTGCGCTCACCGCTGAGCAGTTGTTTAAAGTATCTTTGAGCCCTGATGCACAGGGTTACATGCACGTCTTTATGCCCCCCAAATTCCTGTGTCTGCTTCACATTTAGACCACGTGCACTCATCTTCATCACGTAATACTACACTTGAAAGCACCAGTGTTTCTGGATGCTTTCGAGGAATCAGTCGACTGCCATCTGCTTTCGTCTTTTTGCGATGATTCAAACTTGCACATATCTCCATTCAAGTATGTACTTTCCA
>JGI24158J21664_10011134_pt1 | contig 11967 bp, 8 predicted proteins | sample Ectturendosymbi3_FD_21664 | JGI IMG/M metagenome (IMG submission 21664) | reverse complement strand
TTTCAGGACTGAGGATGCGTAATTTTACGTGAAATCGATTTCCTATTAAAAATTTGCTGATCGATTCCTTGCTTACACCCATCGTGGAAAGTACATTCTTGCCAGAAGTCATACTACTTCTTTGAACAAAGGGCTTTCAAACACATCTTGGCATTTGTGTTAATGCAAATCTGTGCATGTTTGAAAGAACACATGAAAGAGGCAATCGGCTGTATTTTGCGCTCTTTGCATGGTTTATCCGGGCAGGGCTGTTAGCTGGAATCACTAGGACTGAAACAGGCAAAGCATGCGACCAGTGCAAAACACTTGGTCAATTGGAACTGGTCTGTGTTTAAATGCTCGGACAAAAACGTAGTTTTCCAAACAACCATTTTCTTGATTCTAGTCGTAAGAAATACCAAAAGATCTTCAGGCATTGACGGCAAAACCAGCGACTGCCTTTCCAGAAATTGTTTTTATTACCATTGTCGTGAATTACATTTCTGCTAGTAACTGTTTTCTGCATCGTCTGCAGCTGTGAGTGTTATTTTTCCGCTGATTTCCTCATGGTAAGAGCGCTGCTTGTAAAATCTACCAGATGAAATTGCTCAAACATGTATGGTATTTTCTGTTAGTTTTTTGCGTATTTAATAAAATTCATTTTCCATTCAACTTGAGGCACGCCAAGACAATTAAAATATTAATGTGTGAAAACGAACAGATGCCGGAGCTGGAGCCTGAGTCATGAAAACCAACAGCTCCGGAGCTGGATCCATGTTCATGAAAAGAAGAGCTCCGCAGCCGGAGCTGTGTCATTTTTACGACGGCTTCACAGGCAATTGTATCCATGAAGAAGAGGGCAAGTATACAATTATCTGCATCAAATGATGCCAGATGTTTGCCAGCAACGTATCCAACAGCTCACATTCTAAGTTATTAATAAGTTTTTAGCAGTTTAGGATGACCCTAACATCACTGCAGATCTCCGATGAAAAGAGGTACTGTTATTCTTATATTGCGTAACAAACAATATTATCGTGTTGTTAGTGTGCTGATAAGAGTCTTGACGTTCGCAATTTCGCTTGTTTCAAAGTAATTTGTGAAGTTCCGCCTCTGCGCAGTTTCGCAAATTTAAAGTTGGTAATGAGTCGTCATAGGAAGGAGTTGCGCGGGGGCTCCAAAAGCGCGGGGCTCTAGGCCATGGCCTATTTCGCCTATGCGTATATCTGCCACTGGGGGAAAGTGCTTAGTTGCTCTCCTACTGGTTACGGGATCTGCTAGCAAGACTTTTGAGGGTCACTTAGAAACAAGAGCTGCAAATGTCTTGGATCTCGTCCAAAGCGATCAATAAAGCGTTGATTGTCTTTGCTAATATTTTCACAGTGAACGCTCATCATACACAACCGGATAACGGGACAAGCAGGGGTGCATCCAGAGGGGGCGATCTTTGCCTCTTAACTTACGAAAGCACCTTTATAGGGTCTGCGGCTGTTTCAAATTTTGTAGCAAGGATAGCAAAGTTATGAAACAAATTCTCGACGTAGATTAAAACAAACAGGATGTACAGAAAATCAGTTTGTTTTGAGTAAAGTTTTGCAACCGTAGCCAACAGACTTAAATATTTACATTGATGTAAACTTATATTTCACAGCAACACGTCAAGCAAAGACTAACAGCGAAAAGCATCTGAACAAACGACCATTTTTGTCGAACAAGCAATTTTCAGTTCAGGTAGATATTGTGTTGGAAACTTGCAAAGTTTCGAATATAATATTTTTCGTACCAATATCTGCAAAACAATTCCACATAGCCTCTTTTAAATTACATTTGAATTATTTCATGAAGTTACTTTGTGACAATGATAAAAAGTAAACTGTCCATCAGGCTGGAATCGCTTGCAGTGTGAAGGGAAACAGGGAAATAGTTCATGGTCGTAGTTCCTTTCCAAGCTGAAGCTTTTCAGTAACAGTCAACAAGCCAGACACATCCTCAGAATAATCGAGTCAGTGGCTACGGTTGGTTGCGTTCGATCAGGTTCAAAATAAACGTCACATCTTCTTCGCGATTGTTTTCGACGACGTCCGTTGACAAACAAGATCTCAGTGTTAGAATTCGCAAGCAAAGCAAAATAACATCTTTACTAGAAGCCGTCCAGCTGGTCAAAATCAATCCTTGAATGGCTCGTGCGCTGGTGTCATTGACCCATAGTGACCTCTCCCAAGGTCACGCGGTTCTGCGCGCAATGGAATATTCGTATGTAGCCGCCGGATAAGCCACGCCTCCAGCACAAGCACTTTGTATAACAAGTTTAGCATGCGTCAGTCAACTTCCTCTCCAAATCGGGACTTTTGTTTTCGTTTAATTTCGAAACCCGCGTTTGTTTCTTAAAATCGACCGCTTTGGATATTACAAGTCTCCTTTTGAAATCGCTACCAACATATCTACAGCCACGGGCGTCGGAAGGATTTTTTCCAGGGGGGGCCAGTAGGGAATTTTCCCAAATATTTTGCAGGGGGGGCCAAAAGTGGTGAAATTTGTTTTTTACCCCTCGAAATTGAAAAAAACAACCTTTTTTTGCTAATAATTTCAAAATCCAGGGTGGGGGCAAGGCCCCCTCCCCCCCTCCCGACGCCCGTGTCTACAGCTTTGGTCGTTCGTTGTGACATGTATTGATCTTGAAAACTGTGGTAATTACATTATATCCGACGGCTAATTGTTATGATTGTTTATGGCAGGTTTCGAAAAAAGCACATTTGGGTCCGCACGGTGGCGCCGGAAAGGGGGCCTTTCCCCTTGGATTTGGAAATTTGACATTTTCCTGTTACATTTTTAGCAAAAAAGGCTTGTTTCCTTAGTTTCGAGAGGGAAAAATGAAATTTCACCATTTTTCCCGACTGGAAAAATGTTTTCGGTTACCTCAGGAAAAGTCCACTATTGTCCATCCCTGGATAAAATCCTCCCGACACCCACAACCTGCATATTTCTATCTGTCAGTATTTGACCTTTATCAGTTGAACTGTTCGAACAACGCATTGAACCGATGTTTGTTGTTTTTCAATATTCAGCATAGTTATTCGTAAGCCCAATGGAGAGAAAATGTTTTACAGAATAAAAGTTATCACAATTTTTGTTTAATGCTTTCAAACGTCATTCTGGTTCCGACAGTAATTGATGTAATGTCTGTTTAAATTCGTCATCGTGAAGCAGCCACGCAAGCGGCAGCTGCTGTGCATGGCAGACGTCGCGTAATGCAAAGGAGAAAAGACAGAGTCGCGAAGCAACAGCAGAAAGTCGAAGAATAACATCCCCGGTGGCGCAAAGCCACGGGAGTACTCCTTTATCCGATGCTACTTGTGCCAGGAAGGTTTCGCCCAATACAAAGATCGGGGCTTCACAAATCACTCGTTCCTTCTTTTCAAGAAATATTACAATTTGTGCAAATGTAAGAAGGAGGTTTCTTTATAGGATCAGATTAGAAGATCGGTTCTGAACCATCGGCTGTTTCTAACGAATCAGGTATTTGTAGTCAAATACAGGATGTAGAAAAAAAACAAGCATTTTGTCAAATAAACACGGATCTTTTGACAATATGTCCACGGCCAAGTGGCGTAATATTGATTTACTGGTTTCCCGGTTGGAGTTCAATCGTTGAGTTCGTAGATAAACTCGATCCCAGTATCTCCAAGAATTTTCTTAACTTTTTCATCAACATATTCAGACTGGGCAACCGTCAAATGCTTTTTCTATTCACCAACAGCACCTGAAACAAAGTAACAACTTGCAAGAAACGTGTCGTACAAGAAATTACCAAAAATGTTGCAACTATCCACCGCTTGGCAAAATGAAAGGTTGAATTTTATTGGAAATCTTCTGACACATGTGCGTTGACGTAAAGCACTGAGGGAAGATGTTGGTTCTCACGTAATTTTTTCGATTAAATTTTTTGCAAGTTGTAGAATCAACGTCATTAGCATTGTTTTGGTTGCATGAAAATCTCAAAGTTTCTGTCCTTGTCGAATTTGGCAAGTGTTCAATAATAAGAACGGAAGCGACAACTGGCATAAAAATTACTTGAACTTTTCTGCCACTAATGTGGAAGCACAACGTTCCATTTTATGAGTGACTCAGCATTGTATGAGTGACTCAGCAGTTGCGATCTTCACTTTTCAGCTTAGTGAGTTTAGGATAAAAATTTCACGGTCTGGGCGACAAGTTTTCTCACGATATTATTGATATGAACCTGGGCCTCCAAAGACTTTTGTCAAAGTGCCACATAACATATTACACAACAGTTCGAGGAGTTCGAGGGCGGGACATCTTACGTAACGCGATTTTTCGAAATACATTACATTCTACCAAATCAACAAATATTCGTAAATATATTGTTTTTTCATTATTCACAAAATATTTTTGCGCCCAGATGAAATGGTTTCGCGGGTCGGATAGAATGTCTTCTTGGGCTGGATTTGGACCTGGAGAGTAAAAATTTGGTCTGTGGTGCTACGGCCGGGACAAAACCGCACTGGGTTTCCTCCAACTTTGGATGAATTATTTCGAGGCATATTTTCTGAAGACACTCCACAAACGCAGACACGCCAAGGAGAGAAATGCCCCGATAGGTGGTGCATTCACTCCTGGCCCCCTGTTTGTGTATGGGGATGATCACCCCAGTTTGCAAATCTTTCGGTGCTCTTCTAGAACACCAGGCCACTTGAAACACACGAGTCAGACAAACAACTCTTCGTTTCAAGGCTTTGAGTATTTCCGGTCGGATTTCACCACAACCTGCAGTCTTCCTAGTATTCAAGTTTTTTGACAGCTAATAAGATTCGGATGGAGTGACAGTATTTTCCTCCATTAAATGCATCTCCTGTATCCTTTGTCTGATGATGACTAGTCTTTAAACGATCTTGGAAATATTCTCTCCATCTGCCACGAGTGTCCCCTTCATTACTTTGGTCTTTGATTGATCGGGGAAATATGGGTTTGCAAGATTATTTTATTGGTTTGCCAGTTTTCCGTGCCCACCCAGAATATCAAGCCACTTGGCACACAGGAGTCAACCAAACATCACATCGATTCAAGCCTTTGAACATTTCAGGTCGGATTTCATCGCAGCCTGCAGTGTTTTGACAGCAAGGGAGACTTCGGCTGCAGTGATGGTATTTTCCTCCCCCAAATGTACCTCCTCCTTGTCCGATGTTGTGAAAGTGATTGGATCTTCGAAATACTCACGCCATCTGTCAAGAATGTCCTTATCATTGTTGCATAACAAGCCGTTTTGGTTTTTGATGGATCTAGCAGCATGAGATCTTTTGCCGCGAAGCCCACGGATGACTTTCCAGAACACTTTGTTAACTTGCCAGCACTATCTCCGAAATTCTCCCAAGATTGTATTTTGGACTTTTTCACTGTGAGGGGGTGCGGACCTTCGCGCCTCAGCGTACGGCGAATAATAACAAGATTGAGCCTGGTTCTGAAGTCATGCCTTGTAGGTTAACTCCTTTGTTCGAATAGCATCTTTCACCTCCTGCTTCCACCAAGGGGTTACTTTTTTTCATTGTTCGTCACACCGAGTCGTTTCCTTCCGCGTACCTGAACAGAAGATGAAGCTACAGCTGCTTTGAACAGCCGCGGTTCCACCTCCTCGTCTGCTGTGCATTCCGGGAGTTCTCGGAACAAGGACGATACTTCTTATGCCAGTTCTTAACCGGGGGTCGGTGCCCCTCGGGGTTCGTGAAGTATTTTCAACGAGTCCGCGGAAATCTTGGAAATTTGTTTGTTTTTTTTGGTTGGTTAAGTGTGTTCTCGGTGGCGATTCGATGCACTGCACACAGTACAGACATTGCTCACGCCAAGAAGCGACCAAATCTAATTTCTCAATAACCGAGTAAAGGTTGACAAACGAAGGGGTTCGCAGCGGTTGTGGGTGCAATGAAAGGAGTACACGGCGACAAAAAGGTTGAGAACCAGTGCCTTATGCGAACGGCCGTTTTACAACCTTGTCCATCACGGCCTCCGACTTTATTCCGTAGGTCCTCCCAGTCTAGTCTGACACATTCGTGGAAATCCTGTTGGTTTTTCAAGACGTAATTTACAGACAACCAGGTGTTGATCATTCGACGATTCTGCTCCTTTTGACACGAACACTGAAGGGAACAAGTCAACTGGAACGAGGCAGAAACTGATCAGCGACTGTCAGTTCAAGCGCATCTACGAAAATCTCTGTTTCGGGATAAATTTTCAAGATATGAATCGTATTGTCGCAGCACGGTTGCGGCAGACGCTTTCTGTTTATGATTTACGTCAGCTTCACCATTTTGACCGATCGCACACTTCCGTCCCCATCATCGTTTCCAACGTTTGCTTTGAGGTCTCCCAAAAGGATCATGGGTTCATGGTTCCAGCCCTTCGCAGGGCATCACTAGTTTCTTCCACGAATTTCAGGAACAGTGCACTTGAGTTTGGGGCGTTTCCCAGAGATGATCACATGTCATCAACGCTGCTAGGCTGGGTTCGATTCCCGGTCGGATCATAACGAAGACTTGAAAAACTGCATGTGCTGCATGTCCAGCCTCGTGCTCGGTATTGATAGATTGGAGCAATGCAACAGTTCACGCGCGGTGCTGCCATTGACTCGCCACTAGTGCAGCATTCACTGCGAAAGTATCCGCGTGGACCACGGCGCAAGTAAGCGGAGATGGATGCCGCAGACCACTCGTGACACTCCGAAAGCAGTACGGAAACCGAATATAAACGAAACTGAAAGGGCGTCACATAACTTAGTCAGAAAAGTAATGGCTAAAGGTGAAAGATAAAAGCATTTTCCGAAAGCAGCTGACCAGGAAGGTGCATAAAGTGAAGAATTTGAACAGACCCATTGATATAACTTTGATTTAATTAAGTTCATTCGAAATTTTCTTGCCTTCTACAAAAACGAATCACTCTTTATCCCTTTTGAAAGACTATTACAAAGACAGAAACAAACAAAACATGATCACCTGATGTAAAAAATTTTATTTGTTTTCAGAAGTTTTGTTGCTCTTTCGTAAAACAGCAAAATTGGACAAAACAGCGAAATGATGTACCTCTTCGAATAAACAAGTTGGAAACTTGTTTTGATACAGAATTGTGTTTCATTCCGTTGATGTCTGTAGCTCCAGAAATGGATGAAACCTCGTCATCGCTCAGATCCACTCCAATGAATTCAGCCAATCGGCGAACTTCTCGCGGCAAGTTCTGCCAATCAGAGGTCAGGCATGCAGCGACTTTGAATTCAACTCTCAAAAGGGATTATCACGTCACAAACCTCTTTCATTTTTTCAAACACTAGAACCATTACATTGTCGTCATTGAAACGTTCCCACCAATCCCTGACATGCTCCAGGTATCCTTCACCCTCCTTTGCCATGAAGCAGTGACGACCTATGGGAAGGAAGCACGTGTCAAAATGCTACAGTATTGGTCAGAATGTTATAGTGTAGGGATGAAACACTCATAATGTTTAATGATCACAGCACGAACACCATAAATTACGTGTTTCGTAAAAACAACTGCTGTAAATACCGCAAATATTTTTCGGCTTACTCATGGGGGTTCGGGGACATTTTGAACCACTCCTGATGCGTTGCATCATTCAGCTAATTCTACTGGGAGAATTTCACAAATTACGGAGTTTTTTGTTGATATAAATTTGAATCTCGAAAAAAGACAAAAACATTCGTACAAATTTCGTCATAGACGGAAACGTCATAAAGATTCTGGTTATGCAACAAGTAAAACATTTTTAATTGATGCTATTTCGCTAATAACGCTCAGCTACTGGTGCATAACTTTTGAAGATTGGCTTTTACTGCATACCAGGGGTATCCAGAGTACGCCCCGCAGACATAACCGGCCCGCGAAGCAATTTCATCCGGGCGCAAATACATTTGCCCATAATGAACAAATAATGAGTTTATGAAACATTTGTTGATTTGGTAAAATTTAACATAACCCGAAACAATCATATTACGTAAGATGTCCGGTCCTCAAAGTGTTGTGCAACAGCTTATGTGGTCCTCAAACAAAAACGTTTGGAAACCCTGCTGTATACCAACCTTGAAGATATGCATCGTGCATTTCTTTTTCATTCTGTGGAAAACGTTCCAGAAGAGGAGGTTCTCTGGTTGAGGGGAACTTTTGAACAAAGTTGAACCAAGAGACTGCCTGGTCCTTGGGATTTCGAACAACGTAAATGATCTGAAACCAACGCAGGCATTGACCAGAGCTGGCTCAGCCACAGGCGAGTTTTAAGAATCTCCTGAAGCTTCTTTTGAGAAGACCAGAGTCGCAGTGAATATTAAATAAAACACCAAAGTGAAACGAACCAAGCGTGAATTTTAATGCTGTTACAGTCACACTTGATGTGTCGCATCACGTTTGATAAAAAACACTTTACATATTGTTTTTATCCTCGAACTTTCCCAGTCTGCAAAGAAACACTTTCATTGACAAATTACAAAAGCAACTGCTATCTGGAAACAACAAAATTGGTTTATTTCATCTTCGAATGTGAAAATACGAGACTTCATCAGTTTAAAATTTATCATTCACAGACAACTATAGGTGTAAACTTTACTTTGTCGTGGTGCTCCTTCAAAACTGATTTAAGATAGAAACATTTCCGCAGAGGCAATTTTTTTCTCTTTCGGCATCAACTGTTCAATGTAAAATAACTACAGAATACAATCGTAAGTGGATAAAAAGTTCCAAACCAATGAAAACCGTTTGAATCAAAGTTATCAAATTTTATCCCAAAAAAATTGAAAATTGTTCATCCAATATCTTTAAACAAACCGAAGATCATTTCATTCAAGACAAACTTTGATTTAGAATTTTATGCTGAAGGCCGCGCCTGGATTAAAGCAGTAGTGCTTCTTAACCATGTTCGAGGCACACCACCTTTTTTCATGCAAACCCTTCGTGATTGGAAGAAAATGTTGTTTCCTTAAATCATACGTGTATGTTTTATTAACACACAAAATGAGCCACGCATTGGACCCAGACAGGAACCCTGAAGCTGAGTTTGATCGATATCCATGTGCTGGATTATAAGAACCACTGGATTACACGACCTTTGAAACGTTTACTTTCGAAAAGACAATGGTTCACTGATTTGTGGAAAGATTTGTGGAAAGAGAGAAAGTCTACTCGTATACTCTGTTGTTCTTTTGCATTATGTTGACTCTGTACCGCACTAGGCTTTGTTTCATTTATCTTGTAATCAATCAAATGTTTATTTTCAAGTTTGCTGTTCCAGTGAGACACTTTTATTTTCATAAGAAATTTCTATCAGTCTAAAAAATGACGTTAGTAAGAATTTTTACCATCAAACATTCTCTTCATTTGCATCAAACAAATAGTTTTTGATGAAATACACAGATTTGAACAACTCAATAAAAAAAAGAAACAGACTTACGGTGGTAGGTCATGTCTATTCGTTTACAAGAAAGATTAAAGGAAGTTTATGAAATTTGATGTAAAGGTGAAGTTGCTTGTAACTGAAGTTGTAAACGCAGTATTCTATCAAAATTGCTACCACAGTAATATTCATTAAATATAAAAATTCAGAAAAGACTTCCAGAGTTTATCACTTGTCTAATGAACAATATTTGTTCCAGCAATAATTGCTTCTCCATGTCGCACTTCAGCTTTTCTTCATTAACAGCGCAATTCCCCCTATTGTGTATGAAAACGTGAGGAAAAAGTTTTACTAAGCTTTAATCCTTATTGTTTTTTTAATGTTCCAGAATTGTAAACTCTAAGATATGGTGAAATATACTGCTTGAGAAATAATTAATGTCCACTCAACATACAAAAACAAAGATAAATTTTTCAAGACAACAATTCCATTCACCGTATGCACATTAACTTCAACCATGGTGCTTAACAGTACCTTAACACTGTTTTCATTCAGTTGATTAAAGTCAATCAGAGGAGCTGGGAGATGCGTGGCCATGATTCTTCTTGGTATTTGGAGATTATCAACCACTTCATACTTCATCGCTGAGGAGAATAATAAATAATNGTTCTTTATCTATTTNAAGTTTTTATCTATCATAGACTGGAGGTCCACACTGCAGCATTTTTGAGCACAGATAAGACGTATGTACATGTACGCAATACGCATGCAATGCAGGGAAAGAACAAACGCTGAAAGTGAAACTGGTCAGTGACTCCTGCAACCTTACATCGTCATTAAGAAACGCTGAGCGAAAACGAAGACGTGCGGAGAGCGTCAGACATTTGAAATGAGCAAAACAAAATGTTCAACGGCGATAAATATTGCTGAACAAATGCACGTACACCGTTTCGAATCAAAGTATCAATGTCATGTCGAAGAAGTAGGTGACTTGATGCTGACGAACACTGATTCGAAACTCCGTCTACCTTACCCAACGTAGACAGGCGTACATTGGCACGCAGCGGGCAAGAAGGAAAGCAGTGGTGACTGGTCAATGGACATAAGGTAAACGAAACTTACTGTAATTGAAAGAAAGTTTCAAGATTATTTTATGCACTAGTTTCTGTCTAAGAAGACTCACCTGGATCCATTGCTAGATACGCATAAAGATGCGTGATGCTCTTTGTTTTTTCCAACAATTCTTGATCCTTGCAATATATTATTCTTCTGACTATCTCCCTTGTCCAGGTCGACCCTGGCGAATGCAGAAAACTTAAATGCACTAAACTGTTTCGAATTATTTGAAATGATCGCAGAGTGGGAGGGAATGCTCCGGTGCATTTGGGCGTGGCGGTCATTTACTGCAGAACAAACAAAATATAGGAGGGCGGCGTAATCTGTTTAATCGCTCTGCTGCAAAATATTTCATAACCACTCATCTGAGTTTGAGTCCAACGATTAACTTGAAATTATCTTTCCGACACACAACCTTCATCCAACAACAAACGAACGTGGCAAAGTGGACTAAGTGTAAACGCTTACGACAATGAAGGTTTCTATGCAATGAGGTGTTGTCGAAAAAAATCATACGTTTTACACTTTTTTCGTCTAAACTGATGTTGTGCTTTTATAGATCTGCTTAATTAAAACAACTCACCCGTTTTCGCGTAAGAAGCGACCAGAACGTCACCATTTCTTGGGCGATAATTCTTTGCTGTAGTGAGCGAGAACCCTGGGTACATTCCGTAACCGTCCTGGAAGGAGAATGTCGAAGCTTTCATTCCTTCATCGAATTCTTTACAGAGTTTCTCAACATCAGGTCGTGATTCTTCTGGAACGAGTGACAAAGCACCGAGGACGTATTCTTTGCCGAAAACATCCATTTCTTTCAAAGATTTGCTTCAAAACATGAACTGAAGTTGATAAAAATGCCTGTCATATGCAAAGAAAACCATCAGACACTTTTACTCACAGTTCTGACCCTAAGAAATGAGATCGACAACCTGTAGCTACGGACGTGAATCTGGCCACTGTGTTTAATTACAGAGTACATGAAAGTTCGCTGTAGCTAAATTATTAGTTTCTGGCATCCGGTCGGCTAATTAACGACATAATGTAGCGGTTGCTAATCGATTGCGTTGTTGGTGCATTTCTGGTGATGACTGTCAAAAGCAGTAGGCCTGGATACAACCGAGGTTTGGTAGAAAAACGAATTAAACATTCACGGTGGATTTCTAACTGACCAAGACACTGTTGTTTTACTTTCCAACAATAAGTCTCCAAAAACGTGACGCAGTCGATTCAATCAGCAAATATTTTTTGTTAGGAAAAACGATTCCACATTTTTTATTCATCTTCAGTCCTGCAAATTGCAATCAAAAGCTTACGGGTGAAATGGTGAAAAACTAAAGCAAAATTTCGAGAAAGCACGTGAAGTCTAGTTTCTTAGGTTAAATTTTTAATGAACGTTTCTTTGATGAAGAGATGTACTGCAAGGGCTAAGGCGTTGAAAACTCGAGAAGGTGTTTACGAACAGAGGAATT
>JGI24158J21664_10011133_pt1 | contig 11968 bp, 5 predicted proteins | sample Ectturendosymbi3_FD_21664 | JGI IMG/M metagenome (IMG submission 21664) | reverse complement strand
TGTGTTGAAGTTACGCAAGTGTCATACTTTGTTTTATGTGTGAGCTCGCCATGTCTTGTGGGCCTTGCGGCTGAAATCAATAAACTATGAAACTATGCCTACGAAGCACACCCTCTTCCTTCTTGCCCATTCTATCTGGCATTACCCCATCTGAGACAAGGCGCTGTGCTTCATGCTTGAAACTTTACGCCAAAGCCTTTAATCCGAAACATCTTCTGCACGAAACTCTGCACCTAAAACCTTCTCCTAAACATCTCCGCTCCAGGAAACGTCTACGCTTCTTTGTGGAATTGTTATCAATTAACAGGGTACCAACCACACCAATCCCTCCAGTTCTCCAATCCTTCATTACCGCATTTGTCCCACAACCACCAGGCTGCGACCACCCCAGAAATACCTGGGTTCAGCTCAACCGCCTGAGGACTGGTTTTGGCCGATTTGTGGCCAACATGAAATTAATGGGCCTGTTCAGCTCAGATTTATGTGAATGTGGCAAGGTGCAGACTGCATACTACATCTTGCATGATTGCACCAAATTCAAACCTCCGTGCCACATCAATGAGGTGGACAACCCTGCTCTCTTGGAAAACCTTACCCATTCAAAGTTCTGACCAACATGTATTCCTGTTCATGTATGCGAAAGAAGAAGATAGTAATTCCATAATAAACAGACAAAAAAAGGATTTTATTAGCTTTGTTTCATTATTTTAATGTCTTATGAGGTNGTGTCCCATCTATCACATACTTATCAAAATGCAACAAAATAAGGTAATGTTCTATNTGAGCAGAACTGTGAAGTGGTAATAAGTAACATCATGTATTCAAAAATCAAGAGATTAACCAGGGATAGATTAACATTATCGGTACTGGCCCACGTATACATACGTGAGGAGAAATTATGCACAGGGTACCAGGCCACGTTTATATGTTCTTAACGAAAATCCTGGTTTTGTGGCCCTGGGAGCCAAAACAATGTGCCATTTTTGTGGCTCAAGTGTTTTTTGGAAAATAGACAATCATCCGAGTCTTTGGAGCCTGTGAGCGGCTTTTTAGCTTACCTGGAGTCGAAATTATGACTCACAAACCAAAAATTGAATATAACCTCAAATCCTACAAAAGGTAACCTTGGTCATTTTGGCTAAAAACCACAACTTGCCAGCCAATTGAGCTAGAGAGCTGTTCAAACCCTCTAAAGACTCGGAAAGTCTTGTAGTTTAGAATTAAAAATTTTTGTTTAGTTTTGGGTTTGGGGTTTTTGGTTGATGTCACGAAAGGGGTTGGTTTTGCATTTTTTTGGATGACGTCATTGGTTGATCCAATGAGCCGATTTTGTGGTTCAAAACTTGATTGGATTTTAGGCTATAATATGAGTCTTTAGAGCCCTTGATCAACTTTCTAGCATTTCTGGGTCCAAAGTTATGGCCAAAGAATTCCAAATATTTCAGGAATGCCCTTGGGGATTAGCGGGGATTTCCCTAAATAGTTTGTGGTATTTTTGCCATAATTTTGGAACCAGAAATGCTAGAAAGTCAATCAAACCCTCTAAAGACTCATATTATAGCCTAGTTTCCAATAAAAACTCAAGTCAAAAAATGGCTCTTGGCATTGGCGTCCAGGGCCCGATGATGTCATCCTAATTTAAACAAAATATGCATAAACATACTCCCATCATGCAAACATCAATAAAAAAACGACATCCAAATCTAAAATAATTTTTTTCATTGCAAACTACAAGACTCTCCCCATCTTTAGAGGATTTGAACAACTCTCTAGCTCAATCGGCTGGCATTTGTAACAATCATACAGTAACTTAAACTTACTTTTCAAATACAAATTGAGGCCCAAGGGTAACACTGGACACAGGAACTGTACCATACACCCAGTTGTTTGTTACTTTTAAAATGGTAATGCACTATGTTATAAAGTCTGTTTCATATCAGGTGATCTTCAGCATGGTGTGCGAATGGTTTATTGTTTTCACAGGAAACTGCAGTTTTCAAAGAAAATTATCCCTAATATGCAAAAAGTTGAGTATTTTACAGATAGATGTGCAGCCTGATATAAAAATTGCAAAAGCTTTCATAATCTATCAACATTCAAAGCAGATTTTGGCATCATAGTAAATTTTTGCAAGAAGTAACACAAATCACAATGTGATGGCATTGGTGGTAATGTGAAGTGATATATCAGAAAGTATTCCCCATCTACACAAATGAAATTCTAACAGTAACATATATGTTGGCACGCTGCACTGCAAAATTTCAAAGTATTCATTTTATTAGCTTTTCAAGTGAAACTTTTGCTAAGCAGCAAGAGGCAATGCAGCTTCCATTTTAGCAATCCTATGCTGTCAAGGATACACAAAACTTCCACTACTTTCATCCAATTCGTTCAACACAAATCAGAACATGTTTTTTTCTAAGGTGATTTAGGGACCTAATTCGGGTCCCTAGAATCAGAGAAAATTATCATTGGGTCCCTAGAATCATAGAAAATCGGGTCCCTACAGGTCCATACCAGGTACTTAACATTTTCCTTAAAAAAACCTGAATTAGAATGAAAGGATTAAGTCATGTTGACACTAATTTTTTGGTGGTGCAAAATTGACCGAATTATCAACCCAAACCCATATTTTGAAAAGAAAATATGTTGCAGTTGTGTATGACAAAACGTGGTACATTGGTATACTGCAAGACGTTGACCAGGAACAAGTAGATGTTTCAATACAGATTATGCATCCCAATAAATTTTCCTTTATTTGTTTTAGCCACAAAAAGATTATTTATGCTGGATACCAACACAGAATCTTATTTGCACTATTGAAGCACCATGGCTAATATCAGCTTGTGGATTCTACTATGTCTCTATTAGATCAATAACAAAGCTACTGAAGAGATTTAAGGAAATTATCTCTACTAATGTTGCTGTGTGTGTGGAGACATAATTAATATAGGCTACTACTTTTACTTTGTTACTTGAGGTTGTTGTTGCGCAGAACTTCGTTACTGTTCAATTGTTTGTATCACATGTCCAGCATAAGGTAAACCATGAAGAAATGTTGGACCATAACAAGATGATGAATTTTTTAAGTCAATAAATTTGACAACTTTGTTGTGTCTTCGAATTATTTCACAAAATGAAAATAATACCAACTGAAGTGTGTATCAGGCAATACCATTGGAGAACTTGCAGCAAAAAACAACTGTTGATGTGAAGTAAGATTTATGCTTGTATCAAACCAGATGAGATCTCCGGATCATGCAACTCTGGGTTTTAAATTGAATTACAAAGAAAATCAACTAGTCTGCAAAAGATTATATAATTAGATAAATTGAGGAAAAAGAAAGTAGATACCACTAAGTAGATTATAAATCACATTACATTTTAGACTTCACAATATAAATGTTCATTTTCCTGACCATGAATCTAATAAATGTTTAGTTTTGCTAGCATTAACTCTTTCGTGTCCAGTAATGTTCGAGGATTTCGCACCAGAAAAAACAGATTGCATGTGGCTTTACGCAAGCGTAACTCGGCGCCCAAAGCGCTAGAGAACTGTTCAAAGGCTCAAAAGACTGGGCAAGTCTTCTAGTCTACACTCGAAAAAAATTTTGCTGGTGAGGTGCGGATTTTTTGTGAGTGACGTCATAATTGGTGGACTTTTAGGCCACCTTGGCCCACTTCACCTGGCCCTGGGCTCAAATCGATAGATGGTAGTAATTCACTGAAGTTTTTATTGGAAACAAGGCTACAATCTGAGTCTTTTGATGCTTTGGATGACCTGCTGTGGTTTCAGGTTCAAAACATAATCTGAAGTAATAAAAATAATTGACTAATTAGATAATTAATTAATTTGTTTATTTTAGATCATATCTTTTGAACCAGAAACGCTAGACAGTCAATCAAAGGCTCAAAAGACTCGGACTCGAGTCTAGTTTCCAATGAAAACTTCAGCGAAATAATTTAGCCTAGCGGTTGGGTCCTAGGCCAAGTAACATGAGCCAAAATAGCCTAAAAACTACTTCACTTAAGACATCACTCACAAACAATCTGCAACCCCCAACCAAAAAAATTTTTTTGAATGCAGACAAGAAGACTGGCCAATCTGTTTGAGAGCTTGAACAGCTCTCTAGCGCAATCGGCTGAGGAGCTATAGCGGCTGAGGAGCTATGGCACTGAAAATTGCTGGTTTTAGGGCATTATCTAGGTGCGATATATTTGTCGGCCAGCTCTCAAAGTGTTAAGAACTGTATTGACAAACAGTAATTTAAAAAATTTGAAAAATTTTAATGGATATATACTAGTACTACAGTAAACCTCGGTTAATCCGGATTCAATCTGACCGGCGATTTTATCTGGTATAGGCGAAGATCCAGATTAATTGAAGGTGGTTGTTTCTATAGCCTGACGTAATTTTGGTACTGAGATATCGGTGAGAATCGTTTAAAATTGAACATATTTGCGATACAACAGCAGATTTTCGCAGGAACAAAATGAATTTATTGATGTATTTACAATGGTGCGTCAGATTAATAATCGCCATATCCAGGCAGTTATGAACAATCTTAAGTTAATAATTTTAGATTACTTGGCTGCAAAAAAATCTGGGGTTTTGGACTGATGCATATACTTTTTACTCAATTGGAAGGTAACGCCCTCCAAACATCTTACCGAGTACAACACGCTCAGGGGTAATGCTCTACACTTCACACCCAAACTCAACACTTATCAATACACTAAAACACTGGTGCGGCGGGGTGCCTTCAGCGATACATTCAATGTGATGAGCTATGCTCGTGTGTGACGCAATAATCGTCTCTACTATTAGTCGAATGTTGCGTGCAGTTGCTGCTGCTGTTGTAATAATCCTAAATGTTCGTTGTTGATTGTGAGCACGCATGTGTTAAGTCTGAAAGCTGCTGAATCTTTCGTAGCGACCAGTCAGTGCACTTACTTCACTGAAAAATCCGGATTATGAGATGTGAGAAGAACTGATTTTATCCGGTATTGGCGAAGATCCGGATTAAAAAATCCAGACAAACCGAAGATTTTTATAAAGATAAATGAAAGAAATCATTCGTACCACCAGTTTTATCAGGTTTTGGTGAAGATCCGGATTAATGGAGGTTTACTGTATTTAAGATGTTTTTTTTGCCTCCAGTTCAAAAATAAGCATGGCTTACCCAAAAACAGCACTATCCCAATAACACCAGCATTTAAACAAAAAAATGAAGTAAATAGAAGTTGTACTTCTTGGGTTTTCGGTATTTAAAGTATCACCATGCTTGAATGCACATGAAAAACATGTTGCATTATCACACCGATTAATTAGGGTTGAAGGTCGTTTGTAAAAAATTATATGTCTTGTTTTGTTCAGCATGGAAGCTAGCACTTTATTGCAAAATATTGAATGAAAATATTCAGAAATGTAGGAGTTACAATCAGTTGAAGTTCCATCAGCAAAATTCCAAAATTTTGTTTGGCCCAAACTTCTTTAACACCTTCACTGCGAAGACAGTTTGCATGAACCACATTTCTAACATCACTTAATAACTCCATAACTTGCCAGGCAATGGTGTTAGAGAGCTGTTCAAATACTCAGAAGATGCGGCGAGTCTTCTAGTTTAGAATAGATTTAAAAATTTATTTTGAATGTTTGAGTTGAGTTTGTTTTTTTTTGTAGGTGACATCATAAGTGGGGCAGGTTTAGGCGTTTTCGGCCAAGGGCATTGGGCCCTGTTTGCTTTGTAGGCGTTTTCGGCCAAGGGCATTGGGCCCTGTTTGCTTTCTATGACACTAGCATTACTACTGACCAAGCGTCAGTTACCTGCAGTGTATCAATCTCAACTGCAGTTCAGAAGGAGGGTTTGCCGAAAAGTTGTTTTGTTATACATGAATATTTGACAGTATTATCATGATAACTATTTTCTATTGCAGGTCATTTTCTTAAAATAGCAGTTATTTAATATTGTAACTTTTCTGGTTTAACACATCTGCACAATCTCTGTGAAGTGGTGGACATTTCTATGGAGGATGTAGGTTACAACGTGATGGCAAGCACCAGTGAAGAGCAAAATCGCTTTGATGATATCATTGGCAAAATAGAAGACATTATAGTAAGTGAAGAATTCCAAGCTCTTCAGTGCAATTTCATGGAAAAATATTACATGGAGTTTGATGATACTGAAGAAAACAAGTTTGTTTATACTGATATTTTCCGAGAATATTCCTCAATTGTTGAAAGATATTTAGAAGTGCAACTAAAATCAAGAATTCCTGGTTTTTCTATGGAAAAGTTTTCTTCTTTGTTACAAGCTCATAAACATGAAATAACACATGACATTTTTGAAATGTTTTCAACATTTACTGACTTTCTAGCTTTTAAGGAAATGTTCTTAGATTATAAAGCAGAGAAAGAGGGAAAAAATGTTGATTTAATGGAAAATCTTGTTGTACAGTCATTAGTACCGTCATGTGTGGTTACATCCACTTGATTTGTCCTGCTCGTCAGTGTGTAAAAAACTGCTATGCTGCATACATTTGTCTGAAAGCGTATATATCTACATCTTTCATTTTGTTTATGATACTGAATGTGATGGAAAGTTAAGCAAAACTGAAAACAAAAATCTTGAAAAACAATTTTTTTGCTTATTTGATGCCATGTCTTATTGTCAGATTGTACTAAAGTAGACTCGTCTATTTTAGTATAACCTGAGCAGCAACTAGCTGCACTAAAGTAATGTTTTGAACAATTCGTAGCTTCTGAATAGTCTTTCATTCAACATTGGTTGTTGAGCAGAAAGAAAGACAATTTCATCATTGATGGGACAATGTTTGGTATTGTGTCAGGCAAACTCTTTTTGACCGACGTTTTACTAAAAGTTTTGCCTAGTCTGCTATGCCTTTCAGTTGCCTTTCGGATGTTCTATTATATTTTGTGGTTCTCAGAGTAGTGCCAATTTGGTCGGTTATCTGTTTGACTCGTAACCCTGCGGTGTCTTAATCCATGGTAAGCTGCTTCTTAAAAGCTAGGTAACAAGTTCGATTGGGCATGGCTATTTTTTTGTCTCAACTATAATACGTTGACTGATGGCATTCATTCGTTGGATAGCTACGTTAATACGTCACAGTGCCTCCGGGTGACTCTACAGCAGTGAGTCTTAGCCTTTTCTCTACACTCCCCCTTTAAGTCCTTTGTTTCAATGTACAAATTGTTTAAGCAAATGTACCTATTGGTTAATTTATTGATCAAACTTCCCGTGTTGCAGAGAGCATGAGGGCTCGCTGCCCCATTGAAATCTATTTACGCCCTCCTGGGAAGGCACGGCCCCCAGTTAAGAACCACTGCACTACAGTAACGACGGTAGTTCTGCCTGACTTTAAAAAGACGTAAATGCCTTTACCAGGAGGGATTATGTACGAAAGTAGTCAAAATTTGTGCTTAGACCGAGAAGAACCATTTCAATTGAATGTCGATCGAGTACTTGACTGGTGCTTAATCCGCCGAAGTAGAATTGCGCAACAGTTTTTGCTTGCATGTCACACGACCTTTTTCTGAAGTAGGGTGTTCATTCTCCCGGGAGTTTAAGCGCGAAAGCAAATTTTACCTCCCATGACTTCGATAAGAAAAGGTTTGCAAATTGGTACGTGATGTAAATTACACTAAATATTTATTCTGAAATGTGTTGTGTTTAGAAATTCGCAAATACTTATTTCTGTGCATAGCTTTGATTTGCTTTTTGCCGTACTTGTTTGCACTACTTTGCCGATTGCATATGCTATTTTCTCTACTTATATTTCCTTTTGTATTTCCTAGGCGTTTTTTTGTCGCTGTTAAGCTAGTTTTGATGCCTCTGCTTTTGCTCGGTTGAAGTTTTTACGGAGTGGTCAACGCAATCTCTGAAATATAATTTTGTAGAAATAGCAGCTTCTGACTGCATGGAAACAGTGAAAACCGGACGAACACCTTTTTTCAACCGGCTCTGTGTAAACTCTACTTTCGGGGCCCAGAATTATTTTTTGGGTCCCAACTGGCTGAGCACCATTCTAAAAAAACAAAATTTTGGCATGTAGGTATTCAGCCAAACCTTCAGCCCATTTTTACTGGTTGAAAAGTTCCTGCCTAATAAGTTTACGGAAAGTTGTGTTTTTGCGGTTGATTGTCAGAGGTCAGCATTTTCCATGTTGGGTCGTTACAGTGGGGGATCCAGGGGGTAAGATTGGGGCAACTGACCCCCCAAACGTCTGTAGCGCCCCGTTGAATGGCGCCTCTTTGCCATAAATGCGCCCCTTTTTCGTACCTATCGAAGTAGAAACAGAGAACTCTAAACCAGTGCTCTTCAACAGGGGTTCCGCAAAACATGTAGTAGGGTTCCCTGAATTGTAAAAGTTCCTCATTTTTTAGGGGAAATAATTTTTGCTTCAATACGTTGATGCGTAAATATGAAATTTTTTAGTTCACCGGGCCGCAAGCAGACTCCAAGGAAGCCAGTTAGTTATGCAGGAGGTTGAGTGCAGACTAGGGAATGTCACAAATTACGTCCGATGTCTAGAAGTACACCTTTTACAACACAAAGTAACGCAGATGCTTTGAAATGTTTCAAGTGGAGAAANAGGGGAGGAAACAATATATTGGTGAGCGATTTCAGGAAAATGTTTGCGAGACAAATATCAAAAGTACACCTTCATTGGCAAAGATTGCAAAGCAAAGTGCACAAAAACTTCAAAGTTGATGCAAAATGTTAAAAGCGTGACAACCTCAACATTCAAAAGTAAATTTGTTCTGCGTATTGGATTCACTGTAAAGACTTGATGCTCGATGTCCAATGTTAGTTTGATAAACTACAATAAACATGACGAGATGTTTCGGTACGAAAATGACCGGCACAATTTAGTAGGTTTGCTTACAAGCAGTGAAACCCTTGGAATACAAAGAAGCTCTGCTTTCTATGCGCGTTTATGCTAAACTGTAAAAATTAATTTTCAACTTCGTCGGTTTTGAACAGTGTTTTCCAAGGTGCTTAAGTACATAATAGCTTCGTTGCAAGCAGGAGGGTAGCCCTGCGAGACCGTTGAATTAAAACATTGTATCGAAAACTGTCTATGGAATGAAATCCTTTCTCAGCAAAGAATCAGAGTATATATTTCGCCTACGATGTAGGCATCATCAGCTCTTATTCAAATAGAATTGTATCAAAAACATTTCGATTTGGGCAAAACACGTAGCGCAACAATTCATTATGTTACTTGCAAGGCAACAGTGGATGTCTGTAATCGCATAGATTGTGTTACGATCGACATCGCTTAGACAAACTGGCGATTTTTATTCAACGTTGCTGTGCATTTTTTGTTCAGCGAAAAGTTTGTTTTTTCCCGGGTGCAAAATTTTTTGTTGCTGGGCTTGTGAACGTTGTAAGCATCTAAGAAAATGCAAATGGTAATGTAAACAGACAACACTATTGTTAAGGTGGAGTAATAACATCGTCATTCACGGTTCTCAAAGACAATATTTTTTTCATAAGACTAAAGTCGTCAGGTTAGAAAAAAGGGAATTATGTAGTTGTTTTGAGTTAAGTTAGCACAATCCGAGGCACGAAGCTCAAAGTGAAGACGCCTGCGACCACGCTTACAAAAATAACGTTTGCCCAAATTAACTGCAGTGTGAAAGAAACGCTGTGACGCCTGTAAGAAAAAGAACGTGCGATGTAGCAGAAAAGCGACATTTCATTACCAAGGTTAGTTACAAGAATTTTTCGTGCTGGTTTGAACGAAATTAAACACGACTACATAGATTTCAAATAGCATTTTTATCTACAGTAACATGTTGCAGCAACAGACGTAAAAGCACTTTGCAAAAAACAAACGACACTTGGCGTTATTCGGGATTTCCGATCGCAACAGTATCTCGGGTTTCCCGCGCTGGGGTTTCAAATAGATCTTGTAAAACCTTTCAAGGCCCGCGCCGGCCACTGTAGTGGCCCGTACTCTTTAGGCCATAACTCGCCAGCTGCTGCACCTAGAGAGGTGTTCAAACCCTCAACGGGTTCAGCAAGTCTTCTAGTTCCGACTCATAAAAATTTTTTTTGCTGTCTGGGGACACCCCTGGGAGACGTCACAAGTGGGGGTGCTTTAGCGTTTTTATGGCCTACTTTACCCGGCCCTAGGCCCCAATCCAATGAGCTAATTTTTTCGCTCAAGTTTGTTTGGAAAGTACACTATCGTACGAGTCTTTAGAGCCATTGATTGGCTTCCAACATATCTGGAGACAAAATTATGCCACAAAAAACAAAAAGTGGTCAAAAGTTCTACCCCTGCAAACTCTTACCTGGCGTGAATAACACCGAGTTTGTGTATGGCCATAACTCGCTGCTAGAAAAGGCTCGTAGTTGAGACTGAAAAAAAATTTTTAGCTTGAGATCTCGTTTTTTTGTTGGTGTTTACATAATGAGAGGATGTTTATGCATATTTGTTTACATTTGGGTGATAACGTCATCCCCTGGGAGTCGAACAATCGAGCCGATTTTGTGGCTCAGTTTTTTTTTTATTCTAGACTACAAAATGAGTCTTTGGAGGGTTTGATGGACATTTTAGCATTTCTGGTTCAAATGTTACGGCAAAATAAGCAGAAAGTAATTAGGGTAATCCCCGGATTTTACTCAGTATATTCCCCATTGAATTGGGGTCTTCTGGCCATAACTTGGGCACCAGAAACGTCAGGAAGTCGATCTAGGGCTATAAAGATTCATATTCCAGCCTAGAATCCAACCAAACTTTGAGCCACAAATTCTGCTCATTGTCTGGTCTATGACGTCAAAAAAGAAAAACTAAAAACAAGCAAGACCTACCCTCACTCTGACGACATCCACCGAAAACCCTAAACCCAAGTTGTTTTTTTCCAGTGCAAACCACAAGACTTCACGAGTCTTTCGAGGGTTCGAATAGCTCTCTATCATACTCTCGGGGCGAGTATCACTATCCGCTCAAGCCGCCATTGGGAGACTCATGCTGTTTCTGCAATTTTCTGATTTTGGGGTAAAAGGGGTTTTTGGTCCATAACTTTGGTTCCAGACACGCTAAAAGGTCAATTAAGAGCTCCATAGACTCGGATGATCACTTGGTTTCCAAAAAAAATTTGCACCAAAAAATCTTATTGGATTGGCGCCCAGGGTCAGTAAAATTTGGTCAAAAATTCAAAAACATACCTACTTTATGACATTCCCCAGGAGAACCCCAAACCCATATTTTAAAAAATTTTAATCGAAACTGGAAAACTTGCCGCATCTGTAGAGGGTTTGAACAACACCTCTCTAGCCATAGCGGCTGGCGAGTTATGGCCGAAAAAGTACAGTGGCCGACACGGGCCTTAAAGGGTTTTAACCCTTTCTGTCCCGCGTGCGCCACTTTTTTGCGACACTGTAACTCGTCAGCCGATTGACCTTGAAAGCTGTTCAAACCACCTACTGCAGGGGTTCTTAACCTGGGGTCCATGAACCCCTAAGGGGTCCGCTTGATTGGTCACAACCGCGGTTGTATATGCACCACGATTACTGTAGAAAAAGGGAATATTGTTTTTTGTGACGTAATCATACACAACGATTATGTCGTAATGAATGAACCAAAAACTGTACGCGTGCAGGCTGAATTTTGCGCTTTTGAAATATTTAAAAGGTTAATAACCAGGCAAGGTAAATAAATTAGAAATTTTAGCCATTCAGAGAATGTCAAAAAAGAGGAAGTGCAGTGAAAACTACGTGGCGTTTGGTTCTACCTTCATTACTGATAGTGATGGCAGTGAAAGACCGCAGTGTTTTCTGTCTGGTAAAGTCCTTGCCAATGCACGTTTGAAACCAGCAAAACTGAAGTAGCACCTCACATCTATTCATCCTAAAAATGCGCTGGATAGTGTTGAATCTTTTCGTTGTAAGAAGGCTCGATTTGAGAAAGGTGGGACTTTGCCAAAGTTCGGATT
>JGI24158J21664_10011132_pt1 | contig 11968 bp, 8 predicted proteins | sample Ectturendosymbi3_FD_21664 | JGI IMG/M metagenome (IMG submission 21664) | reverse complement strand
AACTTTTGAACCAGAAACGCTAGAAAGTTGATCAAAGGCTCAAAAGACTCGGACTCAAGCCTAGTTTCCAATGAAAACTTCAGTGAAACACTTTGGCCTAGCGGTTGGGACCTAGGCCAGGCAACATGAGCCAATATGACCCCAAAACTGCTTCACTTGTGACATCAGCCACAAAAAATCCGCTCCCTCCAACCAAAATTTTTTTCGAGTGCAATATACTAGACTGACCGATCCGTTTGAGCCCTTGAACAGCTCTCTAGTACAATCGACGGAGGAGCTGGGGCGTTCTTAGTCAACCGAAAACTGCTGTTGTTTAGGCCGAAATCGAAGTACGAATATATCGTACGCTGGCTCTCAAAGTTTTAATAAACTAATTAGTGAAATATTTTTATTGCTATAGATCCATAACTTTTGAACCTGAAACCCCAAAAGCTCATCCAAAGTATCGAAAGACTTGCATTGCAGCCAAGTTTCCAATAAAAACTTCAGCGAAATACTACCATCTGATGGTTTGGGCTAGGTGCAGTGGGCCAAGGTGGCCTGAAAGTCCTCCACTTGTGACGTCAATCAGAAAAAATCCGCTCCCTACAACCAAAAAATTTTTATTCGGACTAGAAGAAATTTTTATTCGGACTAGAAGACTTGAAAAAAAAAATTTTTATTCGGACTAGAAGACTTGAAAATAAAAAATTTTTATTCGGACTAGAAGACTTGAAAAAAAAAATTTTTATTCGGACTAGAAGACTTGAAACAAAAAATTTTTATTCGGACTAGAAGACTTGAAAAAAAAAAATTTTATTCGGAAGACTTGCTGCCTCTTTTGAGCCTTTGAACAGCTCTCTGGGTTTCGGCACCACGTGCGTGCAAAGTCATGTGCGATCCAGTTGTTCTGGTGCAAAAATCCTCAAATGGCCAGATGCGAAAATGTTAATGAAATCAGTAAGTCAAACTGACTGAAAAAGTTCAAACTAAATTATACTTGGGCTGAAATACCTGAAAATGTGATGCAACTACAGCTTGACCAATAAGGTTTTTTTGGACCGATGTTTACACTACGAAGAGAAACTAAACTCTTCGCAATTGAAAAGCTAAACTATATTGCATTTTAAACAAAATCTTAAATACAAAATTCCCCCTGGTTGAGAACCCTTGATTTAAGTTGTAAGCATTTTTTATTCTCTAACATTGTAGTTCTGAAATACAGTTCTACTGAAAGCTGTAACTGCAACATGCAGTGCACTTTTTTCAAACTGTGTTCCCTGTGGAGTATGTCATTAATGAAAATGTGCAACTCTACTTCGATAGATATTATCTCCATTGAGAAAACTGGGGAAAACTTCAGACTGATCTTCGATGTCAAGGGACGTTTTGCTGTCCACAGAATTACTACAGAAGAGGCCAAGGTCTGTATGGATGTATTGCAAGTTACCTGTATTACTGTGGGCTCAAATGCCGTAGCTAATAAAATCCTTAAATAAGTTTTTAAGAAACTCACAAAATTTGGCTGCTGTGCTGGCAGCAATTATTTCACTTTGAAATAACTGTTTATGGTCATTATTTGTGCTTGACATATTTCTGGTAGATTATTATTCACTTCACTATTGTGGTCTCTATCAATATCCACTTCCTAGCTTCTTAAAGTTGGGCATGTAAGGTTGTTGATAAGGAGGCATTCATGAATTGTGGTGCAATTGGTATTGCGCCTCAACATTTATTGAAAAAATGTGGTCTTGAGTTGATAGCCCAAATGTATTATTTTTCAATTATCAAAATAGGAACAGTTTATTGAGAAACTAGTTTACCAACAATTTCTTGAACTACGATGCTGGCTGAGGTACACTTCAAGTACCAAAAAGTGGTAATCGGTGGAATTCTGAGAAAAATCTCACTTAGCTGTGACTCCAAGCAGGCAGCTTCAAAACATTACCGTTTGCTTTCAGTACAAGCTTTGCAAAGTGAAGAAGTTGGGCACTGGACCGAAAGGCATTCCTTACCTAACTACCCATGATGCCAGGACCATCAGATATCCTAATCCTGATGCCAAAGTCAATGATACAGTGGTTGTCGACATCTCTACTGGAAAGATAACATCGTTTGTCCGATTTGACAGTGGTTAGTATCATGAAGCGACTGCTTGAAGTTTTTCCCTCGGATTTCACTGTTGTGTTTTTGACATTTTTCTGCAACATGCCTATACCTGACGCAGTTGAATTTGCATGTTACTACTCAAAAGAACATGCTAGTCCCTGTTTTTATGTTTGGAAATTATATGTTCGTGCATACCCCAAGTTCTTGTGAGTGTATCTGCTGTTGTGTAAGTGAGTTATTATTAGTACCACTTCACAACCCAACTGATCGAGCAGTCATATTAGAAGTTGTAACCCTAGCCTGCTACTGATTTCAGTTAAAACATTGGTTGCAATAAGCAACTCGTTGGCGACTGAACTTGTTCAGACAAATGATGAACCTCCACTTCTGGTCCGTGTTTTTGATTGGACAGTGACAACAAAGGAAGTTCTGACGTCTGCTTCAAGTGTCACTCTGTTTAGCCTTTCGTGCATTGCGTCTTGGCGCATAGCATGGCGGCTTTCTTGCTAAGTCCTTCGGCTATACCAGGGCACGTGGCCAGTAGCTCCTTGATTTGCATTAAGTCATTTTGTGTCCGCTGAGGTTTGCAGTCCAAAGCTTTGGTGTTTGAAGAGTGTTTCATATATGAAGTGTTGATAAATCGCACAATTCGCTGATGGTTGGCAGAGAAATCTTCAAAGGAATAGAACAAATTTAAGCCAGGTGTGTAAGCGCGGCGAGGAGTCCGCACCATTGTGAACACTATTTGAGACTGCAATGCATCGTAGACTTGCATGCTCTACGCGTCGGTGGCCACTGACACAGAACCGTCACCAGAAAGTCTTCAATAAGGGTGCTTTACGTTTGTGCAGGGGGACTTGACATTCCAAAATTTGACAAAATTCCACTGATTTGTAGTGTTTCATATTTCAATTTTGGGGGCAAAGCCCCCCGTGGCGACGGGACTGCGTTGGCAATTTGTTCAATCGATTGTCCAATTTTCAAACATAATTGAAATGAACTTCGAAATATTTCGTTAATACGAGTTAACTGTGAAAGTCACAACCCGCCCCGATTGTGCGTAAGCCCCGGGAATGAACCGACTCGCCTGTAAACGATGTTTCGTCCGCTGATTTTGGTTAGTTTGTGCAAAAAGGTGCTCCATGTGTCGAGGGTTCAACAACGTTGTCGGAGTGTGAACGTTTGGTCGACTGGAAAGTGTGATCTGGTGGTGGTTCGTTTATGAGCGAACAACCGAACCGGCGTCCTGTTCGCCACAGCTCCATCAGTCCGAGTAACAAAAAACGCTTGTTTCGTCACAGGTCAGATCTGCATGATCACTGGAGGCCACAATTTGGGCCGAGTAGGCATCATCATGCACAGAGAAAGGCACCCTGGGTCGTTTGACATCGTCCACGTGAAAGACAGCCAGGGCCACACGTTCGCCACACGGCTTTCGAACGTCTTCGTGATCGGACAGGTATGATCGTGCGCAGGACGTTATGCGGCGATGTTCGAAGCAAATTGTGACGTCAGGAAAGTTGAGCGGGACCAACCAGTAACAGCTACTCGCTACTTTCTCGTCAGCCGTGGTGAACCAACGAGTTGAGCTGAACTGTGGAAATTCGAAAAAACTGAGTACAAGTGCTGCACATGCGGTTCGATGTTTTTCCTGCGAAAAATTTGAAAAGTAATAAATAATAGCTGATTGGCTAAAACACGTTAAATATCATTTTGAGCAAAACCCACCTGATGAAGTGGCCTGAATCGAAGCAGTGCCGTTAAATATTACCAGCGTTGTGAAAACTCGCCTTGAAGCTAAAAAGCTTATCCTGCGTTTTGAGAATTAAGGTAAGAGCGGTAGCGGCGAAGTTTTCAAAGTAGCGGTCGCCCACCTGTGGTTGTAGGTATTAGGCTCAAACCCTTTATCTGGGCTTTTTTCGTTGAGACATTTCGGTCATTTGTTCGAATTTTCGTTTTCCGATATGTTATTATCGCTGAAAAAAGGCATAAGGACTCAAATGTTCGCTCAAGAGAAAATTCGCTCAATGGCCGAAAAAGAACAGCGCCAGATGATGACGTGCTAATCGCCCATCGTCTGCGCTTGTCAACAGTAATCGCGAGTCTAAAGTGCAGGGCCGTAACTAGGGTGGTACTTCGCCTGTTTTTTTCATTTTTCGCTTAAACATTTCGGTCCTTTGTCTCACAGTTGTATTAAAGCTCACCATAAAAGTGTTTTTTAGCCTATATTTGCAGACATTTTGACCGAAATGACTTGATTTTTTTCGGTCATTTCAAAAACGTTTCGCTCTGTGACCGAACAAAACAGCTTCGCCCCTCTGAAAAATTGTGTTGGAAATAGTTCAAAAAATTTGGGCCCCTCTCCGAAAACTCTTGGCCTCCCCAGGTGTCCCAAGCTGGTTACGGGCCTTCACGGACCTACAGCCACCAGTCTTCCCGTTTTTCGTGGGATTCGTCGTCTTTGTGACTCGCCGTCGTCGGATTGCGCGGTGGTGTTCCTCGACTGGCAATCACTGTTGGAGCTTTAGTCCAAAGTTGCAATTTCCTTTTCATCAGTGACCTCTCTTGACTGTCAAGTGTGCCACGTTTGCGCTGTGCTTCTTGTGAAATAATATTAGTCTGGCTGTGGACGAACAAGGGCGGAGCTAGGGGGGCCACTTCACCCCCAAAATTTTGCCTGGCCCCCCAAAATTTTTCGCGTGACGTCATGCCACTACATTGAAGTCCTACACAGACCATTGACAGCTCCCCTTGTTGCAAATCTGGCCCCTCCAGTGTCCCCCCCAAATTAGGTCTCTTTCTGAAAAGTCCTACACAGACCATTGGCAGTTCCCCTTGTTGCAAATCTGGCCCCTCCAGTGTCCCCCCCAAATTAGGTCTCTTTCTGAAAAGTCCTACACAGACCATTGGCAGCTCCCCTTGTTGCAAATCTGACCCCTCCAGTGGCCCCCCCAAATGAAAATGTCTGGCTCCGCCCCGGTGGACGAACATACAGGTTTGGTAATGGTCAAGATATTAACTGACACATTTCATATTTTATAACGAAAAAACTGCAAACTGCCCCTTCATCCACCTCCTCATCACCTGGTTTCTGTCCACGTCGCGCAAATGATGAATTTACTTCGGTCCGTGTTTTTGATGAGACATGATAACCACTGAAGTTCTGATGTTTGACGTGGGCCGCCGCCGCAACGCGACGGAGATTCCTTCAGTTTTTGACCTTCGCGATCAACTGCTTCGGTAAAAATGCGCGCTTACGCAGACAAACGCGCATCTGCACGTGATTCGCCGCACTCGCCGATGAATCAATGACGCTGGTAGCGTAGAACGGAGCCGGTTGCTACCCGCAACATCTTCAACCTGTAAAACTCGATCCCGTAACTCCGTAACATCAACTGAGACTTCGACGTTGTCCAGACGCCAGACATCAATGTCGCTGACCACGCAAAAACGTTTAAAAACAAGGGAAAAACCCCAAGTGGGACACAACCCTTCCGAAACAAGAAGTGAAGAAGTGCCGTTGACAGCGTCTTCTGTTGGCAAGTTGCTTCGAGCTTGCTGTGCAGCTCAAAGCAGCAACCTTCCGAAAGGAAGTTCGTATACCTGGTGTTTGTTAACAGTAACAAGATTGTTTGGTCGCACAATGACTCAGCAGGAGCAGTTCCGTGGGTTGTCCCAACAGCCGCCTTGCGAAATATCCCAAATACATTTCTATGCTTCTGACGTTTCCACCAAAAAAGATCCTTCTCGTTTCAGGGAAACAAGCCGATGATTTCACTCCCACGAGGCAAAGGCATCAAGCTGAGCATCGCTGAAGAACGGGACAGACGGCTTGCTGCCAAGTGAAGCAAATAACGCCCCGTTGGCTTTGTCCAATAATAAAAATCTGAAACGCAACTACCGTTTGAACTGACTTGACTTTGATGAGCGATTACACGCAAATTAGCCGTCCCATTCAGGCAACTCAGGTCGTACGTGCTCGTGCACACAGTGACCAGGATCGTCGCCAGCGGGGGCGGTGGTACACATCCCCCCCATTTAAAATATATTTTCATGTTTGGCTCCCCAGTTGCTGCATACATAATATATTTATTGAAAAAGTGGCCATCCCGTGTGGTTTTGGCCCCCCCACCTACTGCGAAATCCTGGCGACGTGTCCGGCAGTGATATACAAGAATGTTAAGTCGTTACCGTATCTTCAGAGTGGCAGCAGCATAGCGAGAAGCCAAACGTTACTTGCAGCTGCCTTAACGAGGTCGTTAGCTTCAGTGTTTGAGTAGTATAGCTCAAAGTAGTGATAGTTTTGAACTAGTACTTCACACACCTATCTTTCGGCGAAATGAAATAAAGAGCCAAAAAATTGAAACTGTCAGCACAAACAATCAGCATTTGCGCATTTTAACACTTGATTATCCATCTGTCGACACACTCTTGCCTTAAAGTAGGTCTGTCTCAAATTCGTAAACACTGACCATATACGCTTTATTTCGACGATTCGTAACGTTTTGTGGAGCTGACCAACGCAATACCAGGTCTCGCACGCCGCTGTCAGTGGGTGAGTTGTAAAGGAACGAGTAAAAAAACATTCCCGCACGAGCAAAGAGCACAAGAATTTATTTCCTCAAACCTACGTTGCGAGTAGCGATCAGTATTTGGGTTACACAGTGGCGTAGCAAGGGGGCGGGCGACACTGCGGATTAAAAATTAATTTTTGAAAGGAGTTTAAACCTTTCTTAAATCTTTATTAATCTAACTTTTTTCAGTTTGTGTTTAAAATCCCTAGATTGGTAGGCTAACCTAAAAAAAATACATGTGGCTGGGAAGTGATACAATTCTTGAAATGTTTAGTCAAAAGTCTGGGTAAAATCCAATGCACTGAAGAGCCCGAGTGTTTGTCTCGAAATCGGGGCTTTTTTAACACGCTTGGTGGCAATTGTGCTCCGGTCCATACACCTTCCTCCCTAGACAAAGATATTTCCGCCACCCAATCAAAAGTCTTGAAAAAAGGAAAGAGATGACATTCGAAAGCAGACTAGCCAACATTTGGGACCCGGTAGTCCTCTTATACTGCCTCTCCTCAAATTCTGATTGAAAAGACTGGGTGAAATCACGGTAAATAGTCAAGGCTTGCTTAATCCTTTTTCTCTTATCGGTGGTTCTTCAGTAACGCCCCAACGGTACATCATACATCACCTGATACCTCGGCGTTGACGACGATTATTTCGCTAGGGCGACGACGGTACAAAGGTGAAGTGTCCGCTTCTCAGTTGGAAGGGTGTTGATCCACGGCTTGGGTGTTGATCCACGGCTTGGGTGTTGATCCACGGCTGCTGATTGAATTGCCGGATCGCTCTCCGGACAAGAGCGTCCACCACTGCCTTGGTAAAAAGCATATTTCCGGCGTTGGCCTGCCCCTAACTGCCGTCACCAAAATTATAAAACAACATTTCTTGGCACCTCTCATACTATTCTTGATGTTCAGTGGGATATTGTCAATAAGTACAAATAGCTGCAGCCTGGTGATGAAGTGGGCTTATCAATATTAAATTTTGGCGGTTGAAGTGAAGAACTATGCAAAGGGAACGTTGTTCACTTTCAGCATCAGTGTAACTGCTGTTTTTCTGCATGACGTAATGATGTCGGAAAATGACGTTCTTGAAGCGGAGCAGTGAAGCTGGTGTGTTTGCGTGGGTGACTCTGAGCTCAGATTGTCGGTTTGAGCTCCAAGTAGCCTGCAATGAATCAGAGCCAGTAGATAGGCAGTGTGAGTTTCGTAAGTCTCCGTTGTTCGACGGTATACTGAACATTTGCAGCCGTAGAAAAATTCATTTAAACAAGAAAAACTTAAAAAGGTGTTTCTCTCAATTTGAGGCAATAACCTTTGTCTGAAAACATAACGCAAGGGTAAACGATATTTTTAGATATGATTTTGCTGAGGGCTTTTGTTGAAACGGGTGTTGAGCGAAACAGTTGTACAACTGTACTGCATAGAGTTGTTCAACACAATTACCGTCGTACGTAGGCCGTTGTAATCACTGTTGAGTATTAAAAAGGCTTATGTCCCACCTGGCATGGTTTGGTAATACAGTTTTCGATATAGACGTTTGTTGGCCACTAGTCCCGTTGCCGCGGTGACTTGGTGGGCTTAGCCCCACCAAACAAAGCTCCAAGCTTCTCCAAATTAAAATGTGAAACAATATATATCAGTGGATTTTTTGTCAAATTTTAAAATTTCAAGCCCCCCTGTGCACAAACGTAAAGTCCCCCAATCGAAGACCATCTGGCGATGGTTCTGTTAGTAACGAACACACGGAAGGAATAACACTGTGCACATGTAATTGGAAGAAGCCCAACAGCTAGACCAAGTGCAGAGGTCACATTGAAGGCTGCAAGTCAAACGTTTCTCAACCAGAGCCATTTTAAGCCTTTTTGACCTGTTGTATCAAAATGGGTCCCTGCACCTGTAGAGGGCCCCGCGCAAATGCCGACAGAGTTAACTGTTTTTTATATTCTAAGAGTATTAAATCACTAATGAAACGTGAAGTGAGCAATGAAACGCTCTTTACATCACTGAGATTGAATTATCAGATTTATTATTGTGTCCTGCTATATGCAAATGCAATATATATACTTTTTTAAATAAAAGACAGGGTACTACACAAAATAGTAACATACATAAATGTTTACATCTGTGAAGTAACTATGCCGCCATCACATCACTAATTTTTTCATTTGATCCCCCTGGAATGAGTACTATTGAAGACCATGCGGTGGGTTTATCGTGGATTAGAAACCAAAACGGAAGAAAATTTGCCGAAACATGTCGAGTATGTGGATGCATACGCAAAGAAAGCAAAAAAAATTGAAAAAGTAATGATGAGAATGGTGGCGGCAAGCAGAAACAACAAGACTTATAATCGACATTGAAAAACATTTCAGTTTGTGAGTGTTTGATTGTAGTTTTCAAGACGCTTTGTTCATCCTTAAATATTTAAATAAAGCACGAAACAGGGTCTTTCATTTTAAATTATTGTAAGCAAATTTGAAGGGTGGAAAGGGCGGCACTTGGCCTTGCTACTCCACTGGGGCTACAATATGAATTTTTGCATGAAAAAACACTAATCTGTCGATCAAGTATCTGCAGAACCGGTGGCCTTTCCCAAACAATTATTCATTTGCTACTTTATTTACGTAACAGCAATTACGTGCAGTACAAAGCCAGGGGAAGGTGAGGTGAAATGTAAATGTGGATAGGTGAAAGACTGCCTCTAGAGTGTTGCGCATTATGTCTTTACCCTAACCAAGAGGCGGCGAAGCACAACGATTTCAATGGTTTTTGAGCCCGAGAGTATTAGACTTGTTGGCTTACTTAGTGCAGCGAGGAACATTGCACTCTTCAAACTGAAATATTAGGTTGATCATTCTTCAATGTCATTTCAAGCCCATTCACAGCTTTGGTAAACCTAGCTGTACCTGTAGGAACGTTTTACCAAATTTGGTTTCACACAGTGGTGTAGGAAGCGGGGGTGCAAGCACACCCCCAAAAATTTTGATTTGTTGAAAATTCGGGCAAAATCCCTGAAAATGTGAGCAAAATATCTGAAAACCGGGCAAAATGGTGCCCAACGTTTGCAGAAAAACATATGAAAACCTTTGAGACCCTTATTTTCGGAGGTCATACCAAAAAAGGTCTTTGTGATCTTTGTGGGAGAAAATTTGTTGGTAAAGTCGCACAAACATTTTTCGGGCAAGTTTGGAAAACTCGGACAAAAATTCTTCCAAACATTTGCTTGCTCCTACACCTGTTTCCACACCAAATATTCATGCTACGCTGTTGGTTAAAAACCAGGACCGGAACTCCCCGCTGAAAAACTTCTGGCTCCCCTGGAAAATGTGTTGGACAAAGTTTAAAATTATTGGACATAGTTTAAAAATTCTGGACTCCTCCCAGAAAACTCTTCGCCCACCCTGGTGTCCTAAGCTGGTTACGGGCCTGTGAAAACCCGAATTTTTGAGCAGAGAAATACATGAGCTGTTAATGCAGAATAATTTTCTAAGACCCTCAGTGACAGTAAAGTTTTCACATTTGTAAAAGAGCAAAAATCTTTGCAGTTGAGCCATGGGCGGAATTTTGTAAAATGTGGGGGGGACAGCTTGGTGCAAAACCAATATAGTCATCGAGTCGATGCAGAAGTTACGTTTTATATATACAGTTTTCCAGTCTTATTTCTAGAGTTGTTTTGAGAGCAACACTAATCACGCTTTGCTTTGTCCTCGCAGATGATTTACATATTAATACACTTAACTTTGTTGCTGGACACGGTACTATCCAGTAGTTCAGCCTGCTTCCATCAATATCGTATTTGGATGTAAACAAGCACAGCAATATAGTAGAAGATACCAACTGAGTTTTATCAGAGCTGAAGAAAAAAAGAAACTATCACGAACCTATCTACGATGGCGCTATAGGCATAAATGAAACTTTCTAGGATAGCTCTATAGATATGAAAAAGCGGGTTGTAAGCTTCTTTAAACAAGCCAAGAATCGCGTGAGGGATTGATCTTTTCGCCTTCTCAAATATAGTGTAAAACTAATCCCAGTTGTCGCCTTCTCAAAAACAGTGTAAGACTAATCCTAGCAGAGAATAAAAGAACGCAGCTGTGTTTGCAAACAGAATTAGCTGAAGAAAAGTCACAATCACTTCACTCACAGAAGTTACCGCGGTGAGCTCAACAAATCTACGTTACGAAAGAAAAAGTCGTTACTCTTGATGTTATAAAAAAGTTTTGTATGCAGGCCCGAAAAATTTTGACAAACTCAAGCCCGAGCCCGGTCCGACCCGAAAAGCCCGGCCAGACTTATAACTCTGCACCATGTAAAAAGTTGGATTCTAATTCTACTTGCATAACGACACAAAAATATATTTGAGATTAAATCAAAATGCACAACGGTGAATTGGCAAAAAAGTACCAAGTTTCACCTTTAACACGAAAAGCATGTGCAACATAATTAGGTGTTACGTATCTGTAAAGCAAATGTTTCGCACTTGGATGAAAACATTGCTGCATTGTGGGCTTGATTAAACTCATGTAAAGCAGATGACTTACAAAACCGATGCATTCAGCACAAGCACAAAGTGTAAGAGTCAAGGAAAAAATATTTGTTGGTCACCATTGTTGCGACATTACAAGAAGTTAGATTGAATGTATATTTTATCCTTGTTTTCGAGTCAAGTCCCTACGTTTTGAGGTATAGGTGAATATACAGCTGAGAAAATACTGTAGGCTACTTCTCCAATGTTTTGATTGAAATCTTGGTCACTAATGGTTGAAAACAGTCTTTTGCTAAACTCCCCATCCCAAAACTAAGTCTCCGCAATAGTGCCGTTTTTTCATCTTTGGCAAAAAGCTTCTCAGAGATTTGCCCGAAAATCTCACTTTCTAACACTATACACACTAGCATCATTAAATTATACGCTGTTTCTGAATACGTGACAACCAACGTTACAGCAAAGCCAGTTACATTTCTGCACGGAACGAATTATGGCTGTACTGTTGTCTCTCACATGTACAGCTGTATTACTCTCACTGCTACAAGAAAATAACCTTTCTAACAGTATACCACATAGGGTAAAATGTCAGACAGAAGCAGTTAAACATTTTTCACGGCCTCTAGAAACTTAATGTTAAAAATTGTTTTATCGAAGCTAAAATTTATAAACTACCAGAATCAGTGATACCACACAAAGCTGTTTCAACATCAAGTTGACTATGTCTGGCCTACCATCTAACATGAAAAGCTCTTCACACGAAACGTGACAAACATCACTTTTATTTTTGAAGCCTCTCCAAATGCAAAACCTAAAGAGAAAAAAGTGGA
>JGI24158J21664_10011129_pt1 | contig 11970 bp, 9 predicted proteins | sample Ectturendosymbi3_FD_21664 | JGI IMG/M metagenome (IMG submission 21664) | reverse complement strand
GGCGCAATTCGTTGCATCCTCTCAACGTGGAACCAAGGCCTTTGTTTTGCGTTTAAACAATCGTCTTTGGAAATAACGGTAACCGCAAGCGGATCAAACGTAGTATTGTGTCCGTTTTTAAATGTGAAGCTCTGGATGCGAAAACGATATACCGTTAGAATCTTATGATTCTAGGAGCTCCCCGGTGTTAAAGAAACTGTGGTACGTGCTTTCGTACATATTTGAACCTCGTCAAAGACAGGAACCCAAAACGCCCCCCCCCCTTGTTTGCTGCGGTGGCGAAATGAGGCTTTTTTGTCGACCCCATCGATAACACGTTCTTCTTCCGCAATTGCCTTCTGTGAGCGCCACGCAGTCTTGCATTTCCATTTCAGCCTCACAATTATGAGCAAGTCACAAGCTCCTGGGGAAAAACCGATGATCGAAGGCTTGCACGAGCAACGTGTTACAGTGTTTATCGTCAACGCTTGCCTTGGTAAGCACGCATGACGCAACTTGCTAAAATGAGATTGAATCTCTCACGCACTGAAGTGTTTGAACGAAAGTAGCTGATGTGTGCTTGGGAACCACTCCATGAAATATTTCATTCATTTCAGTGTAATGAAATCGATTGCAAGTGCTATCACCGTAAAAGTAATTTTCTTTGTTTTTTTGAGATTTTCTTCCGTGACAACGCGTTTTGCGTTCATCAGGTTGTATTTTTCCGCTCGACCTGCGTCCATTTTCGGTCGTTTTAAAACCTGATTCTGCCCAAAAGTGTTTCTAGATTGTCAAAGAAATACGTTAGCGTCGTTAGAGCTGCTCCTGTCCTCACGTGATCAAATTGTTTAAACGGCTTCGTGACGTAACAAGCTAGCTGCAGATCGCAGATGTCGCATGCTGATGCGGAACAAAGTCGAGTGTTTCACTTTATCTTTATCTCGACATGACGAATCATCGTAAATGATTGAACGCTTTACGTCTCAGCAAGTTGTCAGACAAAGTGAAATAAGTGCCGTTATTTTCCACACTCAAGTGCTCGACCAACAGGTTTAGATCCGTCGTCGACTACCATGTCTCTCTCGTTCCTCTATTGCACCAACGTCCGAACCGCCCTACATTGCCTTGATAGTTCGCATTCCAAGTGGCTTCCCATGTCGTCGTAAGCTCGTTCATCGTGTCGACCACCTCGTCCGCAGGTCTCTCCATCCTGATGCAGCCACTGCTCAAGGAGATACCGCTCGCAGTCCTGTTCGGCATCTTCCTGTACATGGGCGTGACCTCGCTGACCGGAGTGCAGTTCGTCGATCGATTCGAGATGCTTTTCATGCCGTCCAAGAATTATCCTGATTACAGCTACGTGAAGACGGTAAGTGCCTGCCTGGCCGGCTCTGACTGCTAGTCGTGCAGGATTCGATTTCCTCGGAAAAAGCATTAACGATCGACGCATCGCGTTGAGCACAAACACCGGTCGCTTGTGCGTCGCTCTCGGTTGCGCCGAAAATGTTTTACTGGCAAGCTTTTTGTACGCGAGCTTGTTTTGATTATTTGTTGCCGCAAATCTCTACGGTGGTTGTACTAGGAAAGACACTCGTCTCACAGTGCTTGATTACGCTCAGGCGATTCAGCTGTATTCATGGGCTTCGGAAGGGAGCGGTGTCCCCCTGGGTTTTGAAATTTGATATTTCACTATTAACTTTTTAGTAGAAAAATGTTTTTCTCTTAGTGTCGGAGTTGGTGAAACAAAATTTCACCACTGTTGGCCCCACCTGGAAAAGTCCAATATTGCCCCCCTGGAAAAAATCCCTCCGACGCCCATGGCTGCACTGTGTGCTTGTTTTGAGCGTGTGGATGCTTTTGACCTCTTTGTTAAGCGCTTTGCAAAGCTGACGCTGACTGGGACTAATCTGCGCCTCGCAGGTCCGCCCGCACCGAATCCACATCTTCACCATCATCGAGCTCATATGCCTGGCTATCTTATGGGTGGTCAAGTCGACACCGGCGCAAATCGCCTTCCCCTTCTTCCTGGTTCTGACCGTCCCGCTACGCCACTTCGGTTTGCCGCATATATTCACCGGCAAAGAGCTGCACGAGGTAAAGCCCGTTCATAAAAGCAGCCGTGTCGTCAAGTTTTGTTTAAGCGTTGCTGTCACGTTGTTCCCATCCGAGCAGTCGAGAAGAGTTAAAGTCGCTGCTGTTGTTGTTTCAAAAACCCCGGTCGGACTGAGAAACTTAGAAACGCTCACCTGCTACATTTTACAATCGCGATGTGCGCTTGCGTTAGTCCAAGCTTAGTCGCGTTATGCTCTCTGCGTTATTACCTCTGTTATTATCTGCGCCTCGAGTGTATTACCCAGCTCATATACCGCAGATGCTTCTGTGGTTCGCCCACTTACACTGCCTCGTAAGCAGATGCACGAAGAAGATTAATACTCGTACGGTGTACTTCGTAATTAAGGCCATTGCGGCGTCATGTTCTGTGCGCACTGCTTATTTTCAGCAGTCAGTGTTTACCCACACACGCGAAACTTGTTATGAACTCAATCTGTTTTGAAACAAAGTTGAAGTTCATCGCGCTCTTCCAATTTCCACTAATTTTTTTCTGCAGCTGACTCTTTGCTGATACGACACCAGCATTTAATGTGCTGTTTACTCACAAACTCTGCTGCAACTTCATTGCTGACTAACCTGTGCATGTGGTGGGTTGGTTGCGAATAACGTCACGAGCAAGGGCTCGCGCGTTGGTTCTTAACCGGGGGGCACTCCTTCCCAGGGAGTAGTCAACAAATTTCCAGGGAGGGCGCGAGCCCTTACACGCTCTACAACATGAAAAGTTTGGTCAATAAATTTATCAATAAATACATTTGCTTTTACAACTTATAGTCTGGGGGGCCTGAAACAAAGGACAGTTACTTAAGGGAGACATGGTTGAGAAAAGGTTAAGAACCGCTGGGCTATCGCTGCACTGCAAGCAGCGTTCGCATTTTGAGTTTCTTCTTCACTTCATTTTCTTCGAAGTTGTTGTTAAGTGCGGTCGGGTACCTATCTTGGGTGGGCATCCGAACAATGTGTTCTGCGCAAAAGATTTACTTTCACTAAAAATATTCTGAAAAAAAGATAAGTTCAATGATGTCCGGGATCGACCACATGCCCGCGGGTGGGAAGCTTTGAGTTGCACAAACGAAGCAAGTGGAAAATAACAGGTTTCACGTGTAACAAGGTGCTTTTCAGCGTTGCGCATTAAATGAAATGTGTTTGATTTTAGACTTCAAAACGCTGTCTTACTTTTTCACCCAGTCCGCATAGATTCTCATTGTACATAAATAATGGCGCTCAATGCCTATGATCTTGGTTGTGCTCACGTGGACTTTTTTTCACAACCTTTTCAGAGGTGAAAACAAAGCGGGCACCACTCTTGGTCGGGTTTCCGTCTCGGCTTGTGTGCGATGGCGATAAAGAAAGCGCCAAAACCTTGTGCCACGCTTTTGCTTGTGTAGAACGTGAACCATCGCGTTCTCTTACGTCTCCTCCCACCGCAGCTTTCGCAACGCAACCGGCCGCCAACTAACACCCCTTTCTTTTTCATGTAGCTCGACGGTTCTGACGCTAAGCTCAGTGTGACGTCGCGCAAGAAGGACGAGTACAGTGACGCAAAAGTGCCTGCCTGAAGGGCTTCGCGGCCGAATTGCCCCCCCCTGGCGCGATTGTGTCGCGCCGCGATTTCGAAGCCAGTTTGCGGCGCGCTGACTGACAATGCCCGACGGCCCCTGCGTGCCTGGGCGCCCCCTCCCCGATCAGGGTCATACCTGCGTCCGTGACGCAGCTGCTCGTCTGGCGATTATATCGCGCCTAACTATCGCCCTCGTGTCCCATGGACGCCGTGCGCACCGTTGCAACTGTTGTTTGCCCCACCCCAAGTATGATCCAATACACTCGTTTCATTCAAACACTGCTCACAGAAACATACAACTAGCAAGCTCTAACCCCGTTACCTGTAGTTGGTTCGAACAAAATAAGTGCCGAGCCTTTTTTCTTCTTGCTCTTGTCTGCCATTTAGTTGTATATTGCTTTGAGTTTTTGTCAATTGCAGAGGCACCTGTGCGAACGCTTTCTAGAACTCGTTGGGCTTACACTTCGCGCTGTGTCCCCACTCGTTATTGCTCGGGCGGTTTCCTGCTCGTTTCGGACGTTGCTTCGCAAAACTGCCACGTGATTAGGTTTCACCCGCTCTGGTTCTGCTGGTGCACGTATTGCAATATGGCCGCAAACAAAAGCAGCCTCGTCCAGCTCCGCTTTTTAGTCTTTTGTAAATTGCGGACCAACCGTTTTCGTTCGGTGCCAACTCTTTGCCGGGTGTGTACATGGTCCAAAAAACAAATGAATTTTTTTCGTTGAAGCCCTAGACCCGCTCAGTAGTTCACGACGCGATCACACTCGCACGTTGTTAGTTGCGAACCCAACCTAGTTCCTTCTTTGCTGACTTGGCGCAAATTTGACGTATGTGCGAAATGAACCCGTTGTTGTTTCAGCGCAAGTCGAAAACATTTCTGATCGGCTTGATGTTTTGTTTCAGCAAATGGTGCTCTTGAAAAGTCACCCAAAAAATATTTTCCAAGCTCGCGTCACTCTCTTGAATGTGGGCGAGGTTTTCAGACAAAATCTCCTGTGTAGAAACCCAGATAAGACATTTTTTCCTTACATGTTGTTTTTTTCAATAATTCAGGCGACTTGTTTTTCAGCTTGACAACTGACAACTTAAGCTCGAAATATATGTGGGTATAGTGTGCTCGAGTGTGTTGCGGTTTTTGAGTGTTGTGTGTTTTGCCGTGTCCGAGCGGCTGAAATCGACGATCTGATTGCAGTAATTTTTACCAGTTTTCGCGTGCTGTCCTTTCGGACACGATCCCTCGTGCCCTGTCTGCGAACCGTGTGCTGATCATTGCAAGAAGCGCCAGTACACACACGATGCAATGAAACCTCTCCGTAACAACATTGCGTGCTATTTCGAACATTGCATATATATGCCTTTTTCTAACTTTCATTCAGCGCCGAGTGGTGCGGCGTCCGTTGCCGGCGTATGCGCGCCTCCATCCTTGACCTTAACGTTCCGCAAACGACTGATGGAAGACGCGTCCGGTCTCCCTGAAGGCCACCTTGCAGTCAGGCAGCGATATTATTTGAAAACCGTGTCGTGCACGCCTGTTAAGGCTTTTGACATTTTTTCCCTCGCATCTCCGCTGGGCAGTCGTGCGACTTGCTTGCACTGAGTCTGAGATAATTTGCGCGAGTCGCAGAACGGTAATGTGAAAGCGAAGCAACCAAACCCCTGCACGCTGTGCCTGTTCGAAATACGTTTTTTTCAAAAGTTAGCAGCGTCGCTGATTCGAATAACATCTCCCAAGTCCCTCGGTAGAACGTGTGCTGCAGTAATGATCAAAAGACTTTCTCGCTGCAGCACGTTGTAGACTGTTAACGCAAATCAGAAAGCTCTCCTAAAACTTTCCGCCCCAGGTCTTGCAAATATCGCTGAGATACGGATGTCCGTCGGTGTGAGGTGGAATGGCCGGTCGTGTAACCCATATTTGAAACAGTGCATGTGTCGGTGTTGCGGATTGCCTGCTGTGTGCATGCTTTGACTAACACGGCACGCGACTTACAGAAATTCCTCTGCCAGGCCAAGCCTGCGTTTCCACAGTGTCGTGCCAAATACCACATTGTGACTTCGCGCGCGACGTGATTCTTGTTCGCGTAAAGCGTTTAACTCCTTTTCTTACAGACTTTTTCGTTCCGTAGCTCTGTAACGTCACTTTTTCGCGGTGCAAACAAATAGTTGTCGTCTTCGCTTCAGTTCCGCTCATGTTTCCGACATTTCTCGCAAACGCTCACTTTTCGTTTGGAGTTCTGCAATGCTCGCAAAAAACTTTGTTTTTTTCTTCTGCAAGCGCTCATGCAGTCGTTCAGTTGCTTCTGGCGAAAGTGAGTGTTTGAAAACTTGCAAACTGCGACTTGAAATAGCAGGGAACATTTTTTTGTCGCGCCTGTAAACGTCAATCGTGATGTGACCTGCCTGTGGAGAACATGCCGCTTAATTGGTGATACAACATTGTGAAACTTCCCGTGCAGACCGTTAGCAAAGCATGAAATACAATTCTAGTTTCTGGACCGTCGCCACCCACCTGCTGCAGCGTTTTGCGCCTGACCCGCGCGACGTCGGCATTATTTGAACGTACATACACATCTGTTGCAATTCTTCAAGTATGTCTTTCTGGTCGCTATGACGATTAGGTGTAATATCGTGGCGTGCAATGCTTGTCGGCCAGGATGGATAAATTATATTCACTCAGCCCCGTGCTGCGGCTGAGTGCTGCGCAGAAGTATACAAGGTTTGTTGCTTGGCGCGCGTGCCCGTAATTCAGAAGTATTGTTGTTTGGTTGTGTTTCTCGCATTGACTTGTGACATTGTACGCGTGTTAAAGTTCCTGTAATTTGTAGAATTGCTTTGTAAATAATTCTTACCAGTCTGCTCTTCGTCAAATAAAAGCTATCTTCCGAAATGGTGCTGGCAATCGTTCTGGCGCAACCCGCGCAGGTTGCAGATGCCCCTGTTGTCATTTGGTGACTGCCACTAATGCGTTTGCTTTTGATCTTTTCCTGACAACGATAACTTGATTACGGTAGTTGTGCGTTTAAAGTTTTAAAATCACCGGTGATTACTGCCCAGCATACAGGAATTGGTTTAAGTACGATCGAGTGCTCTTCGACCCGTAGGGAAACTAGTTGTCATTATCGTTGACATACACCAGCACGGAACGAAGTTCAGCACCGATTTTAGAAATAGGTTTTTCTGAATTCACGACTACCCTGCGCCCGTTTAGAAAAGATCTTGTTTTCACGTTTAATTGCGTGCAAGCTTTGAAGAAAGCAGGCTTCTATGGGGAGCATGTTCCTGTTTGGTCACTTCATGATGTATGGAAGTATTTTTTCACAAATGAGGTCTTTCATTGAAATATGCTGCAGAGTAATGAGCATGTTTGTTCGGAGCAAACGGAAAAAGCCCCTACCTTGCAAAGTATTATATCGTTCTATTTTTGGCGCGTAAAACGCAGGGTGCGGAAATGCGCGGGCTTGCATCTGCTGCAAACTGTACAGGAATTGTTTTAGTGGTCATATTCGCTGTAAAATCCTACTATTTAAGGCTTATTGGCGCTTTTGCCTAGTCAAATTATTTTGTTGCTCTACGTCATGCGGGGCAGGCTTTAATAAGTATATTTCAATAGTTCACTTATAGGGTTTGCACTAACGACTGCAAATCTTGGGTTCGTCTGTAAACAGTCACTCTGGTATTCTGCGTCTTGCTTCACGGGTGACCGTCCAGCTCGTAGGGTTCAGGGGACATACTTGGATCTGGAGGTGTCCGATTGGATGAAACCGATAAAGTTGATTTGTGGTTTGCGTAGTTCATTTCACAGAAATATATGGTGTTGAGCAACTTGTGCCGATTTATCAACAAACGCAAATCAGATGAACAGCAGCTTATTTGAACTGATCCATTATGCTTACTTGGGTATAGGGTTAGTTCGGATATCAATAATTTCTACTATCCAAATAACGGATACATGTATATTTTGGCAAACTGGATAATAACCGCTAATTGTTAGACAATTGATTTCATGAGGTTGCGTGATGAAATGATTGCAAAATCATGACACAGTTTTATTGTAAATATACACGCATGCACTGTACCATCGTGTATGACGAAAATTATGCAGTTTCAACATTTACTGCTGCTGCAACGCATTTCTTATGAAGCACAACGCAGGCTTCTGTGAATACTGTATAATAATCACGCGGTTTAAGTAGAATTTAGGTCGCTCGTATCTGGAAACACAAATATCCAAACTTGCTAAAAACGCGTAAAAACGTTGCTTTTTTATCCGGTTAACCGACAGAACTATATTCGAACATCGGGTAGCAAAAAAACTCGNTTAGTCGTTATGCGGATAACCCAACCCCAGTAATTCGGTATAGGTGATTTTGTCAGTGTTTACTAATATTAGTACACTGTAGGCATTAGNTTCACATTGGCGGTACTTGCTCCATCAAAAGACGTTGCTGCCTGCACATCAACGTTGACAATGGTATATCACAGTTGATATTTACACATTAGACCACACCGAAAACAGACAACCAGCAGAGTGGATGCGAAAGAGCAAATAGAATGGTTGGCAAAGTGTACCTGTGATTTTCCATGCTGTCTCCCCGAAGAAAATTTCTTGGTAATTATAAATGCGGTAAACGCTGCCATTAAGCAACATGAAGAGAGACAGACAGACATTGGCAATAATCAAAAACATCGTAGCATTCTGTAGGCAAAAGTCACTTTTTAGGGCTGGCTCTTCACCTGATTGTGCCAGAGTGTTTTTTGAACCAAAACTCTGCGTGTGCATTTGGGCAGCAAGTTGTTCTTCATTGTTTCGGTGCTGTAAAGAAGCAACATCGCAGATTTTTGACGAGTGATACCGACTTTCCTCCAACTGATGTTGGCTTTTCTTATGTTTGACGGGGTATTTGTAATTTTCGTGGCGTTGCTGCAGGTAAGGTGATAGGGCTGAGCATTGAAAATCGTCCTGCAGGATTTCAGTATTGGCATGCGTGGACATGGTGGAACAGGCTGAAATGTCGTGGTCCGAGAAGGCAGAGTTACTGCACCCATGTCTGTTGCTTTCTTCGCCATCTTCTTGAGGTGTTACTGAACGATTCCCTATCCTGAAAATGTCGTCGGTTAAGACTTACCGTAAGCTATGAAACTGCGCAACGGGAAAAGTCTTGGGATGACCACATGCCCCGGTTTTGGAGGTGTGGCCCGGTGTGTTGCTTTACCGACCCGGAAAAAGACCGTTTGTGGCAACAGGAAAATACGAGGTATGGAAGGGAATGATAGAAATCACCCTAAGCAAGATAGCATTGTCAACTCGGCTACGGTCCAAAGCCAGCTACGACGTGATATTCGTAGCTCCCGATTTATTAGTATAAAATTTAAGTGTAGTTATCTGACACTGATATCACGCAAAAATCGTTAAACAGATTTTCAGTCTTTTGTCAGCTGCATTGGTGTGCTAATATGAGGGCAGTGACGTACGCAGAAAATTTTCATGGGGGGATTCATTCAGTGGCATATGGTGGTCATTTCTATTTGGTGTGCGTTGTTTGTGACGTTATGATTTGACGTCATATTCATGTTTTCCAAACCAACGTTTTGGCGAAGTTTGTGCTGATCACCCATAGCAAACAAAATAAAGACAATTGTTTTGGATAAAGTGAACTACCGCGGAACACAATCTTATGCGCAGTGGGCGAAAGGTCTGCAAAAAGTGAGATAGTTTCTAGATGCAGACGATAATCGAGATTCCCACCAAAATCTAATTACAGTATTACTTTTTGTCCCATTTACAATGTTCCTTGAAATTTGCATGCAAGTTCATTCTGTGGTATTTGCATAAGTCGACAAATTAACAAGCAAAAAGTATGAGAAAGCAATCTCCTATGCACAGGTAATAAAGTTATTGTAAAATATAAAGCTCAAGGATGGGGTTTAACCCCAACCCCCCTTACGTACGCAGAACCGTCCCCAGAAAGTTTTCAATAGGGGGGCTTTGCATTTCTGCGGGGGAGATTGACACTCAAAAAATTAGCAAAATCTCAACTGATTTATAGTGTTTCATGTTTCAATTTGGGGGGGCTTGGAGCTTCGTTTGGGAAGCTAAGACCCCCATGGCGACGGGACTGTGGAAACATCCTTGTATGAGGGTAAGCTTTCGCTACTCCAGAAAACATTAAGAATGTGTTGAAGCCAGAGTATCTTTCCGAAGAGCATGCAAAGGCATTAAGTTAGTTTCCGCACTCCGCACATTAAAGTCGGGCAGATTTTTACCCTTTTTTGGCATTGGGCAAAAAGAAGATAAACATACCTTTTTTGCACGTGTACTTTTTCTCCTGACTTTGTGGGAATCCGTGAAACACTTGTTTGTAAACCGAACAGGACGAAGATCAACTGCGTGAAAATAAGCGACAGTTTGGTGAAACTTATTCTAAAAGGAAGAACTCGTACAAGTATCATTATATTCGCTTTGGAGTGTCACGAGTGGTCTCCGAGCCCCGGTTTCTCTGTACCATGGGCCACACGGTTACTTTCACGGTGAATGCTGCAGGCTAATGGCGGCACCACTCGTGAAGCTTTTATCCATTCTTACCGAGCACCGGTCTGACAAGGCCGTTCCGTTCGTAAGGGTCGAACCCATCCTACCAGCGGCGTAATTAGAGGTTTGAGCCAGGGTGGGAAAACTTAGTTTAAGGGGGCCCACTGGCCACCCTACGGGGCCTACTAGCCAACTCTCAGAAAAAGAGTTGAGAAATGATAATTATGAATGCGGAGGATGTCCTTACTAAAACCTGAAATCACTGGAAAACACTCGGTAAAACGCAAAAACAACCTACTGAAAACCAAAAGAATGCCAAATACCGAAATATAGGCTAAGTGGGGGCCCGATTTTTACATTTAGCTTGCCAGGGGGGCGGTTCGTACCCCTGCCCACCTGTCAGTTACGCCACTGCATCCTACCAATTTATGTGGTGTGTGCTCTATCCCACTAGTGTACTTAGCTGACCGGTGGATTGTGATACAGTGAACAATGAGAAATAAAACCGATTACCAAGAACGAGTTTAGGACGCTTCACAGGATCGGGCCAGCTTGGATAATTTTGTTTTCGAAAATCAATTGAACAAAAAATGGCTTATCCGGTTCACAAGTCGTCTGTCGGAAGATTTCGGAGCGCAGTTATATATTCGTATGTCCTTGAAATATGTAGGAATACAAAATAACAAGCAGAAATGCCAGAGGCAATAAAAATCGTCTTAAGTTGCTGTCAAGGAGCACTTCGATTTTCAATCCAATGCGTAAAAAATATTTTCAATCTTATTAATATAGATGCATTTGTCAATTTCCAGCAACAATGTTTTTGAAACTTGCTGTCTCATGTGTTGTACTGGGACAACGTCTTTGCATGTTAAAGCACTGCTGAAGTTTTTGTCTTAGTAGGTTTTATTATATCGTTGAAGCGATCGATATCGAGAAAAATTGTAGTCCAAAGCTCCCACGCGTTTCAACACCATTACACGGGTATAGAACTCTTCATTATTTACTCTTCATTATTTACACCTTTCTAGCTGCGCTATTGCACATAACAAACGAAAGGAAGATATAAGAAAAGTTTTGTGAGGATTGTGGAATTGTGACACCCCAAATGCGCCTTCCTGAATATTGCGAGCAGTAGAAGATTGCATAAGCTTCACAAAATATCTAAATAAAAAAGCAAGGATTGAGAACTCCGGTTGTTCGTAGAAAGTTTAGATGTATCTACCGTACAAAAAAGACGTTAAATGATCGACGTTACATTGCAACACCCCCCAATTTAAGAAAAGTTGCGGAAATGGTCTATAATCTAGCCGATTATCTTACAGAATATGATTTGCTCTAACATGGGGGCCCCGCGCCATGCTGTTTGGGCAGTTTTGTTCATTTTTGCCAGATACTGCTTGCACTCGAGAATTGTAGAAACGGCTTATAAATCTCATTGTTAGTAAACAATTATCTCGTTTGAACGAATGGTGAATTTCCTCTCATCATCGAATGTTATCAAACATGCTCAATATTCTAATGCTAGGACGTTATATCTGCGTTCCACCATGTCCCACTCTTTATGGATAGATCACTGGTCAGAGGGGCCCCAAGCCTAGGTCTTGCCTTGGGCCCCGCATCTGCTAGGTTCGGCCTGGCGGCTCGTCTATCATTACTCACATCATCGAACGCTTCCTTCACTTCACAGTCAACCTCGTTTTTAGCCACATAATGACAGAGATCTGAGCTTTGTTTGTAACATCCGTTGACTTGTCTGCTTCTGCAGCAACAAATGGGGCTGCACTTATCTCCTTTG
>JGI24158J21664_10011128_pt1 | contig 11970 bp, 10 predicted proteins | sample Ectturendosymbi3_FD_21664 | JGI IMG/M metagenome (IMG submission 21664) | reverse complement strand
CCCCGGGGTCCATTCCGGTGCTTGGTTCGTCAAGTAGCACAACCGGGGGATTTCCCACAAGCGCGATAGCCGTGCTTAGTTTTCGTTTGTTGCCTCCGCTGCAGTGGAAAGAGAAACTTTACCAGAGCCTGTACTAAAGCCTGTTCATTAAAATACCGAAATATGTCTCAAACAGATAGTGAAAGCATGGACAGAAAATTGAAATTATAACAAAGGCGCAAGATAAAGAAAAGTGTGGAAAACATTTTTAGAAAAATGTTAGAGAGCGGAGTATAGGTTTTGAGAGAGAATAACCATTGGAACAGCGTAGTTTTACGTAAAATCGATTTCCTATTAAAAATTTGTGATCTTCTTCCGATTCTATTTTAATAAGATGTAAGGACTAATGATGCGTAGTTTTACGTGAAATCGATTTCCTATTAAAAATTTGTGATCTTCTTCCGATTCTATTTTAATAAGATGTAAGGACCAATGATGCGTAGTTTTACGTGAAATCGATTTCCTATTAAAATTTGTAATTGATTCCTTGCTTATTTCACCTGTGGAGTGAAGGTACTTGAATACAGAAATGCGCAAGTTTGAATCATCGCAAAAAGATCAAAGCAGAGTCCAATCGGCTGATTTCTCTAAAAGTGTGCAGAAAACCTTATAGAGATTTTAATTGTCATAGGAACAGCATAACATCATCAAAAATTTGCGGTGAGAATGTACGTTTAGTGCATCGATCTGACTACCGCACGTGCACGTGCACAAAAAAATGGTTCTTGCAGAACGGACCAACAGTTGTAATCTTTTTTCCATCTCCAGCAGCAGGTTGAGCAAAACATTACAACACAGATAAAACTTTGTGCAGCAGACACCTTCACCTCTGTAGGCTAGGGGAGAGTCAAATTAAATGAAATGTTCATTGGGAATGGCACCTGTTCATGACACTGCTCTTTGTGAGAGGTTCATCTGAAAATTCGCAACTAGTGTGGGAGAAAACCTTATGCGGGTTAATTTTTCAGTATTCGTTACTAAAATTGGAAACAAGATGCAACCGAATCATGACAGTTTTTTGTCCCTGAAGATAGATGCCTAACGGTAAAAACGCAACACTTTGCAGATAAACATTCACTCTCTACGAAGACGGCCTATGATTAACATACCTGTACGTGCCACACGACTTGTCCATGTGTTGGGAGAAGTGGAGCTTTGTCGCAAGGTCTTTTATGCAAGCGGTTATTTCAGACTCAGGGACCCCTCTAAGCCTAGCAAACATTCTTAAAGTTTCAGTTCCAGTCATTTGCTGGATTAGTCCATCGAATTGAGGGCAGTATCCCATCTGCTGTTGAACCTGAGCAAAATAGACATTTTGAAATTATTTGCCATACAGCTCATGGACATAAAGCTCATGAAAACGCACACAAATGAAATCAAAGTGCGTCCTTACTGTGGAATGACACAAGCGTCGCAAAGTTTTATGCGGACTAAACATTTAAGGTAAAAATGAAATGTCTGATCGTTTTGTTTGCATGACCTTGTTAAATAAAGTCAATTACTCGACCATTATTGCAGCTCTTTCTGGACAACAAAAGTAGAGCGAGCGATTACAGATTCTGAAATTTATGAAAAACGAAATAGACTAAAGCTTAATAATTCTGTTTCCAATGTTCAGTAAATAAATATATTTCAAACCAATCACTGCGTGAAACAAGTAGTTTAGTTTCTCCTAATTTTCAAAAACTTAATGCTGTGAAAAAAGTTTACCAACATGATAACGAAATATACTGCAAGAGCAAAATGTTAGCAAAGAACGGCAATAATATCTGTACAAACTTCAATAATATTATCAGAAAGCAATTAATCTCGAGGTACACATTTCAAATAATCAGCACTAGCGAAATGTTATTAAGATTGTTGAGAATTTTCTTTGCAAAAGATACCAGTTACAACCTATCATTAGACATCCAGAATTATCCGAACGTTGTTTATGAAAAAAGCCAGGAAGTAACAAATTTCTAAGAGGGGCATAAATGTATAGAACTAGAACGAAGTCCCTGCGTTAATGTGGACTTCGATAAATGGACATGGAACTAATCAAGTTCGGTGCCATGCTGTGGTTTGACAATAAACTTTGCTTGCGAAAAGATGTATTTCTCTTGGTAAGCGAGTGCCACACTTCTCAATTGTCTGAGGTGCGCCATGAATCCTTGACTCGATTTCAGTCAAGTTAAGACTGATTGAATCCGGCCAATTTAAGTGCGATAACAGAATGAATTATCCTCTACTAGTCAAAGCATTGAACCAGGCGACAGACTGTGATATCTTTCTTCATACAGCTGGTTGGTTTTGATGACTTGCCCGCGACGCGTTTGGAATATACTCACGCTTACTGAAAATTTCACTCAACGCTGAATGCAGCTTACTTTTCTGAGATGAGTTCTAATGTTGAATCCACCGACGTAAGCTGTGCCACTGGTTGGCTTGTAATCTCCAGTCAACATCTTAAATGTGGTTGTTTTGCCAGCTCCGTTTATTCCCAATAGGCCAAAGCATTGTCCTTTCGGAATTCCAAGGCACAGGTTGTTGACTGCCACCAGGCTTTTTTGACCTCTGCCGTACACCTGCATGTGCGAAACATTGAAAGGTGATGGCCACGAATGCCACTGTTTACCTAAGTTTTGGTAGACATGCTGTATTTTAGGCAAATTTTGAGAATGTTAAGCAACACTTTTGGCAAGCGGTACGCAGTAAGCTGACCGGTCACTCCGAAGGTCTGACCTTCTTAATGTTCTTGACCACCAGCCTGTCAGTGCTGACGAGATCGGAGAGAAACGTGCTATTGATGCGATCTTTCTCAGCCTGGACGTCCTCATCAATAATTGGCAATTCCCCCCCGGAAACCTGCAGACAACAAAAAAGCCGTTAATTGTTTTCTTTACCCAGCTTTATGCTCCTTAGGTCAGAATGTTACAATTTGATGTTGACGAACAGCACTTCTCTATCAGTTGCCTGATCACTTTGATGATTGCATGCCACGCGCAGCAAACTCTGCACATGAGGTGTTCTCGAACTGAGTTACAATAATCGTAACTTGACAAGACTCAGGTTTCATTGCAATTTTTTAACAATAATTTACTTAGCGTACTAGACCACTGAACAATAGCCAATCTGTTAGAAAATGCCTTCTGAAAGGTACTCTGTATTTGTTTGTACTTGATTATCATGCAAAGGGTCTGCTGTAGATCATGAACTGGTTTCACGTATCCACTGCTATAAAGGTCGGAGAAAAATCCCTGAAATCAAGTTATGCTGGTGGTTCTTTACAGAGTGGTGCGGAGTGCTTCCCAGCAGTTAAACCCCCGAACATGAGCACTTGTAGGGAATGAAAAGCAACGTCCACGTATAAGCCGTCGACTTAACTTTGAACTATTGCCTCGAAATCGATTTTTTGTAAATCCAAAGACTGATCATATGAATCACGTGAATCGATTGTATACCACACTTCCCGGGTTCGAACAGATGATATAGGATGCTTAGTCGTACTGTGCTTATAACACTGTTTCGTAGTTATACTGTAGCTTTTTCCAATGCTTCAGGAAATGCATTTGGTTACACTTTTTCATGCTACGCGAATGTGAAACACTCCAACACAAATTTCGCTTCAGAGTAATGACGAAAGCTACATTGGTTTGAGAAACAAGAAGGGTCAGAGGGCAGTTGCATACCTAATCCAAAGTATAGAATTTCTAGAAATGTTGAGTAGAATCTTCAAATTTTGGGGAAAACGGTTTTAATTATTTTTTAAACTCATAAAAACTCACAAATTAAGCTATTTTACATTGATTTTATAATTTCTACAAATTGATTGTGATACATGTAGTTTCGTTTTATTGTGATGCTTCGCTTCTAAGTTTATTCCTTGGATTCTTGATGACGGCAATTATATCAGCGGCCGAAGATTGAATTTTTTTCTTGCCGCAACGGTTGAGGTGAACACTCTTGCACAAGGAACACACAGCGATTTACAAAGTGGCCGTGGATCGAACCCACAACCTTTCCATCGAGAGACGGACTCTCTAATGAGCTATAGCCGCCCGACTCTTGTAATATGAAAACAATAGTAATCGTGTCACATTATTGTTTTGTAAATAATGGTTTAAAAACTGGCGAATGAGTTTGCACTACCCAGACTCTTATTTCCCGAGGCTATATTGGCACATATCCGATGTTCACTATACTTTGGCATCGACACCACAGACCTCAATTATCGGGTGCAGTTCCATCGCCGTAACGACGCATTTGGAGTATTTCATAGAGGTAATTGCACAAGACGCTGACAGTTTGGGCAAACAAAGTGAGATTTGCTCTGCTTGCTGCTTTTTTTTATTACCGATGTACTCACCAACAGTTGAACGAATGCCCAAAACTGGAACATAACTATGAATTTACGGTAATCTTGACAGGAAAGAGCTGTGCATGACCAAACACTATCGCAGCTGGTGACGCAAGCTTACATAGTCTTCTAAAAATCGTCATTTCGAGTTTTCAGCGAAATTAAACAATGAAAAATACCAACGCTTACCGTAGAGGACTTTTTTCCACGAAAAGTAGTGATCGTTCGGGAAAGGAAATGCGAAATGGTCGAAAACCAATGGAACTCATAAACAAACAGGATGAAGAAAAAGACCGCACCTTGAATGGCGAGCAAAACCGCAAAACGTCCGACCCCGTATTCAGGCCAGGCCAGAAAATTTGTTTGGTAGGTGATGTCTGTCGAGAAAACAAAGCTTAGTCTACCCGCTTAACCACTTTCACTTAAACAATTATACCCATTTTAATAAAAAGAGAGGCGATTTCAAAAGTAATAGTAGGCGATTTCAAAAGTAATAATATCTTCTGGTTTCAGTTTAGCAATTAAACTAACGATAGAATAAGATTATCACTGTTTTGGTCCAAAGTAATTTATGAAACGAATATTGGAAATCATTTGACAAACAACTGAAAACCATCTTTTGTTCGTATTGTTACAAACTTGCTGTTCATCAGATGCGTTGGTGTCAGAGTTTCAAGTGTCAGAACATTTATAGTTGTGGTGTTTTTGAAAACATTACAGCAAAATGTTTTCGACAATTTTCTACTTGTCAACAGCGAAACTTACTCTGTTGTGCACAGATCAACTCAAACACTTTGTTCGATGTACAGGTGTTGACCATCCTATGGTTGGTGTAGATATCGGCAATGCCCTGGCCGAGACAGTATTGCGGCAGCAACAAGAATACCTTATCTAGTGCATTTGCAACGTCAGACAGGTCTGCAGAAGTAAGGAGATAAGTACCGATAAGCTTGGTTTGTTTCCCTTAAAAAAAGTCAGACATGACACACTTTTACGTTATATGCAGCACTGGGTGTCCTAGACGTCGCGCACCATATAACAATTTTGTTTTTTTCTCACCATATAATAATTTGTTGTTTTTTTTGTGTTTTTAATGCCGAGGGTGAACAATTTGAGCATCTGTCATGATTGTGATCAACAAAATTGTTATTTATATGTATTTTCATAAAAATCTGCATGGTGCGCGACTTCTGCGACAACCTGTATATTGTATTACTCACTCCAGATGTGGGCAGTATTNCTCAGNTTACACACTGTTTCTCAGGTGAATAAAAACATAAATCGAGGCAAGTTTTGGGAAGTTATATCACCCTCCTTACAAACCCATTTACGGCAGGCAACTTCCAGAAAATTTTAAAGACTTTTTTGCAACATGTTTGTCAAGTGTGTAATTCCACCAAGAAAGTTTTTAAAAGAGACATTTTGTCAAGTACTTCATTCTGTCAATGAAGTATTTGAGGGTTCCATTATGCATTACTATGAGAAAGTTAATCTGTCGGACGAGCATTTTGCAATAATAGACTTTTCAACCTGACGCAACTGGATCATTGCACTGGTTCTGACTGCGTGACACTGACAGATCGAAACTATCGCCGCTTGTACATCAGCGCTATATGGATCACCAAGACTTGATAATACAAGGTTCAAGCTGCAAATTTACCTGGTGACAGATTCGACGAGCTCTAACTCTAAGATGCTGAAAAATTTAACTCTGCCATCAAAACTTGGGCTAATTCGCGAGGCAAATCTGCCTGTATACCGATTTGTTTGGAGCTGCACGTCGAATTTTAACATCTTGTCAGTCGAAACATACCTGACCCTTCCTTTGCAAAACTTTTTGCATGTTTTTACGTGAAGTCGGACTGTCGTCGTCTGTCTTCCGTTTACTAAAAGTTTTCATTTGGTGTTATCGTGTAGGGCTCTTCTGCGCTTATTCACCTCCCTTATCAGTATACGATTTTGCTTACTTCCTTTTAACATGCATGGAAGCTTGATCTATGTAAGAATGAATTTATGAAATCATGTATAATGTATTCCTAATTGGATGCTTCTCTTACCATTTTTATTGCGCTAGCATAACAGACTTGGAACTGAACTTCATGTCCACCAATAAATGTGATGTCCATTTTTAATGCTCGATTAGAACCAGATGTAAACGTTGCAGGTGCAAGTAAATATTACAGGTGTTGCAATTGACACTAGAGTGAGTAGAGGTATAACAGCACCAGACTCAGCACCCATACCGACATTGCACTGGCTTTATCCTCAAAGCTAAAACAGAGTCTTCCTGGGGACTATGTCCCTTAACAGGTTAAAAACCCCGTGAAATTCAATCCTATGGGTCCAAAGACTAATAAAATAGAGCTGAAGTTTAAACCAAAAAATTACAACCGGTTAAAACGTTTTTTTTTCTAAAACTATCGACCGTGGGCTACAGGTAAACACATTTGCCATCTGAAAAGCCAAATTTGTTGCAATTCATACGCGTATTTTTCACTTTAACAAAAACAGAAGTGGAAGTCTTACTTGGCGTAGCAGCAGCGAGAAGTCTCAGCACGTTAATGGTGATGACTGACGCCAAGCCTGCTACCAGATTCAGGATGGTGATGCGCACCAGGGCGGAAGAGGGCACGGAAAACAGGAGGGAGAGTAGGTAAACCAAAGGAAGTGATGACCAACAGTACAAGACGAAAAGGAGGAGTACAACACCCCAGTGAGCTGTGAACTCTTCCACCGAAAAAATTGCGAAAATCACCTGCGAAGATGTGTTGTATTGGTGTCTACAAAGTTTCACGAAAAATTGAAGGCCTAGAAAAATTACAATCAAAATAACCGTATGTTACTGATGAATTCAGGAAGAGTTTCTTTCAAATGTTGGTTAATTACAAAATTTCCACCAAACAGTAAAAACATCTTTTTCTGTGAACACAAACAAACTTTAGCCTTGCGGCAAGCTTCTGAAGAATCTGCCTGCTTTCTGCTTTCATTCTTCTGCGACGATTAAAACTTGCAAGTGTATCTATTTTTCGTAGTTATAGGCCACAAAGATGGCGGCAAGTAAATCAGTCACAGTTTATTGACGGAAGCAAGTATATCAGTCACAATTTATTGACGGGGATCTTTTTCTGTGAATAAGCTTAACGGCTCGGTGCGTTTGATGTGTGGCAGCTGAGATTCTCAGCAAATTAGTTTTGTGTCATGACGGTGATATCCTTATTCTTTAGAGCAGCCACGTCCAACCCAAATGGCTTACTGAGCCAAAAATTGTCATTATCTTGACCAGGGCCACACATTGAATAGCTTACTCTGACCTAAACGAACTACAGTTAGCTTTAGCTAAGATACTGAAAGCGTTCGAATCCTAACTGCAATGGTAACAGACGTGATGAAGTGGCACTGAAGATCACCTGCACAAAAATGTCAAATTCAAGATTATCAAAATAAGGTTGTCAGTATATAGGATACCTTTACTGCAGCGAAAACCTAAAGTGGGCCGCACAAAACCTTCGACTGTGGGCTGCATGCGGCCCACGGGTCGCGGGTTGGACACAGCTGCTTTAGAGGGGCCATAATCCAACGGGCATTTTGATGTTAACGCGCCATCACCCGAAAGAACACTTACCAAACTTCCGTTATCACTCTACAAAGTTTAAAGTGATTGAAACTAAGCAACTTTTCTAAAAAAACAAAGGATACACCCGTTTTGCCACAAATCTCATATCGTTGTTGCAGCAACTAGTCCTACGCAGAACACGTCAGTTAATTCAGTTAATTGTCTCCGCGTGAAAATAGCCTTCGAATATGACTATAATGGTTCACACATTTGTCTAAAGGGTTTTGTTATGGCACATATTATTTTTTTTAAAGGAAAATCAGCTCAGAAGTGCTGCTGTGATCTTATGAGACGCACGTGTTTAAACTGACCCAGTAACAGCTTTCTAAACTTTAGCGGAAAAAGATAGAAACACAGGTTCCTGAAATATCGCAGCTCGGCTTCAGCAGCTTACCAGATTAAGGAGAGAAGGTGTGATGAAGTTGATGAAATCCCAGGCGAACGCCGAAAGCCAGAAGCAAAACGGATCGACTCCGGCCAGTGTTTGCAGCAAGGAGGAGCGGTCGACTCTCTCTCGTACAAGAAAGAGAGAAAAGGAGGCGGCGAGGAATGAGAAGCCGAGGACGAGGTTGAAAGCGATCAGGAAACCAGACAAGGACCTATGCGTGACGTAAGCATCAATCATTGAGGAAGTGGTTTTATCAAAATAGTTTGAATCGTTGTGTGGGTAGCCATGTATGGATATAGTAGTTTTATGATGGGTACGTTTCAAAGGGATTTAGAAGATTTTAGTTTGATACAACACGTTGCAGGAGCATAAATAAAAGCATACATAAAAGTAAACTATTGGCAACAAAGTATATTTTAGAAGTTCCTTTGAACCATGTCCTTGAAATGTTATTGCAGGGTGGTCCAAAAACATGTATCCAGTTTACCATCGTTATCATTCCATATCAAATTAGTTCAGGCTTCTGTTTTCCAGGTAAATCGTAGTTACAGCTCCAAAGATTTATTTCCCAGCTTCAATGGACCAAGCAGCAAGACATTCCGTGTAGGAGAGAACCAAGATTGAAGAGGTCCATTTCGCGTCGGAATCAGTTGGCCAACCTCATCGGATAGACTTTCCAGGCAGAAATGCTCAACATTAAAGGTCGCAGTTGCCGGCCACGGTCATCAATCAGGACAGAAAATCACATCGTGACTGTGAAACAACGTTTGGAGCAGTCTCCAAGGAAATGCGCAAGACGTTTGTCTCAGTAGACAGATCTTTCAAAGAGTTCATTTATGAGCATAATGCACCAGGATCTTCACCTGTTTCCGTATAAGATACAGACTCTACAACTAAAAGACCGATGGAAATAAGGCTGAGCGACGTGCCTTTGGGCAAACCACCAGTAAGCGAATCGAAGATCATCCTAATTTCTTGGGCTTCGTTTTTTCAATGACGAGGCAAATTTCCACCTTGTTGGAAATGAACAAACAGATAATGCATTTTTGTACAGAATGTGAGGAAATGAGGCACAGCCTCATGAGCATCGGTATCGCTCACTTACTGTGGAAAAAGTGATTGTTTGTTGCGCGTTGGGTCGTAATAGTATTATCGGGCCATACTGATTCGAAGACACTGGTGGATGTCCTGTGAACAGAAAGGGATGCATTGAACTATAAGAAAATCCAACTCGACACTGAGGTGGAAGCGAGGAGTGGACATGGATAACGTGTTTTATCAGCAAAATGGAGTAACACCGCATTGCTCCAATGCCTCACTCGAATATCTCCATCGTTACTTCCCTGGAGAGAGGCTCTTCGCTTTGGCCTGGACATTCTGCAGAATTGTCCCCTTTGAATTATTTTCTGTGGGGATACCTAAAAGGCAAGGTCGATGCCAGCGGTTCCAATTTTGAGCGCAACCCAAATCTGAGTTTGGTTAACATCTCGCGACCCAAGCCTCAAACAGGGTATGTTAATTAACATTAAAGAAAGTATGACTGCATGGATGATGTTGTAGCAGTACAGCAGGTTGCTAATTCGTTTAATGACAGCAACCTACTCTTTTCTCAAGTATCTACGTTACAAACAGACACGGACAAGCAGTGGCGTTGCTGGTCCACTCTCTACTGCAGTGATTCCCAAACTGGGGGTAATTACCCCCCGGGGGTAATATGCGATTCTTCAGGGGGTAAAGCGGAACTAAATCACAATGCTGTTCTGTATTACTATGAGCGATCACTGCAAAAGAAACCTTTGAATTGAAATGCGAAAATTTTTCATTGAGGGTAGTAAGACGTAATCGTTACCTTGNTTTTGGTAACGGTTCGAACAAGTTTGGGAACCACTGCTCTACTGCATGAAACAATGTATTTTATTACAAACATAATCAATATTTCAGTGATAGGCGTAGCCAGGGAGGGGGACCAAGGGAGCTAAGCCCTCCAAGTTTCTAGCACATCTTGTTCTGTGCTTTGAGAAGTGGTTCCCAAGAAAAATACCGTGGCTCGTTTAAAGTCAAAATATCTGGTATCTCCCAAATTTTTTGGCTGGCTACGCTATTGAGTTCAGTGCGATTGGTGAAACGGAAGTTCAGAAATGGATCGCTTCGGCGCAACCCCCATTTTTGACTCTTCGCCAACGTGTGTTCGGGTCGCGACCCATACTTCGGGAAGCAATGGTTTATGACCAAACAAAACCCGAACTGCTGATACGCTCAAGAATACCATTCGAACGGAGATCAGGATCGTTCCTCATGAAATGTTGGACAGGATCATCACGATCTTCGATGTGCGAATCGCCGCAGTGATTCAGCACCGGGAGTTTGGATCGAGCACATTATAAACTATTGAGCTGTGCTCGCGAAATGGTGGTGTACGAGGAATAAACTTACCCCACACAAAACGTACATGTCTGTAAGACAGGTCTGTGAACGAAAATTGCAAAGTATTCATTTCAACACAAAATGCTACTTTGTCAAAAATGGATACATATTTTTGGACCACCCTGTATTTAACGAATCCTTCCGATGTTGACGTTTACCGAGCACAGTATGTTTATCTCTTCCTGCTGGCAGTACCTTCGCATTCCCTGGTTAGGTTGCGTTCGTCATGTTTTCAATCAGGAGACATACTTTACTCAACGAATATGCATTCACAGCAGTCCTTTCTAGCTTTGTTAAAGTAGAGAGCACTAAATTTATGCGATGTATCTCAAGGTAGAGAAACATAGCTCTCTACAGAGTGCCCCTATCTACATCACGTCGCGCGGTGTTGAGTTATACAATAACAGTCCGTTATTTTCTTATACTCTGCTCACCCGATCAGCTGCTCTTGAACGCGATTCGTTGTTGTTCTTGGCAAAGGATAATTGACTATCTTCACGTTAAGAGCGGAACGGTTCGTGACCATTCTCAAGTACGCTTGATCCAGATAGGCCAGTGACATAGGAGCAGTGTGGTAGGCCTGGTCATTGAACCATGCGATACTTTTGGATCTATTGACAGCTGCAAGAGTAAAACGTTGAAAATTTGGTGGTGACGTTTAAACGGGGAAAGTCGTTTTGATTACAGATTTATTGCAAAATATTCAAGCACAAACTTGCAGCGCAAAGGTTTTGCTTTTCTTCACACTGGAGATAACTCAAGGCGTTCATTTTCGAAAACAAAATTTCTTACGCAGGTATTGGCCAATGAAGAAAAGGTATTACTTATCAGCACCAAAACGTTCGATTTATATAATTTTTGCTGCTGGGCTGCATGCTGATGCTTCATCTGTCGAAGGTCAAGAACATTTGCGAAGAAGCAGTTCACTTCATCATAACACCTATTCCTGGACTGCTGCCTTATCGTGGCAGAAAAGTTTGTGTTTCTCTGTGAATCTGAGAGCTGTGCTGGCATGAGCGGGCAAATCATGCAAATCATGCAAAGAGTACACAACACATCGTCGATCACCCCTCTCGTTTGTTCTTTCTGACGTACACACATTTGCATTAACACAAATGCGAAGATGTGTTTAAAAACCCTTTGTTCGAAGAAATACTATGCCTTCTA
>JGI24158J21664_10011127_pt1 | contig 11972 bp, 8 predicted proteins | sample Ectturendosymbi3_FD_21664 | JGI IMG/M metagenome (IMG submission 21664) | reverse complement strand
AAAAAACAGAGAAGGGGGTGTAAATATCGATGATTTTAGCAGCACTGTTGCCGGAATCGAGTGAGTCTAAGGAATCTTTTGCGAAATTTCTGGAAAATTATAATAGCAATCTTTGTCATGTGCTTCTACGAGTATCGGATGGCTTGCATGATTTTTGTCATATGTCTTCATAACGTTTAGACTTGTCCAGTGTTTTGTGACTTTGCAAGTAGATTTCACACAACAACAACTACTTTGCAAACAAGAAGTCTCCGACGATGTGCTGCAGAAAAGCATTTTTACTGACACAGCTGCATTACTTTTACTTAGATATTCATACAAGCACGCCAAAAAAACCTTGGGAAAAACTCTCCATGGACGAGATGCTCAAGATGGTGAGAGACATGCGTTACCAGCCCTCCCCCTCCATCTCTTTGTGCACCGAAGATTCGACGTTGGAAACTCCTGAAGTGATGAGGTGGGCGAATTTGGGTGTGTTCGCTGTTTTCTTTTCGCTGAGATATTTTTGGTCATTTATCCGAAATAGATTAATCACTTTTTGTCATTTTTCGTTTCAGGACATTTTCGTATGAATGAAAAAGGCATTATTACCGAATTGACTTATTTTTTTAAATTATTTTTAAAACGTATCGGTCAATGACCGAAAAATCACCGACAAAAAAAGGTGTTACGTGTTATTACCAACTTTTTCCTTGTGTTTCTTTTTTAGACTCGATTTTTATCTGTTTGTATCATTTTTACAGTAACACAATTTACCTAATGTAGTGATCGTTTTCCGTTGGTAGTTTAATTTTTCTGTGAGAATTTTGAAAAAAGGCAGACTAATAATCACTGCTGAGATTTTTTGTGAAACACTCTCAAACTGACGCTTCTACTGCGAAGCAACTGATTACATGACTATCAACTAATGCGTATTAAATAGAAAGAATAGATGTAGAAAATATTTTAGGACTACAAAAACGGAATTCTTAAACTGATACACAGCATGTAGCATTTCACTTTAACAACAATGCATATACAATGTTAATACTAATATTAGCATTTTATTGCAGCTGTTTTGTTTTTGCTTACGACTTTTCGCTTTCTAGGAATCTTTCCTGCTTAGCAGAGATAATCACATGAGCCTTGTTCTAAAAGGTTAACTGGATTGTCGTTGCTGTGATTTGTATCTGAAGGTTGCAGTGTACCAAACATGTAGTGCAATACAAGCAACGAAAAATGCACGTTTAGGACGCCCGCGCTGCACGCGTATATTTTTGCCGCAACGTTTGTAAGGTTTCGGCGTGGAAATCTGCATAAACCAGTTGCATTCTGCTTTGAACGAAAATCGTTTAATCAGCGGAAAATTTTACAAAACTTTTTGAATGAACTTGCAAAACTTGTAACCCAGGGAAAGAGGCAGACATTTTCATTAGGAGTCCGCTGGGCGGGATACTTATGACCACAACAATGTAAAATGGAAATTNACCCGTCGTAAAGCACAAGTTTGCGAATAACACGGAAGCTAGCTAAAATTTCGGGGCGGTGATCCCTGGCACTACCCGAGCTCTGCCTCAGTTTGCAAGATGACGCATGCATTGCATAAAGTTAAAAAAGAACATGTTACTCGCAGGGAGAGAATGGCTGCCGCGAGCCGGTGGTTTCTGGTGGAACGAACGAGAGACAAAGGCGCTTCTTCCCGACCCGCGGTCGCAGGAAACGGTGCGAACAAGAAAAAGTTTGAGCCGGTAGCGACGAGCACGCCGAGGCAGAGAATCAACGTTCAACCCGCTGTCTCGTGGGTCGCCTCCGCGAACGGGATCCATCACGTCCCGCACATGAACAACGGGTCGCACGGCGCCACGCAGAGAGCGCAGCAACAGCAAGCTTTGCAGCAAAAGATCGGGAACTATTATTCGAGGGCCGCACGACCCACTGAGAGTGGGGGAGAAGCTGGGGCCACCAGTCGCGAGAAACGAATAAATATTGATGAAAAACGTGGAACTCTCAAGTTTGCGGTGAAAGATTGCAAGCCTGATGAGCAAGCATCTCAGTTGGCGCATGATAGTCAAGGCACAGGTTTGAAATCACGCAAGAATTCATCCGCGATGAGTCCAACCGCCAAACCAGCTAACGGTAACATTTGTTCATATTTAAAGCTTTGGGAAATTACGAGATATTGCTCATTTTCGCTTATGCTTGCATTTTCGTTCATGTGTTTATGAATAGCCATTCGCAGGTGAATTCGGGTGCCCCAAAGCGACGTTAGAAAGATGCAGCTTGTGCTGGCATGTCTACCGGCAAGATTCAAAAACTTTAATAACGTTTTCACACTTGCTTTGATATCAGCATCGTTCGGGTTTCCTGTGGCCAATCATTCGAAATGTTAGAATGAGCAACAACTGTTTTAAACTTGGTTTGAGAAACAAACTGCGTTGGTCCAACGTAGATCGATACTCATGCAAAAAGTCTTATCCTGTTTTGTATCCTGCCATTGCACCGTTCCAAGCGTTCACCGCTGTTTTTGAGGAAAGGTGCAGTGTTGCTTCTTCTTGAAGTTAGTTTGTTCCAAAAGCTTTGCAACAAAAACGTTTTGGTGAAAGCCTTGATTCAATGAGATGTTTAATGCTATAAAGCCTGGTCCTGGTAAAGATATTAAAACAGAATCAACAAAAGCTGTGATTCAATTTTCAGTAGTACGTTTTTCGCACTGTCAAAATCAAAAGCATTCTGATTTCAGTTTTGTATACATAGTTACGTAATAAGGGTCTCATTTTGCAATTCAATTGGAATATGCCGTAAATAAATGTCGAAATAACATAACTTTTATCTGAAACGTTTTGCACAAAATGTGCAATTCCAATTGTTCTTAGTAAACCCGCTTTTGAGGGATTGACCAACTCTGTTGCACAATCGCATGGCGAATTGTGGTAGAAAATGTTCACCACTATCTTGCGCCAAAATTTTGGCGCACGTGCGACTTCAACAAGCGTAGCATGAAACGTGTGAAATTTTTTATTTCTTAATTTTCTTGAAATTCAATAACAAAGTACCAATGTTTAAATTTGTTAAAACGACGTATTCGGAATTCTTGCGAAAGGCAAAGGCAAGCTGCGGCAACGATGATGAACATCAAAGACATGGCCAAAAAGACTTAATTCTAAAACAAGCCTGTTTGATGAGTTGTGCCTTGCGGTGTTCGGGTCTTAGACATCAATATGTTCCCAACACTGCTCCAAAATTAGTGTGCGAAACATGAAGTAGCAATCACATCATGCAATGGCGTTTTCGTGTTGGGCACCTAGAATCGTAATGATATTGCAACATATCTGCTTTGCTGGGCAAAAGACACGTGTTTTGCAGTTTCTTTAAGAAGCAAGTCCGACAGAAGTTGAAGTTTGATCAAAACGTTTGTGTGAAAAAAGGTCAAACTTTTGGTAACATTTTGCGTTTGATAGAGAAAAACTAAACCTGTTTTGACAAAATTTTGTATCCCGCTCTTGCATTATTTTTACGCAAATTTTGCGATCGTACGCAGGCGCAACGTCAAACTCCTCCCCATTCTCGGCTCAGCGAAGCGGCAGCTATCGACGCGCCGTCGAGTCGAAGCAAGCTGCTGCGGAAACGCGCAGCAGCTCGGACAGCCTTTCGTCTGGCAGCAGCCCAAGCACAGCCAAGAGCAAAGGAGCCTCCAGCGACGCCCGATCTGTCGGTTCCGCCAAGTCGCTGCGTTCGTCGCAGACGCACTCGCCGCTTGCTTCGTCTCAAAACGGGGGAAGTACCCACACAGATCCGTTGCAGAAACGATCAGCGAAAGAACCAGCGCCAGTCAAACGCGCCGCAAACTCACAAAGCGAAAACCAAACCGTTGCCAGCAAAGCGTCGGCATCCGCGCAGCTCGGCTTTGCGGCAATCGAACGACCTCCGCCCACCAACAGCTATCGAGCTCCCGTTCAATCCGTAACTGTCCCGAACCCCAATCGGATGCCTTACTTCTGGTCAGTACCGCGCGGCTACACCGCACACGCGCCGCGCAAACCCTACCCTGACCCGCAGGAGGAGCGAGAGGACAGTTTGCAATCTGCCAGCGAAGTTCCTCAGCTCCGCGCTGAGATACCCTCGCGACAGAGCAGCTTTCTCCGTAAAGTTCAAGGCAAACTGAAGTAACCGAACAGCGTTATTTTCGTTACAAGCGACTGTGAGCAAAGTTTTTTATTGTTTCCGTCGTTTCTTGTTAAATACTTGCGAAGCAACAACAAAACAACGAATGCTTCCTTGCTCATGTCGGTGTTTTGCAATTAACTTTATATGATATTTGCTTGCTTATCTTTTTTTCAAAGTTATAGAAGTTGCAACTCATTCATGCCGTTTTTTTTATCTCATGACCATTACGTCAACAGCAGGCGCCAAATATTACTGACAATAGGGTATAATTCATTTTCTATCCATGAACCCTGGTCCAAGCATAGTGGCTTTTGGTCAGGAGTGGGGGACGTATTTACTATCGCGGGCCGCATGAATTGTGCATTATCGCTGTTGGGCCGAAAAATTAATTAATTTTATCTTAAAATTCTTCCTTTATCTAACTATGAGGACGAGTGACTTCTCTTGACTTACTACCCAAGTACCTGCCTATCACGGAGCTTCGTTTTGAGGCGATGTTGTACTCTAACTTGGGCAGTGAAAATTCTGTTGCGGGCCATATCAGATGTTCACGCGGGCCGCAGGTTCCCCACCCCTGGTTTAGGTGTTTGAGATTCTGCAACGCAGCGCACAGCACACTTTTCTCCGTAGACATACCTGTGCGGTCGAAACCTCTCGAATATAATTTACCATCGATCAACGCATCCGCGTCGTCTGCTTTGCTGTAAGGTCTGCGAGACCGCTTGTCAGAACACTGCGATTGTATACCTTGACGCTGTAAGTCCTGCGCACATCGGACCAGAGCAGCATTATTGCAAAATTCGGGCTGTTGCCAAAATAGCGGGAGGGACGGATCAACACAATATGTTCAAAATCCGAACACGCTTCTGAAACCTAAACGTTTAATGGCATATTTTGCTGTGATCGGTCACGTTGCGAAACTTGCATGAAAAGTGTGTAATAGGATTGGTTGAATCAGATGTTTGAAGCCGATGGTCGGATTGCTAAATGAAAAATCTGGTTGATGATTAGATCGGTTCGTTGAAAATCTGGTTTTTAGTCGGATTGGTTCATGAAAAACTGTTGGAAAGTTGGGTGGATTAGTAGTGTTGCGATCGGAAAGCCCGAGCGGTATGTGCGCAAAGCTTCACACTGTGGCAGCAAGCAACAATAGAGTTCACGCACCGCGATCACTCTGTTATTGCTTGTTCGCGCCACGTATATAAGGGTGTTGTTCTTCGCGCACATTCCGTTGGTGGTGAATCGCGCATTCAACGCAACGTCAACCGAGAGGTTGCAAAAGTAGTATAAAAAGTCTGGATGGCGCAGGCAATTATTAGCGGCTAATAATGCTCGGCTTCCATGAACGCGATGTCAGAAAAATGTCAAATGATTTGTGGTTGTTGACATGTTGTCTCATCAAGCCTGGCAATACTTGATACGTTATAATAGTGTTGGCACTTAGGGAGTATTTTTGTTACCATGACTTCTGAACGACATCATTCAGCTTACCTGTTGTTATTGTTATCGAAGCTAGAGAGCACCATTGTCAGACCTCAATTGTAAAAATATTTCCACTTTTTTTGGTACATTGATGCGATGAATGTCATCAAAAGCTGAGTGCAGATTTATACACTGTTTCAAACATTGTGTCATTATTTCAAAAGCGTACAACCTGTTTTTCCGAACTGTGAAATGTTCCTCCGTTTTCCCTTAAGATTTATTTTCCAGACACGTGGCTGAATTGGCTGTTCATTGTTCTCTTTTCGGCGCTGTGATATATGCGTTACACATCGAAATAAAACAGTGATGTACGCGTGGCACATCGAAATAAAACAGCGATTAACCCACTTAAGCCGGCAATGTCTCAGTCATTTTGAGCCACCTGTGACTTCCACGTTTCAAAAGACCAACCAATTGAGGACCCTGGCCAAGGATGATGGTGGTTGTGGGCCCAGTCCCGTCGCCACGGGGCGCTTTGGTGGGCTTAGCCCCCCTAAGCAAAGCCCAAGCCCCCCCCAATTGAAATATGAAATATAAATCAGTGGAATTTTTGTTATATTTGAATGTCAAGCTCCCCTGGACAAACGTAAAGCCCCCCTATTGACAACTATCTGGCAACGGTTCTGTGTGGGCCCCTTGTTTGACTTTGATGCCCCCAACTGGAACCGAACATGTTTTTTGGCAGGTTAAACGCTCGGAATTTAAAATCAATAGCATTGTACCGTTAAACTGGACACGATGCGTGCTGCACTGCAGCAGGAATGGAATGCTGCCTGTGCAGCACCTGAAATCATTCCGCTAAGATCAGCGTCGAAGCCTTTAGTAGTTTTGGAGGCGATGCGAAGATTGCAACGCCACACCCACATGAACCGGTCACGAAACCAGATCGACAGCTCACGTACAAGCGCCATGCTGAAGCAGTCCGTGCTGGGCTGCTCATACGAAAAGAACTTTTGAGATGCTTAGCCGGATCGTCATGTGATGCCAGCACTAAGTACAAGCACTGGTGTACAGCACTGTTGAATATGCAGCACCTGTCCGGTGCCGCAGTGTTCCCGGCCTTGTTGCCCACAGTGACACCATGATGATAATTACTGGCTGCTTACGACCGGTGCTATTCCGGCCAAACTTCGTACGAGCAACCTCATCAACCAACTCATCCTGTGACGGCGCATCGCGTCACATGTCCAACGCGCAGACGGGAACTGCTTCGAAAAGGCAGATACGCACGCACAAGCAACAATAGAGTTAACCTGGTCGACCGGGGAATCTCTATTATTGCTTGCCCATTGTACTAGAGCTTTTGGTCTTCCGCTGCGTGTTCGAATCTCCCCACAGGAAGCCGAAATTAAACTGGTGGCCAGCACGGCACGGTTGATCTTTGCGGCTGTCCTTCCCGCGCATACCAAAGTGGCCGCGGATCCGGGGTCGACTCCGCAAGGATTCTGCGTTGTTCTTTAGGAGCCGGTGTCAAAAATTTGTGTAAACCGGACCCGGAGTCACTTTTAATTTTCGGCAGTAGCAGGAGTCTGCGTGGACTCCATGTATACAATTTCTTAAGTAAACAGATTTCTGAATTTCGGTTGTATCGATGGTAGCCCTGGTACAGCAAATGCAGCTCTACGTGAGCTTGATCCAGAACCGTCGCCGGAAAGTTTACGATAGGGGGGCGGCTTTGCGTTTCTGCGGGGGGGCTTTGGGTTGGTGCGCGGGGCTTGAAACACTAAAAATTGACAAAAACTCAACTCATTTATAGTGTTTCATGTTTCAATTGGAGGTGGCTTGAAGATTTGCTTGGGGCGGCTAAGCCCCCAAAAGCGTCCCCGTGGCGACTGCCTTGATCTGCTCTGTGGTGACAAAATGGGAGCTTTCAAACACCGCAACGTTTTCAGTTTTTAAATCGGTCTTTGTTCCGACCCCAGCCTACGGTTACCAATCTTGCTCAATGACGGAAAGAGTGCTATGTGAAGTGCAAGTAGAATATATGTTATTTTTGCGAAGAGTTCACAGTGTGACACGTAGCGACAAAATGCGCAGCTGTGAAATTCGTAAAGCCTTAAATGTCTATCTACTTCTCCTGCAAATCGAGTCACCCCTGCTATGCTGGTTTGGCCGTGCGTTCAGAATGTTCCTAGAAATATTGGCGATGCACGTCCTGCTGGCTACACTCACGGTAAAACGGTCCATAGGTCGTCCAAGGACCCTCGTAGGGCTGCTGCTCCCGCGACCCTCCCAGAGGGAAAGTGGCAGGAAAATGAATGAATGAACGAACCATTGAACGAAACTGCGGAAATGATTGAAACATTATCATGAAGCATGTTCCTGTGCAGATACTGAAGGTTAGGATTATACTAATGGTAACTTCATTTTTGGGAAATCGCGAGATATTTAGGAGTTGGATTCTACAAATCTTGTCGCTGATACAATGGTTTGGAAAATGCTACTGTCAATCTAGTTAATGCTGCTCTTCAAGATTCTTAGGATACTGCGACCATGGAAATGAATGAACTTGAGCAACAAATAAAAACAGCAGAACATCAGGTAAATGAAATGCTTCTTCGTTTGAGCGGGTTTTTCTTCTTCTATGCACTGCTTGACCGCGCTAGATTTCGGGGCAGGAGTTGAGCAGCTATTCGGTTGTCTCATCGTCCAGAACGGTCAGGCCGTGCAAGCCATGAGGAGGTCGGTGAATTGGACATTGGAGGACGACATGGTCGACGGCTTGTTCTGCGCCCCACTCACAGGTCAAGCAACATGCATGCATCTTTCTGTAGAATTTTGAACGTTGCGGAGTCAAGACGGATCCGGACTTGAATATTTCTATGAATTGCAGAGGAGTAGGGGATGTGGAACAGAACTTTTTGGAGACGGAGCGGATACGGAGTCAAAAAATTGACTCACAAAAGTGTTTCCAGAATTGAAAACGAATTTCTAGAACGGATTTTATTTGCTTTTGAAGAACACTTGATGAAATCCTTGTTTTTTTGGTATTTTTTGCCGCAAACGTTTACTTGCTGAAAAAGAAATAGACATTATTGCACTATCCTAACGGTGCAAACAATCTTGGAATCATGAAGCCTAGCTCTAGGTCAAATGTAGGATTTTCCACAGAGAGGCAAACACGGTGAGTTTGTCAAAGAAAATTGCAATTTTGGAGCATTTTGGCTTTGGTTCTGCATTGCCTGCGTGGTGACAAATTCCTCGTGGACCAGCACCGCCGCGGCCCGTTTGTTGTCGACCCCTGAAATGCAAACAAATATTTGAATGAGCTTTCACCAGTTGTCTGTCTTATGAGAATTGTTTGAATTGTTGTACAGTTTATATAGATTTCACTCTTTTATAAACATACAACACAGGCGGATCCAAGATTTTTTTAGGGGGGGGGGCTCAGGGACGAGTTCATCCGGATGTGCACTGACTATAAAGCGGTGAAGACACATTAAGTTCCGAAATCCTCGATGAGGGTCTGAGAAATTTCCCCCACAAAAAGTTGTGAAAACCGTAATTAAATTTGAAAGGCGTTAAATATCAAGCAACCGAAGCCCTTGCAATCTCAAACCAACGCACCAGAGCATTGCGATGCCCCGTTTGGGAACCTCTGGTCTGTATATAAGACAAAAGCAAAAACACAAGGCAAAAATAAGGACAAAACTACTTTGTAGGAAACAGCCATATAAAAATGAGGACAAATGTTAGACATAAGGATGACATGGTAGCCCTACCTATAACTGTTTGATTGCCACTGGCCCAGCGGAGCAAGGGACACCTCCACTTGGGAAATTCACTGCAGTACTATAAGCAACGGTTGTGACGACTTGGAAATTCGTCGATCGCGAAGTCCAAATCTATGTTGATTTTCTGTGTATATGAATCAAGGCTAGTCCGTTCAAACGGCCCTCTCGGGTTGTGGTGCAGAGAAACATTTTCAGGTAGTGCAAGGCCGAGAAACTTGCTTCAGCCTCACATGTTGTCACTGCCAGTTTAGCTACAATTTTCAGGATGCTGAAGATGTTAGGAAATACCTCTTCATCACACTGGATCAGTGCTTGTAGCGGACTGCTGGGCAAACGGTTTTGTTTCAAGCCATTTGATTTTTACATATTGTGTGACCCCGAAGAATCATCTGCAAACATTTTAGTGCGTTTATGAATAGAAATTTCCGCCACAAACTCTTTTTCTTGCGCTGAAACATTCGACAGATACAAATTTTGGATCATTTACAGCAAGGGTGGGGAAGCTATTTACTATCACGGGCCGCATGAATTCTGCATTACCGCTGGCGGGCTGCGAAAGTCAGTTACTTTCATCCTAAAATTCTCCGTTCATACAAATATGAGGAAGAGTGACATCTCTTACCTCACTAAGTACCTGTTTATCATGGAGTTTCATTTTAACACGATCTTGTACTCTAACTTGTGAAACGGAACACCCGATCTGCCCCGCTTGCCGTTCGAACTTCCGACCGATGAAGTGATCAAAGCCAATTGCTCGCTATCTCCGCCTTAACCGATTTGACCAAACAAGCCCTTCCTTCGTCATTTCTGATCGAGGCATTTTGACTTCCGACTTTCACATCAGGCACATTCATCTGATGCAGTTCCCTCTGACTTAGCCGAATTCCATGTAGTGGCACTTGCGTGACCACTACACTTGGGTGATGAATATTCTGATGCGGGCCATATCAAATGTTCACGCGGGTCGCATTTGGCCCGCGGGCCGCAGGTTCCCCGTCCATGATTTACAGCACTGCCTTCACTAGGCTGAACTTTCTGAACACTACTGTCGCTTGTTGATGTTGGCGAAAGTCTTCTTGTGTTGTGTCGTAGTTAAAATTTGTGATCTTTTATTTATCGTATCTTGAAAATACAATGTGCTATATCAATTTATTTTTTACCAAAAATTGGGAGCAATCACCAAGATTTTGGTATTAAGCTAAGTAAGGTAACCATGATTTTGTTTGGAGGCTAGCCCAAACAGTCTTTCCCCCTGCAAGTGTACAATTGCCAATTTTTAATGTCCAGTTAAATGAATTCAAGATTATAATCTGCTGTAGTCAATAAAACTGATACCTTTATTTTTACTTTAACCAATGACAACGTTTAATAACTCGACGTTACTTCTCAGTTCGTTAGTAAACTAACCAATTTATCCGTAAGATAAAAATTTTTTACTAAGTATCGTTAGTGTATTGAAAAAGACCATGCAATGCTGTGCTTTCATCGCTTCTGAAATGAATGATGATTCCATTCGGGGACCATTTGTTGCGGACATGTGCCAGTTTGAGTGTGAGAGCGATGGTAAGTGGAGGCGAACCTTTTCCCGACAGCCTATATCCTAGCGTTGCATGATGTGTTGACAAAGACTAAGAAATTCTTGGCGTACCTTTTGTCAGAAAGCTACAATATTTCAATCTGCGACTCTTATAGAGAATAATGTTTCAAAGTTTTGTGTGAAACACCTGGACTGGGCACAAAAATGAACATTTTCTGAAACACAGAGGCATACTGTAATCTCATCAAAGGGAAAAATGCCTTTGCGTCAAAACGATGCAATGCTATGAATCAAAAATAATATTTTGGAGCATAAACTTGGAATAGATTTAAAGTTTCGGATTATTCTTAATCCATCTTCAGTCAAAAGAATAATCCGAAACGTCTCAAAATAAAATATGTATAGTTTTTTGAAGGCTTTTTTAGTGTTAATAAAAATGTTAATAATAATACGATGTTGCAGAAAGTCTTCACGTAGTTAATGAACCAAAACCAATTTAAATGGTTAAGTCTAATGAAGACAAACCCTGCTCGATTACAAAGCAGAAATACACGTTTACTGAAAATATTCTGAAAACCTAATTAGCCCTGTATGTGTATTGTGTACCCACGCTGGTGATCAGGGATGTGGAACCGGCTATTTCGTCAACCGCTTCCGTTTCCACCGCTTCCGCTTCCAGCAGAGTTTGGACTCTATCTCATCTATGAACTTGCTAACAAGCATGACTATCAAAACCAGCAGCTTACGATTTACAAGGGCACATTACTAGTTAAAATGATTGCATCAGTTAGTATCTGTCAGCACGGTACTGCTACTCTGCTCTTACAAAAAACACAACCTAGAAAACTGTCTTCAATACACATCAATACAAACAGCACTTACAGCAACCTGACCTTAGCCCAGTGGCTCTTAACCTTTCTACCCACTCGTACCCCCTGAGCTTTTGTTAAATTTTCTCGTACCTCTTGTCTGAAATATAAATAGTAATTGATACTAACACAATTTCATTGCAACGATATAACAATACAATGAATTTACAGTAAAGTACACCAACAATCAAACATGGCTCTTTTTGT